>Ga0123357_10012751_pt1 | contig 10859 bp, 7 predicted proteins | sample TergutEmb28metaG_FD_89873 | JGI IMG/M metagenome (GOLD analysis project Ga0123357, IMG submission 89873) | Embiratermes neotenicus P4 segment gut microbial communities from Petit-Saut dam, French Guiana - Emb289 P4 | ecosystem: Host-associated > Arthropoda: Insects > Digestive system > Gut ... | reverse complement strand
CCTGGCGAAATCCAGGTACGCGCCGCGCCGCCCCTCCGCGTCGACGTAGTTACGGGCGGTGGATCCGCCGAGTTCAATCGACATCTCCATGACCGCGGCCGCCTCGTCCAACACTTCGTGTAAGGCCCGGTCGCTTAGCGCGCCCACCTGCGACGCCGGATGCACATGGGCACCCCACAGCGCCTCGTCCGCGTAGATATTGCCAATGCCCGCCACAACACTTTGATTCAGCAGCACCGCCTTGATAGGCGCCTTCTGGTGGCGCCGCGCCAACTCCCGGAAGCGCGGCCAGGCGTCGGCGTCCATCGGCTCGGGGCCATATGCCGCCGCCCAGCCGTCCGCCACATCGCGCGGCACTGCCTTGATCCAGCCGAACTTCCGCTGGTCATTGAAGAACAGCCGCGCCCCATCGTCCAAGTCAAAGATGACGCGCGTCGAGCGGTCCGGCAATTCATCCACCAGGGAATCCGACGGATGCCCACCGCCCCAGTCGTGTTCATACAGCGTCGTCCTCGCTTCGCTCGTCAACACCTTCCTTGGCCTCGGCACCGCGAGCAAGCTCACGTGCTCTCGACCCGCGTCGGTGGGGGCGCCCTGGGCCGGCTGGAGTCCATCGGTGGCATCGCTATTTCGAACAACAAGCTGGCCGGTCATTTTGAGGTGGACGGCCAAGCATCTGCCATCGTCCAGATCGAGCATCAGCATTTTGGCGCGTCGCCTAGCGGCCGTCACTTGCGCGCCTTCGAGAGGTAACGGGGTGCTCAGCGAACCCGGGTTCAAGACGTCGACGCAAACAATCCGCCGACCGACGATGAGCTGCTCCAAGCCCCGTCGGACGGTTTCGACCTCGGGTAGCTCAGGCATCGGCGTGACCTACTCGCCAGGGTAGACGACACCCACCTGGGCGCGCGCATCGTCCAGCAGCGCCATGATGGCCACGGACTCGTCAGCCGGCATAATGGGTGAGTCTTGCAACCCGTCCGCCACTATGCGAGCGAAGTGCGCCGCCTCGTAGCACAGGCATTTCGAGCCGGTGATTTCGGGCACCGGACGCTCGATGACGTCGCCGTCGCGCATGACAACGCGCAACATGACACCGCCTGGCGTGAAGGGGCCGGGACCGACCAATTCCACACGGGCCTCCGAGCCGCACACTGACGCCCTGGTCGGAGTATTCGACAACATAGTGGTGTGCATGGCGGCCAAAGCGTTCGGCAAGCGGGTAAATCCGTCAAACGACATCGCCAAATGGGCGTCGACGCCGGTGTTCGTCAGGGCACCCGTCGCGACGACCCGGTTCGGCAGGCCACCCAGGAAGACGGCGAACTGCACGCAATAGATGCCAAGATCCAGCAACGCACCGCCAGCTAACTCCGGCCGTACCAGGCGTGGCACGGTTGTTAGATTCTGCCCATGGTCAGCCAAGATAGTGTCAATGAGGCCGAGGTCTCCATTGTCCACAAGCTGCTTGACAACGTCGAGTGTCGGCGTTTGCCGCGTCATGATGGCTTCCATGACGGGCACTTTCGCCATCCTTGCCGCCGACACAACAGCGGCCGCCTCTGACCGGTTACGGGTGAAGGCCTTCTCAACGAGTGTCGGCTTGCCCGCCGTCAAAGCCAGCATGGCGTGAGCTGCATGTTCGCTGTGGGGCGACGCCACATAGATGATGTCGACTTGCGCGTCCGACACCAACTGCTTATAGCTGCCGTAGGCGCGCGGTATGCCGTACCTGGCAGCGAAAGCCTCGGCCCGGTCGGCACTGCGTGAGCCGACGGCTACCACCTGCTGCCGGGTGTGGGCTTGCAGGGCCTCCACCATGCGCCCGGCAATGCCGCCTGGCGCGAGGATGCCCCATCGCAGAGGTGGGGCGTCATAAGGGTCAGGGACGCGGGGCTGAGGGAGGGCGGCAATCATGCATCCAGCCTATCGCAAGCCAGTTTGTCCACAGCGTTATACACAACTGTGGACAAACCACATTGATGTAATTACGCCGTTGTCAGGCGGTTATTCGACAGGGGCTTCGTGCTTGTCAGCGAAGAACTTGAGCGTCATTAATACAGCGAACCAGACGACACCAAGCACTACATACTCAACAAAGCTGCCAATGCCCTGCAGCAGGTAGTAGCCGATCGGCGAATGGTAGCTCGTGCCCGACAGAATCGCTGCAATCAGATTCAACAGCCCGACAAGGCTGAACCCGCCCAGACCTATAATCGCCAACAGGGGCAGCTTGGAGACCAAGACGCTCGGCGTGTTGAACATCGACGGTGCCGGCGGGGGTGGCGGCGCATACATCGGCGCGGGCGCGTACCCAGCGACTGGCTGGCCTGCCCAGACACCTGGCTGGGGCTGCATCTGTGGCTGATAGGGCATGCCCGGTTGCGGCATCATACCCGGCATCGGTGCTTCGGGAGGTGGCGGGACGGCCCCCGGCTGAGGTGAGGGAATGTAACCCGATTGTTCGTATGACATATCGCTCCTTTCGGTGGGTCCAGTTTAAACCCTCAGCACTGGGGATTCGTTGGATGAAAGGTGTTCCACAAGTTGGGGGCTTGGGGGTATACCCTATCGCTCAAGATAACGATTTGGCACACAACTTTTGGCGTCAACCGTCTCATATCTTAGACTTAAGGCTTAAAACCTGAGATGACCGTGTGACTGTTATCCACAAGGTCGTAGTTGGTGCCCATCCCTCAGAGCATTTGAGGGTGGCGCGTCGGCTGCATTCTCACCGACAACTGAGGAATCACATGAAGAAGACGGCAACAGTACTAGCTGCTCTTGCGTTGTCCGGAGTGCTCGTCATCAGCGGCTGCTCCAAAGACACCAGCACAGGCGGTAGCACCGGCACGACCCCTACTTCTAGTAGCGCGGCGGCCAAGTACCTATCAGACGCCGGGGTCACCACTCCGGTCACCATCAATCTGCAATACAACCCCGACCACTACGGCAGCTCGTCCGACCAAGAGTACGGTCTGATCAAGCAGCAGCTCGAGGCGACTGGCCTGTTCACCGTGAACCTGCAGTCCACGGCATGGGTGCAATACAGCAAGGACCGCACCAACGACGTCTACCCGGTGTTCCAGATGGGCTGGTTCCCTGATTTCCCGGACGCTGACAACTACTTGACGCCGTTCTTCGCCGCCAACAACTTCCTCAAGGTGCACTTCGAGGAAACTGACGCCGGCAAAGCCATCGGCACGCAGATCCAGGGCGAGGTCACCGAGGTCGATCCCGCCAAGCGTCAGGCCGACATTGAGGCCATCCAGCAGGCACTGGCCGCCCAGTTGCCCACCCTGCCGTTGCTGCAGGGTTCGCAGTGGGCCGTCACTCGCGCCAACATGACAGGCGTCAACCTGCTGATCAGCGACGAACTGGCGTTCACCACGCTGAACTCGCCTGACAAGAAGGACATCATCATCGGCACGACCGACCAGACCGTCACCATCGACCCGGCCGGTTCTTACGACCACGGTTCACTGATGCTGGAGACCCAGGTTTACCAGTTCCTGATGAACTTCAAGCCGGGCGACACCGCCCCGTCCCCTGACGCCGCCGACAAGTGCGATTTCTCCGCGCCGACGGTCTACACCTGCACCCTGAAGCCGGGCCTGAAATTCGCCAATGGCGACGACTTGACGTCCTCTGACGTCAAGTTCAGCTTCGACCGCGTCGTCAAGATCAACGACGCCAACGGCCCGTCCTCGCTGCTCGGCAACCTCGACAGTGTCGACGCACCCGACCCGCTGACGGTCAACTTCAACCTCAAGGAGCCCAACGACCAGACATTCGCCCAGGTGCTGGCCACCAGCGCCGGCCCGATCGTTGACGAGCAGGTCATGTCGCCTGACGCCTTGACGCCGGACGACCAGATCGTCGCCAAGCAGGGCTTCTCGGGGCCGTACACCTTCAAGAGCTACGCCTTCAACGACACCGCCGTTCTGGTGCCCTATGCGGGTTACAACGGCGGGCTCGACAAGCCGGCGCAGGACTCGATCACCTACAAGACCTTCACTGACGCTTCGAACCTGCGTCTGTCGATCTCCAACGGTGACATCGATGTTGCATACCGCAGCCTGACGCCGACCGACATCACGACGCTGCAGTCTGACAGCAACGTCAAGGTGTGGCAGGCCAAGGGCGGCGAGATCCGCTACATCGTCTTCAACATGAACACGATGCCCGACGGCTCGTCCACCTACACGGATGCCCAAAAGCTGGCCATCCGCCAGGCGATCGCCACATCGATCGACCGTGACGCCCTTTCGCAGAATGTCTACAAGGGCCAGTACACGCCGCTTTGCAGCTACGTGCCCGACGGTTTCGTCGGCGCCACCAGCGCTGTCTGCGACATGTACCCGCTAGATAAGTAGTCAAACCTCACGAACGGGGGCTCCTGGCTAAGGCCAGGGGCCCCCGTTTGGCTTGTCTAATCCGAAACCACAGCGGGCGGAAGCCGGTTTGAGCTGGAGTCCGCTGCCCGGGGCCGACTGCAGCCCGCTATTCAGGCCAGGAAAATTGCGTTACCGCTTGGTTATGGCAGCTTGCTAGGATTAGGCGATTGGTTAGGAGGTGGCAAAAATGGCTGATGACCCCAGTCTGGACGGGTCTGATGCACCCTCAGACGTAGTCACCGCCGACGCCACCGCCGACACCCGAAAAGCCGGCTCGTCACATGTGTTGGCCCGCTACCTGACATTGCGACTAGTGCTGATAGTCCCGACAGTGTGGATTCTCGTCACCGTCGTGTTCTTCTTCCTCAGGGTCATCGGCGACCCGATCACGGCGGCACAGGGTGGGCGTCTACCACCCGACAAAATCGAGCAACTCAAACAAGCCGCGGGCTACAACGACCCAATCATCGTTCAGTATGGACGCTTTCTGTGGCAGATTTTGCATGGCAATTTCGGCAAGACCAGCGACAACCACACTGTCTCAAGCATCTTAATCACGTACGCCCCAGCGACGCTGGAGTTAGTCTTTTGGGCGCTGATCGTCGCTTTTACCATAGGTATTCCGCTGGGACGGCTGGCCGCCCGTCACTACAACCGGGGCCCGGACATGGCGATTCGGGCGTTCGCCATCCTGTTCTATGCCGCGCCGGTGTTCTTTGTCGCACTGCTGTTGAAGCTTGTCTTTTCGATCTGGCTAGGGTGGCTGCCAATAGCTGGCCGGTCATCGCCCGGCGTCCAGACAGCCATGACGGCCGATGGCCATATAGACACCCACATCTACATCATCAACGCCATAATCTCGGGGCACTTCAGTTATGTGCTGGACGTGCTGCAGCACGCCGTCCTGCCGGGGTTAGCGCTGGGGTTGTTAACGGCGGGCGTGTTTATCCGCATGGTGCGAATCAACCTGCTGCAGACGCTGCGCGCCGATTTTGTGACGGCCGCCCGGGCTCGCGGTGTGGCCGAGAGCAAGGTCGTCGCACAGCACGCCTTCCGCAACGCGCTGATCCCCGTCGTCACCGTTATGGGCATGGAGATCGCCATGATGCTGGGCGGCGCCATCTTGACAGAGACGAGCTTCGAGTGGCAGGGCCTCGGCTGGGTGCTGAACAAGTACCTGCAGATGCGCGATTTCGTGGCCGTCCAAGGCATTGTGACATTCTTCGCGTTGCTGGTGTCCGTCGTCAGCTTCCTGATTGACGTCGTGAACGCCCTAGTCGACCCGAGGGTGAGGTACTGATGAGCACCATCGCCCCAGCCCTGCCCGTCGACGCGGTTGATGACACCTCGGCGACACCCGGCACTGGCAAGAAGCGACAAATCCCGGGGCTAGCGTTGCTGCGATCGACGCACGGAATCCAGCGCGTCATGCTGCTGATCGGCTTGGTCCTGGTGGTGTTTTTCGTTGTGCTGGCCTTGTTTGCGCAGCTTATCGCCCCTTACAAGTTCAGTGCCATTTTCACTCCCCAGTTGCCGCCGTCGGCGATGCACTGGTTCGGCACGACAGTAGGCGGTTTCGACGTCTTCAGCCGGGTGGTTTACGGCGCGCGCACCGCTATCGAAGTGATCCTGTTGGCGGTTGCGCTGTCGATCGTCATCGGTGTCACCCTGGGCGTCATTTCGGGCTTCATCGGCACCTGGCTTGACCGCGTGCTTGTCCTGATCATGGACGCGCTGTATTCGTTTCCCAGCCTGCTGCTGGCCATCGTCGTGTCGATCATGGTTTCGGCCGGCCGCTCGGGGCCTTTCGTCGGTATTTTGTCGGCGGCTGTTTCGATCACCGTCGTATTCATCCCGCAGTATTTCCGGGTGACGCGCAACGCCACAATGCAGGCGAAGGTCGAGCCCTATGTGGACGCCGCCCGCGTCGCCGGTGCCAACCCCGGGCGCATCATGTTCGGGCACATCCTGCCGAACGTCTCGCAGTCGATACCGGTACTGATGACGCTGAACGCCTCCGAGGCGATCCTTACGCTAGCCGGCCTGGGTTTCTTGGGCTTCGGCATCGAGCCGAACTCGGCCGCCGAATGGGGCTACGACCTCAACAAGGCGGCAAAAAGCGATCTCGTCAACGGCATCTGGTGGACGGCCATCTTCCCCGGTATCGCCATAGTCTTGATCGTGCTTGGCGTCACTTTGATCGGCGAGTCTTTGAACGACGTCCTGAACCCCCTGCTGCGCACCCGCGGCGGCACGACGACGGCCGACGAGGAAGAGGTCGCCGCCGTAATTGGATCGACTGAAGCCTACGCTCCGGGGAGGCCCGAGGATATTACCTCGGGGGAGCGCTCCACTGCGGGCGCTGCGGCTCCGCCGCATGATAGCGCCCTTGCTCCGCTCACGCTGCGTTCCAATACCGGCGCTCCTGCGGACCGCACGGTCTTTCCCTCTCCGACAAAGTCCCCCGACGCAACATCCTCGGACCTCCCCTCTGATCCCTCGGGCACCCAGCAAGACGGAGGCCAGTCATGACCGCCGACAAATCCGTCCTGCTGCGCGTTGATAACCTGTCTGTGTCGTTCCGGACGGACGGGGCGCCCGTGCAGGCGGTCAAGAACATCGCCTACGAGCTGTACCCCGGCGAAACGCTGGCCATCGTTGGTGAGTCGGGATCGGGCAAGACGGTCGGCTCGCGGGCAGTCGTCGGGCTGCTACCAGACACCGCCACGATCACCGGCGATGCCGAGCTGGAGGACCAAGAGCTGATCGGCCTGGGTGGCGAGCAAATCCGGCGCGTCCGTGGTGATCGCATCGCCATGATTTTCCAGGAGCCGTCCACGGCTCTGGACCCGGTGCGCACCGTCGGCTGGCAGATTTGCGAGGCCTTGCAGGTACACCGCCGCATCTCCAAGGCGGACGCCATGAAGCGAGCCGTCGAACTTCTCGACCTGGTGGGCATACCCGACCCGGTGCACCGCGTCAACGCCTACCCGCACCAGCTTTCCGGCGGTCAGAAGCAGCGCGTCATGATAGCCATGGCGATCAGTTGCGACCCTGAGATATTGGTGGCCGACGAGCCGACAACAGCACTCGACGTCACCGTCCAGGCCCAGATCCTTGACCTGCTGCGCGACCTGCAGGAAAAGTTGGGCATGTCCATCATCTTGATTACCCATAACATGGGGGTTGTCGCCGACCTCGCCGATCGCGTGGCCGTCATGTACCGTGGCGAGATTGTCGAGCAGGGCAGTGCCCACGATATCTTCGAGAACCCGCAGCACCCCTACACGCAGGCGCTGTTGGCCGCCGTGCCGCACCTTGGGCGGCCCCGACCTAAGTCGATGGAGACGCCCGTCTCGGCGCGCCCAACCAGTGACGTGGTTATGAGCGTGAACGACGTGGTCGTCGACTTCCCTGGACGCATCGGCAGCCCGCCAGTACGGGCCGTCGATAATGTCAGCTTGGACGTCCACGCCCACGAGATCGTCGCCCTGGTTGGCGAGTCCGGCTCTGGCAAGACGACGCTGGGACGTTGCGCCGTCGGTTTACAACCCGTTACCCGGGGCACTATTGAAGTGTTGGGGACGAATATCGTCAAAGCTCGTGGCCGGGCTTTGCGCGAGTACCGCCGCCGTGTCGGTTTCGTCTTCCAAGATCCGGCCGCCTCGCTGAACCCGCGCATGACGGTCGGAGCCTGCATCGCTGAACCGCTACTGATCCACAACATCGGCACGCCGGCCGAGCGTCTGGATCGCGCCCGCGAGTTGCTTGAAGCCGTTGAATTACCGTCTGACTACGCCGCACGTTACCCACACGAGCTGTCTGGTGGGCAGCGTCAGCGGGTTTCCCTGGCTCGGGCGCTGGTGACGTCGCCGGAGTTCCTGGTAGCCGACGAGCCGACCTCGGCGCTGGACGTGTCGGTGCAGGCCCGTGTGCTTGAGGTGTTCCTACGCCTGCAACACCAGATGGGCTTCGCCTGCCTGTTCGTGACGCACGACTTGGCCGTCGTTGACATGCTGGCCGACCGCATCGCCGTCATGCAGTTGGGACGCATCGTCGAACTGGGCACGCGGGAACAGATTCTGCGCAACCCTCAGCAACAGTACACAAAGGATCTCATTGCCTCCGTCCCAGTGCCCAACCCAGCCGAGCAATCGGTCAAGCGGAACGAGCGCCGGGCACTCCGCGCCGCAGCCTGATTGCCCCGGCCGGAGCCCGTCACCAGTCTCTACGCGGTCGTGATCGAGCCTGACGTCGGCACCAGTTCCACCCAGGTGTTGCCTGGCGTCAGCGTGACAGGGTTACCCGAGTCGTCCGTCAGGACGATCGGATCGCTGGCGCCAGCTTTGCTCCACTTGATCGGCACTGACTTGCCGTCCGATGCCAGGGTGCCGGTGCCGGAGCTGTTGTTGACGACCGTTTCCGGAACCGGGCTGCCGGCCGGATCGCGGTATTTGGTATTTGCGACTTTGACGCTGATTGCCACAACGTTGCTGGCGGCGATCTGTGTAGCAGTGGAATCGTCGGCGCCCGTCCTTGTCATGGCCGGTTTCAAAGCCTCGAAACGCAGCCAGGTGCCGCTCTTGGCGTCCCACGTCCAGTGCGGAATCTCGCCGCTCGACATCACCGCCGTCAAGGTAGTGGTCGCTGTGCCATTAGCTCCGGCGGTGCTTTGGTCGGCCGAGTCGGCAAAAGCCCAGGCTGGCGGCGTCGGATTGGTGCCGTTATTCTTGGCTGGGTTGACCTTGGAGATGAAGGTGGCCATGTCGCCGACCACATTATGCGGCGCGACCCGTGTGGTGTCGGTGTCGCGCGCAAAACCGGGGTCACCACGGTCCATGTACATCAACTGGATGCCGGTGGCGGCAGCAGCATTCAGGAATGCCGTCTGCCCGCCAGAGAATATCAACGCGCAGTTGAACGGCAGCGCAATGTTTGGGTCCATCGGACGCAGTGATCGCACTGGCTCGACGGAGGTCGGGATGGTCGACTGGAACACACCCATGAAGCGGGTGATACCGCCCTCGACGACCTCTTCATAAACTATGTCGGCCGAGTTCAGCCCAAGCTGCGGGCGTGCCTCCGGCGAGTTTTCGATCTTGATGCACAGCGCCGGACCGATTGACGATTCGAACACCCGCAGACCCGTCAACGGAGCCACCGGGCCCGTTGGTGTCGGTATCGGCGTGGGCGTGGGGGTCGGTTTCGGCACAGGCAAAGGAGACTCCATGCTGCCGGCCGATGATGAATCAGTGACAACAGGCACCGTCGGTGTCGTCGCGCACCCGCTAATCATTGCCACGCCAACCAACCCGGTGAGAACCACCGCAACGCGTTTCATAAAGGCCTCCTTACCCTCAACTAGCTAAATGCTACTGGGTAACGCCAAGTTTTCCTGGCATTTTGGGCTTTGGCAAGCTGTAACTCGACTCTAGGTGAAGTCTGAACAGTTAAATGGTGATGGACCGCTTGGGAGAGAGCGGCCCATCACCTTCGCATGCCATGAGGGCAGGCTTTTTATCCGCTACATGAAGTCATTGTCATCCCTGTGGCGCCATGCAGCAATTCCAACCCAGACGCCGGATAAGCCGGATGCGCTGGTCCCAAAGGTTGGGGAGGCTGCTGATAGGGCCAGGACGCCGCCTGTATGCACAATAATACTACCGAAGGTCACTCTTACGCCAGATGACGGATCCGTTGGTAATAGCGTTACTAAACCATTGATGACGATGGTAGCTCTGACGCTGACCGTCTCGGCTGTAGCGTCGGTCAGTTTGGTCATCGCCACGCCAGGGTCTGTGTTGACAACCTTGGCCGACAGCACCGATGAGCCGGTCGAACTGAACGTCACAGGTAAGCCGTCAATCGGGTTGCAGTACTTGTCGGTGACGTATGCACGAACCGTTGACGTCTGGTTCACTAGAAGGCTCATCGGGGACGCCGACAGGTTGGTCGACTCCTGCCCTGGCAGGCAGTCGAACGGTCCGACCGATGGTCCGTCAGCGGTGAACGTCACGTCGGCCTTGCCAACTGGCCAAACAACCTTGTCCCACATGAAGGTGCCCGACACGGTGACTTTCTCGGCCCGCTTATCGGTGACGTCAGCATAGGCCAAGCCCTTATCGTCGGTGACGAACGTGCCCTTGGGCGACTGCCCCACCTTGGCGCTGCCCGTCACCGCGAAGGTGACTGAAACGCCCGACACCGGGTTGCAATTCTCGTCGGTGACGTAGGCATAGGCCGTGGCGTGCCCACCGGCCGCCAGCTTGGTTGGGTCGACCGACAGGCTGGTGCCCATAACGGTGACGCCGTCAACGTCGCATGTGAACGGACCAGGTTTCGGGTCGCCGGCGGTGAAGGTGACTGTCGTGGGCAGAAGATCGCCGTTACCGTTGTTGGCGGACGTGTAAGCGCCGACGACCGGAACATCCTCGGCCTTCTTATCAGTCACCGTACCGGTGG
>Ga0123357_10012749_pt1 | contig 10860 bp, 6 predicted proteins | sample TergutEmb28metaG_FD_89873 | JGI IMG/M metagenome (GOLD analysis project Ga0123357, IMG submission 89873) | Embiratermes neotenicus P4 segment gut microbial communities from Petit-Saut dam, French Guiana - Emb289 P4 | ecosystem: Host-associated > Arthropoda: Insects > Digestive system > Gut ... | reverse complement strand
TTTTTTTCTTGGAGGGGGAGACCTGTTTCTGGTGCAGTACCTAAATTTAAATGCCCACTGAAAAAACGCGGACTTTCTGCCCGTGCAGTAGGGTTTTAAATAGGACCGGCAAAGGGTTAATTGCTAGTAATTGGTGAGGGAGTCAAGAAACAAGCTGGTAAAAGAAAAGTACTGCGAACGAACCGCCAAATATTTTCTGCGCATTTCAAGGGTGAGTTCAGAAGTGGCCACACTCTGCTGACTGAAGCTATGTATAATGTTTGGGAGGTCAGCTAGCAAGTAATGTGGTCACCACTGTATACTACAGACCGGTACCAGAGTGTGTAGGAGCGTGCTGCTTCCATCTAAAGGGTCACATGTATAGTCCACATTCATAAGCATGTTATGGTTCTACTGTCCCAGGCTTACATTGTTATTTCTTGATGAATTATAACTAGATTTTGGAGCACACACCAGTGTCCACACACACACACACACACACCATGAACAAGAATGCTGGAAAGAATAGGCAAGTTTCTCTTTCTATGCAGGGATTACACTAACAATATGAAATGAAATTAGCACAGGAATTAATTTTGTAGAAGACTTTTATTGTTATCTTAATTTGGTATAATTTTAGACTTTTAAAACCAGTGATGATTGGAGACAAACACAGCTTTTTTTTATGACAGTGGAACATGGTCTCTTACATGGAACAACAAACACCACTTGCATTTACATTGTGCTTCTCTGACATCTAATGACATGTAATATGGTAGATTGTTTCCAGAATTTCAGAGAAACATAATGTGTACATTTACAGGATTTAAGTGAACCAAATCCAGCCATAATTTGAAGAATTAGATATTATTATTAGCTTTTATTTGTAGTCTGCATAATGATTATGAAACAGAAAGTGATTTACTTTAACCCATCCCTTTAAAGCAAAAGGTATAGGCAAAGTTCACCATAGGACAGGCCATGAAGGCCCAGAGGGGGAGTAGAGGTATAGCTCTACTATTTCTTTAACCTCAGCATTAGATGGGGATGGGTGGTCAACGCCAGGCCCTGGCTGCTTTACCCCCAGGAATGACCCAGTACTCATTGTATAGGAGGCTGGGTAGGCCCCAGGGCCGGTCTGGATGAGTGTGGAAAATATCACCCACAATGGGATTCAATCCTGGGACTGTCCAGCCCATAGTGAGGTGCTATACCATTCCTTTACTTATTAAACCCTCCAGCAGTGCCTATGAATTGCCATTTATTGTTAGTATGCCTACTGTAATATTATGATCTCTCTTCTCTGAAGTGAATGAGTAATATTAAGGACAAATAGATAAGCAGATGGGTTAAAACTAATTGAGAAAGTTGGCTACTGCTGACTGCTTGCCACAGAGGTGGTGACATTGTTTCTGCATATAGATTGACAATGCCATCCACTGTGCAGTGATCACTCTGATTTTGAAAAGTGCTGTGTTACAAATATGCAGAGCAAAAAAACACTAATGCAATTCATTTTAATATTGCACGTATCGTGCATAGTGCAAAAATCCATTAATACTGTATAATTCATTGTGTAGGAAAACAGAAATTTATCAAAGAAGGTAAAACGTCCTGTTTCAGGTTTTTGGAAACAGAATCCTTGGAGTTATGAAATACATAATTCCTGTTGGTGTGGCAGTGTCAACATTTGGATGTGCGTTAAGCAGTCAGTTTGCTGTTGCCAGGCTGTGCTATGTTGCAGGCAGAGAAGGACACATGTTAAAAGCATTCTCATATATACATGTAAGGCACCTGACTCCTGCGCCAGCTGTGATATTACAGGTTAGTGACACAGCATCAAGATATCCAACTGTTTATGCTGTCACGTTATGTCTCAAGTGAGCACATCTGGTAGAAAGGTACCAACATTTCAAAGGATTGTAATGACTCCATCTACACGACTGATCATAATGCTGGTACCTCTCTACCAAAGTACATGGCACCACATTCAGGAAGACTACTATCTCAACTATACTCTATGAGAATCCAAAATGTCATTCATTCATTCATTCACTTTATTTTCCATATATCCATATACAGGTAAACACTGGCTTCTGACTGGCAACACACAATTTATTTTCTAAGGTCATCCATGGACACATTTATCACTCTGTATTTTGGATCTATGAAAAAAATTAATAATTGTAGTACTTGCAAGTGTGGAGAACATTCCTTTGAGTAGCTACATTGTATGGGTATCTCTAGAAACTATGTACATTGGAGTGTATTATTTACTACCAACAAAATTTGTTATTTCTGAATTTCATATTTTTATGGGTCAATGTACACAGGATACCAATAGAACTGCTTCTTAGACCCTCTGTTTAATGCAACTATAACTAGCTGATTATCCGAATTATTTACAGTGTTTTGTGTAGAAACACTGGAATATAATGCACGGAGAAAAGACTTAAAGATATGTTGGACATCGTGGGACAAACAGTAGTTACCAAAGTTCACATATTTATGGTGAAGTTTCAGTTGGAAAGAGCCTGTTCAATCTGTCAGCAGCGAATGGTTAATACCTACATTTACTGTAGCTATGAAAAACTTGCTGTACACACCAAGACAGCATAACATCCTGGCAGATGAATCTTCACTTTCAATGTTACATATCTTAGCAATAAATCTTTGCTTTTAGTGAATTTATTAAATGATTGGTTCGCTTTTTTATTAACTCGTTCCTGTCCTTTGTCAGAACTATTCCAACATAGCATTCCTGCACAGGTTTATTGTTCCAGTCCTGCCATCACTTCAGCCTAATGAATTATCAATTAGGATTAGCGTTATATCTTTGCTGTTTAATGTCTGTGACATATCTTGTATTAGTTCACGTATGGCAACAAGAGATGGCAGGAGTTTTATGTCACTTGTTACCAGCGTTTTTATTTTATTTATTTATTTATTTTTTTCTATTTTCGTGCAAATTAATTCGTATTATGCAAATACGTGTTTGAAAGTGGCTACTATGAAGACTACCGTCTGCTAGGATGTGATATTGTCTAGTGCTATAGAACTTACAGGGAATGTACTTTCTTCACTTTTAGAGCTTGATTTTTTTTTTCAATGGAAGTGAGGTTAGAAATATAATAGCTGGGATATGGTCAAAAGAAAGGAGCATGAGACAGAAGGTTTTTCTGTATTTGTACATTAATATAATGATTCTTTGAATTTAGGGACTCTTGGCGTTCTTATTCATCATGTCTGGTGACATCAACTCACTCATTGACTTTTGCAGCTTCATCAATTGGGTATTCTATGCTTTGGCAATGGTGGCCCTCATAGTTATGAGGAGGACCAAGAATCATGTTAAGAGAGCATGTAAGGTAATAACTAACTAACGAAATAACTGACTAACCAACTCCATGGAGAAAGTCATTTTTGAGAAGCTAGTACTTCATCTGTAAATCAAGACATTTCATTTTGTGTAGCTGAAGTTTTATTACCATGTTGAAAACAGCCTGTCATTTGTCTCTATCCTGAACCATCCGAATCCAGTTGTTGCCTTTCCATCCCAGTTATTTAAGAATGGTGTTAATATTATTGTGCTATCCATGCCTAGCTGTTTCAAGTGGGCGTTTTCATTCAGGTTTTTGCACCAAAACCCTGTGTATATTTCTCTCCCTCTCCATACATGCTACATGCCCTACCCAGCTCATCTCATTCAAGGTCGTGTATTTATTTTATTAAGAATGCTTCTGCAGTCAAGTAATTGTCAGCCAATAAAACCTGCAAATATCTTTATCTCAGTAATTAACCAACTTGATGCATAAAATTTTGTTTTACAATAAGTTTATTTCATACCTCTACATGTTTCGAGCACATGTGCTCATCATCAGGAGGTCAAAATTGTATTATACAGCCTCTGGTATCATCACACCTATAGGAGGCTGTACGGTGCACAGGTTGAGAGAGGACAGTCCTCTTTCAACCTGTGCACAAGATGGCCACCTATAGGTGTGATGATACCAGATGCTGTATAATACAATTCTGACCTCCTGATGATGAGCACATGTGCTCGAAACATGTAGAGGCATGAAATAAACTTACTGTAAAACAAAATTGTGTGCATCAAGTTGGTTAATTACTAAGATAAATATACTGAGCTGCACGGTCAGCTAAACATCAAAATTTGCAAATATCTCTTTCAGACATCTGTGGGGTATGCTTTACTCTACTGTTATAGATTTTATGTGTAACTACTGATGACCTACAAGAAACAACAATTAAGTTAGGAATAAACTTGAGCTGTGTATTAAATGTGGTATTTATTTATTGCAAAATTGAAGTTGTCTCTGTGCCTAACTGAGCACCATAACATGAAGATGTAGGGATGGAGGTTTAGTTCCATGCATTCTTAACTTTAATACAAGATGGAAGTGAGTGACTGTCTTAAGACTCATGACCACTGTACTTCTGATGCCCCCTGGATGGGTAAAGTTAGAAGTATCCTGCCTCTGCCAGGGATCAAAACATGATTGTTTTGCCCACTGCAACAAACGTGCTTGCTTTGATGGGATACTGAAGTAATAGTTTATTTTATGAATCTAAATTTTATTATTGTATGTACAAAGACCTGCCACCAGCTGCTGCCGTGTGCCATACGACTCCAGTCCCCCCCCCCAACCATAATTCTCTAATTAGCATTTCAATTCAGAGTGTACAACTTAAAATGGAACCTGCTCTTAGGAACCACAAACCACTTCAGGTAGTGGACGTTAATGATATGTACTATACAGGGGGTTTTTGTTGCTGGCCCGCTCATCTCATTGTGGACAACATTGTTGCTGCATAGCGTCTAATGATGCTGCTTGTCCCAATTTCCCCAGTCCCATGCAGTCCCATGTTACACACAGCCCTCTGATCTATCCTTGTGTCTTCTAGAAGTTTCTGTCCTTCAGGTTTCCTTACCACAATTTTACACCAATTTCTCATTTGTCCCATATGTATTGCCCATCTTGCTCATTCCCTGACTTGATCATCCTGACATTTATTCAAGCAGTTCATTATTTTCTCTTACCCTCCATAATTGTCAGCACGGCATTGTTGCACATTGTTCGTTACTGTTTCAGGTTCCACTATTCATTCCAGTATTTGTAATCGCTGTGGCCCTGTTCCTATGTCTGGTGCCCATCATCACAGATCCATCACCAAGATATTTTATTGCCCCCATCTTGATTGGGTTTGCATGTATCTTATATGTACCATTGGTCTATTACAAGTTCCGACCAGAATGGATTAGTAAGTGTTTTTATTGGTAACTTGGGACTGAATTTATAGTGTTAGCTGTTTTAAGTTAACATGACCTGGAGGGCTGACACATTCATGGTTATGACACATCTATTTGCATCTTACTATGCTGTTTAAATATATATTGTTTTAAATAATATTTGTTTATTATTTTAATTTGTTGATAAAAAGAGAGTAAGTATTAGAACACTGGGTATTTGCCATCAGATGGAAGTGTTTCATTTTTTCAAAGCTGAAATATTTGGCATTTTCAGAAACTGTTTTGATGTGCTGTGCTTATCTTTTTATGTCAGCAAAAAGCTTTGAACTCTCTAGTGTGTACTGTTTACTTCCTTCTTTCCTTCTTTCCTTCCTACCTTCACTTCCACTGTGACATATTTCATAATCTGACCACTCTGTCTTGATCTTTTCATCCTTTTGGATGTTTTCCTTTAAGTTTAGTATCATTCTTATTTTTTAATAGGCATGTATGAGTCATGTAACATACCATTATTAGAATATTCATGCTGTACTCAATTCAAACATGGTAACCATAGAAACCAGTGCTCTTTGCTGAACTGCGCCTTCAGCCTCATCTAACACCTCACAGAGAACATGACAACAGTGGTTACCATGGCAATGAAGTCTCTCACACTAGGTTAGTGTATGTAGGCATTTCTATTAACATATCTTCAAAGATATTTATGTTTAAATTCTCTCTATTTTTTTGTTTCTTATTCTCTGTTCTTTGCTTTTTCCTTCTCCATATTAATTACATCATTTCTTAAACAAAGTGTTTGCAGTTTTGCACATGTACGAGTAACTCACACTCACAGCTCACTCACTGCTGGTAAAGACAAAATGTCTGTCTCTTTTCTTGCAGACACGTTCACTTATTTCATACAGGTACTCATGGAGGTTGTTCCTGCTGAACATAGCAAGGGATGAGTGACATCTGCTTCAGCTAGTGCAATTGAACACATCTGTGTTATGCGAGTGAAGATATATGTTACCTTATGTATATATAAATAATAAAACTTGTGCAAACATCATGCAATTGTATAGTTTATCAGCAGATGTCAATTTTAACAGTTGAATTAGTGTGCTCTAGTTTTGTCTCCCATGTGTAACATTAACATGTACAGTAAATGTGGCTCTTATGTCGATGGTTCTCTGTCATTTTTCCACTGTGCAATCTGTGTGATTGCCCTCACAATTTTTGACATGTTTATGCATAAGACTGCAGAAATGCTTGTATTACAATCCTTGAAGTTCAGAGGTCAGAAGGCTATAGAGCTTGACCTGTTGTTGTCGTCTGTGTTAAGTCCAGGTATTTCCCTTGGCATTCTGTCTCAAACATTGTCAGTTAAACTTTTTTTTATTATGACTGGAGACCAAGTTTCATACCCATAACAAAGCAACAGGTAAAGTTACAGTTTTACATGTTTTACTCTTTATGCTTTTTAGATACTATGTGATCAGACAAGAATTGCTGAACTGAAATAACAGGAGAATTTCAAAGGTCTGTGTTAATTGGTAATTATATACTGTTAAAGCCTGAAGTAACGATATATAAATAAACCATCACAGAATATGTCAGTGCTGTGTGAACTGGGCAGCTGTTGCAGTGGCATGGTGTATCCGCTAGCAGTTGGAGAGACAGTGTACATATGTTGAGGCTACCAGTGAATATACTGAACCTGTGGTGGTGGCCAGACAGCTCTGGGATTTGTGGGGACCCAACTCCTCCCCATAAAATACCAGGATGTGACAAAGGGTCTTGGGATTTGTGGGTTTTCTGGAACGTAATAAATTTCAGGGTTTCAAACAGTGGAGGTAATTTCTGGACTGGCTGAGCAACTATTAGCTTTTAAAGAAGGAGTTAATTCATAATTACAATGTAGGAGAAAAAAAGGGAGCGTGATAAAAACATAGTAGTACTCGTAGTTTGAAATTACGTGACCTATATTTGAGATTTTGGAATTCAAGTGAGGTTCATCTTTGACTTCGCGGCGTGCGTAAGGAGGGCAGTGAAATAGGTTGGTTTTGTTCGATATTCACGACCGCCAGCTGGATTTGCTATCGCAATGGTAATTGCCAACTTTCGATTTGTCGAAAAAGATACACCTGTGCTGAGAAGTAACAACCTGCATAACGATATATCGATAGCGTAAAGTCGTGATGGTGGTCGTGAGGTTGTGGGTGGTATTACAGGAAGTGTAATAGTTTAATAGTAAGGAGGTTGTAAAAGTTAATGATTCTGTTGTGTTAAAATAAGAGTTTTGTGAACGGGCATTTAATTGGAGTGTCGAGGAATTTAATCAACAAAATTAGAAAATGATTGCGAATGACACAAAATGTGTGGCATTACTGGAATTTCTGCAATGTCGGTGAAAGGACGAGGGCTGGCTAATGGCGTGTCTTGTAACACCGTTGTGTACCCGGAAGCAGTAGTAGCTCTGAAACTGACGTTCACCCGGAAGTTGTGTTGTTGCAACCACGGGGCTTGAAAGGAGTCGTGGTAAGTACCAGTGCATTATTTTTACTTAGTGTGCATGGACCAACAAATTAAGTAACTTGAAAGATTTGTAAGACGTTGAGAATGTTAGGCGCCGCAGTGGCAAGATGGCACGCCATCATGCGTGGATCTGTAGTTAGTTGTTCGGCAGTGAACGTTGAATCTAGACGAATAACCGTGTAAATTTCAGAGTCGATCGTTGTTGCCGAAGTTAGGTCAATTTGTAGCTGGCGACGGAAACTGAAATGCGAAAAAAGTATGTAACATAACCTAGATAAACCTGGCCTGTTTCTGAATTTATATCTGCCAAGTACGTAGGGTATATATTGTGCTCTTGCGGTCTAATGTATAAAATTTGAATGCCGACTAGAATCATTGTCTTCAGTTCTCGCTTCACTAGGCCTGCGTCACGCTACATGTTAACGGTCAGTTACTCGGCAACCTTGAAACTCCTGGGTACAACCATTCCACTGTGTTATACAGAACTAAATAGTTAGCAGATAAAAACAAACACAACTGAGTTTGTTGTTTACTATTCAGCCTTGGTACTGCTCAGTTATGCCGCTAGTGCTATTCGGTGGAGTGTATGTGTAATTGACTTGTCGGGCAAATTGTTGGCAGATTTTTAATTTAAAAAAAGAAAAGTAAGTCAACAAACTGACGTTTAATCGAAGAATTTGTTGAAGTGTATGTGAAGTGAAATGTAACTGGAAACATAAGCCTGTCTCGTAATCAATATTGCTAGGAAACCACTATAAATGAACGCCCGTTAATGCTCGTCTTTGGAGCATCCATGACCAAATGAAAGGAACGAGTAAACAGTGCACACTTAAATGCAAAAATAAAATACTTGGCTTCTATAGCAGTAGAATGTTTCAATTTTTTTCGGAAGTTGGTTACAGTGTCTAAATTTGTTTCCAAATTTGTGCAAGAATACAACACAAAAATTTGTAAAGATAAGCTTAAAAAATACGAAATTATGTTATGGTATTACCACGTAACGAGTTGTTACTTTTGTAAATTTGATGGGAGCCATCCCGTTGTGTATTGTCATTTATTGTGTTAGTGCCGTCAATACACAACATATGCAAAGACCAGACGTATTAGTACAACTGGGTTATATCTGGCGACATATTTCGGCCGTTAACCGTTAACATCGAACACAATTAATCCACATAAGTGTATAACTTCAAGTAAACATAAAGAACAAGAAATGTCAGCACCCACATACTGTACTGCGATACGACACACGTTCTCTCCCCCCTCCTGCAGTGAGCCCTGTGTGACCTGCATACAGCGTTTGGAATTTTAAATTTTATCACACTTAAATATTTTAATCATAACTAAAAACTTCATAATGTTTCCAGTTTTAATGTAAACAATGGGATCCCATTGGACAAATAATTTGACTGTACCTTAACAATACTGTTCCTTGTTGGCCTGAGGATGGCCGGTTAATGGCCGAAATATGTCGCCAGATATAACCCAGTTGTACTAATACATCTGGTATTTGCATATGTTGTGTATTGACGGTATTAATACAATAAATAACTTACTTTTGTAGTTACTAACATGTGGTACAATAGATGTGACTGCTGACAACATTTTGTCGTAATAAAGTAGTCGAGAAGTAACAATGCTCCGGTCGACATTACGGCCTCGAACTTAGCCCATGAACATTTATCTCGACATACTAGCACCGCTTATTATCTGGCGATACCTTTTCAGAAATTTCAATCTCATATGATGCATGTGGGGTGAAAGTGTGATTAGTAATATCCGCGAAGAGCTGTACTGTATAACAGTGGCCGAATGGAAGGACTTTCTGCGGAAATCGCAACAAGGAGTGTTCGCTGTAGATGACTGTGCCACTGCTGGGAAACAAATTCCAATTCGTTGGTTGTCCTGCTGGTTGCCTAGTCACCATATTGACTGAGCTGCTGTTAACGACCACTGTGCTATTAAACAGACGTTTGTGTAGTAGATCAAAACACAGGAATGCTGTGTGTTTCGGTCGTAGGCTTAGGACGGAGCATAGAGCTGCAGGGGCATGTAACAGTTAAAGTTTTTGGAAAATTGAGGCCAGAAAGGTACAAATTAGACTAATATGTATGTTTAGTCTTACGCGTTTATCTATATTTCTTTTAGATGGCAGTGCTATCATTTATATAATGTAAGGCTGGAAAAAAGAGAGGGGTGACTTTCAGTACATAATTAAACACAAGAAGCTGCGACGTTTCGGCAAGATTATGAAAATCCAACACGTAATGTGTAAAAAATGTTTAACCCTTCAAAAAGCAAAATTAAGTTTAAGTATATTTAAATATCCAGTCCGTACCGCGCAGTAAACACTCCGTCTCGGTTATACAAACCAATCAGTCAATGCTGTATAGGGAAATAATCGCTGTTTGTTCTCAGATCCACACAAAACACACAAATACACTGTGTGGGCAGAACGTGGACTTGTGGAATGTTAAACTGGTGGTACATATAGTGACCACTGGGCTTTAAAGGGCTAAGTATGTTATTTGGCTCAGCTAATTAACAACATCATTAGGTATTGATTGATTCAGATTTTAGATATCATATTCAGCTGTAAATAACAAAGTGCTGCCAATACTTCATGAGACTGGAGAATGAAGCTTTTCATAATTACAGTGAAAGCCAGAAGGAGGAAATGGATAATAAACAGTGGTCCAATTTCTGACGGCCGATTTTAGTAGGTGTGTTGTAGGGTTGCACAGGGCTACATCAGAGAGTAAAATATTGCGACTGCTGCACGTTATGTCTGTTCGGAAGGGGAGCTCTGTGGAGCTAGAGCGCTATATTAACTGGTCCGTACGAAAATATGATCAGACGTTAAGTCAGAAGTGGATGAAGAAATTGTAATTTACCCTCCGAAGTGTCGTTAATGAGGTACAGATATTTTCCTATAATAAAACCAACTAGATGCACTAATTTCTCAAACTACGTCCTGATCCTGCTCGCAAGCTGTCAGCAAACCTGTATGACATATACCATTGCTGTGTGTACAGTGAAAAACTCCTGATGATGGACAGAGGAACTGTCCGAAACATGTAGAGTTTTATTCC
>Ga0123357_10012748_pt1 | contig 10860 bp, 6 predicted proteins | sample TergutEmb28metaG_FD_89873 | JGI IMG/M metagenome (GOLD analysis project Ga0123357, IMG submission 89873) | Embiratermes neotenicus P4 segment gut microbial communities from Petit-Saut dam, French Guiana - Emb289 P4 | ecosystem: Host-associated > Arthropoda: Insects > Digestive system > Gut ... | reverse complement strand
GATGCTACTTATGTTTTATTATACTTATGATAGGCTCAACATGTTTCGGGCACTGCTATGCCCATCATCAGGAGCTCACGACTATAGTGCTGATTACCACATGGACCATCCGGTTCTTGGTTTGCTGTTCGTTGGAATTTAGATGCAGGCAGGCTGGATCATTTCAGTTTGTTATTTTTCCTGTATTTGGGTCAGTTTCAGGTGTATTTGGTTCACCATCACCATCTCAATGATAAACTGATTTAAAATGTTTACCATTATCATCATCTCAACTTACAGCAGCATTATATGAAAGTTGATAAACGCCAGATTTACTTGTAATAAATAATCTATTTTGGTCATCATCTGTATCAGTTATTCTTTATTCTTTTACATCATTTTTAAATTTTATACTTCTTCAATTACTAAATTCGTAAGCACGTCATATTACAAAGTATCATTTATTATCCACGACACTGAAAGGATTATCAGTAGTACATTGTTGTTTCCAGTTATCATGGTTATGTTTTTCACAATGAATATTGTTATTATTGACACAAGAACAAGATACTAAATTGCTTGTTCCAGTTGTGATTAAACTAATTGCCTCTAAGATTGATAGTAATTCTTTCATATTTTACTAATCCCTGCCTACACCTAACTTCCAACGAACAGCAACCCAAGAACCGGACGGTCCATGTGGTAATCAGCATTATAGTCGTGAGCTCCTGGTGATGGGCATAGCAGTGCTCGAAACATGTTGAGCCTATCATAAGTATAATAAAAGATAAGTAGCATCTAGTTGGTTCTTATTCTTCAGTTATCGCTGAAATTCAACTGCTAAACTGTTCCGACAGGTGACAGAAACATCCAACGATGAAACCTCATAGTGACTTAAACAGATGGCCAAACATGTGTTAATTAGGGCAACATAGGCGCCGAGGATGGCGCGAATTTAAGCATTGAAACCTGTATGACTGGTAAGTGAATGACATGAGGTCCAGAAATGATCTTAGACTTTCCAGAAAAGTCCTTTTGTGAAGCCGCACGGTATACAGACAATAAAGTTAATGCTTTCTATCCGGTTTTTGTGAGGTACTAGAAAAAATTTGATGTTCCCCTTCAACAACATGCCATATGTGCTGACACTCTTTCGCAACTGCTTTAGAGGTTGTAAATGGGTGTGTTAAGTGAAGGAGGAAGTATGAGAGTTTGCAGGTGGTGTGTCTGTACCTGTAACCCCACACCCCTGCTGTCTCATTTTATTTTTATTGAAACACCGGAAATACTCTCAGGCAACTTGAAATGGACCATTTTGCCAGTTTTCTAGTAGGAAGATGCCAATCACCATCTTTGTAATAGTGGTGTGTACACAGACAAAAGGAAGCCATGTTGTCTGCGTGTTGTGTAGGTATTTTTTTCTTTCCTTCTGCCTAGTAAAAGCAATCCCGTTACAGGCCTGGAGTGGCCCAGGGAGTTCCAGGAAGTTAAGGTCCCAGATTACATGACAACGGCACAGGATGGTGGTAAGGTTGTCAGCCTTACGCGCCAGCCGCCTTTACCCCAAATGCTCCTGGTACTCATTTCTGTTAGAGGCTGGGTCGACCCCAGGGCCATAGTACGAACGGAAGGATATTATGTCAACGAAAAATTCCAATGACACCAGCTGGGATCGAAACAGCGACCTTCCGATTTGTAGCACAGCACCTTAACCACTGTGCCACGGCGGTCCCCTTCCTTTTGCCTAGTGTATGCTATTATTCAAACACGGAAGCCTGTAACCACTTTTAACTCGTCAGTTCAATAGTAAAAATTAGAACTGAGTTCTTTTTAGAGAATACCACTACCCGTCTCACAATATGGTTTTACCCATCGAGTTTCTCGCTACTTGCAGTAGAAAATAAATGAGTGCGTGGGGAAGAAATGTGCCGAACTTTGAAAAATTTACGCACATGCGGATATTCGAGGACGGTTAATCATTCAACCGCCGAAGAAGCTTGCAACATTAGCCACACAAGCAATGTGCATATGTTCAATGTTCTAACACGTATGTAGTTTAAGAGATGCTGAGGCGGGGGGAGGAGGGGATGTGGATTTCGTAAGAGTCCGCGATCATCGAACCTTATTTTTCCTGTACGCAGTTTGACAAGGCGGTTGTGCCAGAAACACCGTGGTCACTTCAAGTGACAACTGCCTTGGACGAGGGATAATTTTATGTGATCAATGATAATATGTTATTATTTTGGCTGAAGTCATAATGGCGTATTATGATGCTTTGTACTAGAATAGACCTATTATTACGTCTTTGTCGTTCTGTAACGCTGCGATACGCAATTTTTCCAAATCTTTCCCCACCCCAAAAATCCAGACCCAACAAAGGTGACGTGAAGCAAGTCCTACACAGGATTTCAACAAATATTACGCACCACCGCGACCTGGCAATCGAAGTGCTGCTCTACTGTGATCTGTTATCGTACATGTTTTACATAATTACATGTTATCAAGCGAGGGAAGTTTACAGCCCTATTATTGCTTGTCGCTTTATTGTGATATATTACAAAGTCGGATCTTGCTTCATCTTCGGGACACACTTCTACCCTGAAGAGGGATACAGCTAGTTGCTACTCGGCCTTACACCTCAGAATACCTATCGTAATATCCATATAATCTAAAAATGACATGGAAGGGCTTAAGAAACATTCAGAAGTCATCAGAACGTTTGAAGCAGGGTTCGAGATCGGAAGCTGTACGAACTGTTGTGTTGTCTTTTTGAGGGGTGAGCTGTTCTTCTACGGCCCAGTTTGAGGTTCGTCGGCTTTATTATAACATGCAAACATTAACTGCAGAGCCCTCCCTTAAAAGCATATAGCCGTTCTGCTAGTTAGGATATTAATTCCCACTCTCCCCTCCTCAGGAAGCCCGAAGGCTATTACTGTGTTCACAACAGACAAACACGGGATAGTGTTTCATTTTAGTCCACAGTGGTTTTCTGTCCAATCCTTTCCAATTCATTATTCACTGATTCTGTCAAGGAATGCTGTATTGAAGGCAATGGAAGCGTCCCTAAAAATTCAAGAATCGGTAGATATACGTGTACCTGGAGTCCCCAAGCGATTTTTGTGTCCTAATTAAAATAGTTCTTACCTCTTCCTTGTCCCGGGGGTAAAGCGGCCGGGGCGTGGCTTTTGACCACCGACCCCCATCTAGCGCCGAAGTTAAGGAAAGCATAAAGCTATACCTCTACTCCCCCTTTGGGTCTTCGTCGCCTGTTCTAAGGTGAACTTTACCTTACTTTTACTTAGCTTTTCCTTGAGTACTGCTTGTCTCAGCAAATGTCATATTCTATTTTATCACCGTAATGTCAAGGCTACTCTGCGTTCCTTTACGCCAGTGTTTGTCAACCTGTGGGTCGCGACCCAAACTTGCGTTTGCTTCCTGAGTGGGTCACTAAACGTATCACGAACCTGCTTATTATTACACGCCCAGGATAGAATAGTCAGTATAGTGACTCGTTACAGGCTGGACGGTCTGGGGTTCGAACCCCGGTGGAGGCGAGGTTTTCCAGACACCCATCCAACATACAGTACAATGGGTACCGGGTCTCTTTTTCAGGGTTAAAGTGACCAGTGTGTGGCACTGACCACCCACCCCCTTCTAGCGCCCCTCTCCCGGTTTTGCATGTAACGGGCCACCATTTACGTTTATCTTTACTTATTACAAACTGGCACTATTTGGTAAGTATGTTAGAAGCAGTATTCCTAGGTGCATTTGCAAAATTACAAAAAGCCTTAATATTCCGCTATACGTACCTGTCCTACCTTGTTTAGAGGTGTAATCACTTGTGGTGTCATTGTAACAATGGAGATTTCACTGTCTTATTGTAAAGAGGAGAAACACCTTTGAATACCACAATTGCCAGTCTTTCAAACGGAAATTATTGTATCAGCCCAACAAATGTTCATATTTCGCCAGCGTTATCTTGCGGTTGGCCAAATTTTATTCGTTTAAGGACGACCTCGCAAAACACGAAAAAAAAAAATTCAAATTTACAGGATCATAAGATCAGAAGAATCACAGCAGTAAACTCAGGCTCATGTAGCAGTACGTAAATGCGTATAAGTTTAGCTTCATTTCACGAAATCATTAAAACGTCAAATTCTTTATACTGATTTGTGATTTTTTTTTATTTTACACCTATTTTTATTTCCAACTCCTGCGGTCGCGAGACAGCTGCTGGTCTAATGTGCGTCGCGTACAGTGCTCTCAAACTGCGCGCGTTTCGAAGCTATACTGCCTTTGCTGACACTGTGATGTCATTGTGCAAACGTGATTGGTTCGACTGCAATCATGCGAGTCGCTCTATTGGTTGATTTAAATAGTACCCGTTTTGTGTGCATGGGTATCCTGGTGGGGGTCAAGTCTTGATTGTATTGTATTGGTATGGCTGTGAGAGGGAGTGAGACAGTAATAATGCCCCACGCCGGGCGGAAGGGGGGAAGAGTGAGCTGCACCGCTCGGGGAAGAGAAGGGGGAAATGGATGACGTTGTAGGGACGCCATGAACATCACGAGCAGTTCGTAGGAAAGAGTCGTTGTGTGAGGTTGTGTAGTCTTCGAACGTGTGCTCGCGTGTGTTCCACCAACGTCGAAAGTTGTTAATATCAATATTCACTTATATCCTATGATGACGTTTGTATGGAAGTGACATTCAAGCCACAGAAACAATTGTGAGAGAGGGAGTAAGGTGATTAACAAGTAGACATTGCTTTTTATGTTTTATGTGGCATTGAACAAGTTCTAGCAGTGTTGGGAAAAGGGCTGTTTGGAGTTGGATTACGGATAATTTGTTAAACTATGACTGCTCGTATATTCACCCCAGTTATGTCTGAGATGCAGAGGATGCTGCGTGGATCTGGTGGGAGTGGCGGTGTAGTTTTCCCAGAGAGCGTGGGTCAGTCCCCAGCTGCATTTGCGTCGCTGCACAGACCGGACGGTTCTGCAGTTGCCCGGGTGAGAAGAGTTTTGTTCGGACCTGTAGATCACGAAGATACACGTCGGTTTGTTGACAGAGAACTGGCGTCACAGACGGAACGAGATTGTGAACGCTGGGGGTTTGATTTTGTGCTGGAGAGAGAACGAACTAGCGGCCCAGGAACCACGCGATATATCTGGCAGAGGGTGACATCAGATGAGAATATACCAGAACCATATGCCCTCAGAGGGATGCAGTATCTGGGCAAACATGCTGTCAATAGTGATGATCCGAAACCGGCAACTACGGCACAGGAGGCGGTGGCTGCGACATCAGCAGCAGCAGGAACAGCAACAAACATCAAGCAGACTGTCATCTCGGGTAAGACAGATTTTGTTACGTCGAGTTTCGATAGGTTCTGATAAAGGGTGAAGTTTCCCATGTGACTTACCAGCATTTTTTTTTTGTATCGTCATCCCGTTGTGTTTTTGTTAATGTTTCGTGTTACAGCCAGTGCAAACACAACTTTCAGAACATTGGTCTGTCATCTACCACATGTTTTTGGCCATCATCAGGTTGATTTTACAATACTATACCTTGGTGTTCTTTTCATGTACTTTATTGTAAAATATATCTGATGGCCAGAAACGCCCGAAATATGCAGTAGATGACAGTTGAATGTATAATGCTCCAAAAGTTGTGTTCGCACGGACGATAAATACGGATATTGACAATTATCGTTTTAAACCAGAGTGGTAACTGCAGTGTATGTACCACTTGCTTTATTTGAATAGTGGTTTTAATAGAGAACTTTCCACGAGGGGATAGAAACTGAATTTTTATATGTGATGCGGAGAACTGCGCATCTTGGAACGGGAACGAATAATGGTCGTGAAGAGTGTAAATGTATTTTTATCCAATATTACAGAACTGGTGTAAACACTTCGTGATTTAGTGGATCATTTAATTGTAGGTGTATTCGCTCATTTAAAAAGACACATTCGTTAATTTGAGAATAGTTATTTCGCCTTCAAGCTTGAGGCAGCCTATGCCTCCTAAACGTCTGCAGCTACCTTTTGGACTTTACGTTGACGTGATGTAAAAGAATGCAGTTATTTACAAAGTCGTCATTCAGTAGAAATGATAACTTTTGCTGGTACTGTTGTTTGAAGCCTCTAATGCGTGTAAATACTAAGGATGTCCGTTCCTGTCACACAGAAAGCACTGCATCTTTATTTTAAGGGTCAAAAGTTAGTGTTATTTAGGGAAATAGTACACATTTATTGTGAAGCATAAATATATTGTGTGGCCAGTGCGAAGTTCGTAATGATAAGCACGTGGTTCGTAATATCATTCTGCATATGTTACATTTGAATTTTGAAGCTTTCTGTTCCTTAATTGCAGAACTCAACGTGTTTGTACGTACGGTAAATTCAGTTGTGCCCTGTGATAGGGCGTGTTCGCTCGCCTGTAGTGACCATCTGGCAGTGGCGTCACTCTGTACCATTTTACATCCACCCACATAGCACACAGTTTGATGTTACCATTGCGATAATTTTACAGGAAGAGAATGTTTGCCTTCCCGCCCCTCGTTGCATGCGGTTGGGCTTAATCTGCTACCGTCCCTCTGTGTAAGAACACCAGGAAGTCCATACGATTCGAAGAGCTTTTGGCATGTTTTTATCTATGCATAACATTGCAGTTTTCCTGTGCATATTCGTACATTTTTTTGAGGCATGGCACCGTTTAAAGATAGCATCGTGTAGAATGTGACGGCGGCGTGTAGTGCGGTAGCTTCGTTGTGGAAGACCCAGCTGCCTCCACCTTCATGTAACGTGGAAAGCTGTAGGTTCGTTAGCAACGGTAACCATAATTTCGGGACTGAGTCCTGTGGATGTGTTTTGCATTCATTTCCCCAGCGTCTAGGGTGGTGAAGCTGGGTCCCGAAATATAGCTACGAGACTACATGACGTCGCATCCTAGAACACAGTTATCTTCATAACAATGGCCACGAGAATCTAAAAACTTTCAGTGTTAAATATTATTTGAACTTGGGTCTTTTGATGCGAGACTCCAGAGTAAGATCTGACGCAGGGTTGTGTTTCTACGACTCTGAACACGATCGCTTGCAACAAATACGAGTCTTCAGCCCCTAGCAAACAAAGTGCACCCCCGTCTGCGATGTGTGGCTTGGCTTCGTTTTCCTCCCCCACCTTATATTCCCATTTCAGGCGGGGGGGGGGGGAGGCTGATGTCTGACAGCACTTTGTTGCTAGGCAGCAACACATGGCGAGAATTTTGTATTGGAAAACATTTGATTGTGGTTATAGCCGTTTGGGGCTGATCTCAGTGGCAGCGCGGCCTAAGGCGTAGGTCTGCGGCCGCTCGCTTACTGGGATACGGGTTCGAACGCCGCCGGGGGCACGGATGCTTGTTTCTCATGGATGTTGTGTGTTATCGGGTAGAGGCCTCTTGCGTCGGGCTGATCGCGTGTCCAGGGGAGGCCTACCGAGTGTGTGTGTGTGTGTGTGTGTGTGTGTGTGAGCGTGAAACCTGGATAGTGAGGAGGCCCAGGCCCACTAGGGTCTGTGCCATGGGGGGGGGGGGATATGTTTTGGCTTGTAAAAGAGTTATCATACACCAATAATTGGTCCCCTCCATTTACATCGCATGTTTAACGCTTTCAAGTCAGGAGTTCGCCCCGAGTTTAAATATTCAGTTCGTACCTCATTATAAACCCAGTATGCATTCATTTAAAGACAGCCGGATAATACCGTGTGGGGAAATCATTTCACGAAACATTCTCCAGCAACATGCAAAGCTTCTTTTAGTAGGTGGTATTTAGAGTTACCACTATGCTTTAAAATAGCAGAAAGGATCGTTCTTCTCACGCTTCGCTTGCTTTCACCGGCCAATTATTATTTTATTATTATTATTATTATTATTATTATTTTATAACTCCCTGTGACCCACCTTTAAACACGTTGCTAATCCAATTTTCGCGAGTTGGTGTGAAATGTATGTGGCTGAAATTATTTAGCTGTTGCAGAGTTCTGAGCTGCTTTAAATGGCCGGAAAATATAATTTCTTTCACCCATTTTTTTCATCTCGGAGCGTGTTTTTGTGTATTCTTATTTAAGCGTGTGAAGCTAATTTCACCGTAAGAAGCGTCAGTTGCTGAGGATGTATGCAGTGTTCAAGAGATAAACACGAGTGGAATGACCCCTGCAGCGCGGCTGTGTGTATACGTCATAGCGTAGTGACAGTTAACTGCGTCAGACGTGTGTTGTATATTCGGAGCTCCAGGAAACGTGTTAAAATTCCCGTGTTATTTCCGGTACGCGAGGTGCACTGGAAGGGTGTTACACCAGCTGTGGCAGGTTTCAGAATGAAGACATTTTAGGAAGTTGCAATTAACAGATTCAGTGCAGCAGAAGTCCCCCTTGAGAAGCTGACAGTAGCTTAATCCGTCCGTTAAAACTCTTTCCACCACTGGAGCGTATCCTGAGCTACATGAATTCAGGCTTCACCCACACGCCAGCATATTTTCTGGGACGTAACATCTACGTACGACAGAAAAATCGGAGTTAGATGCGCGTTAGAAGGGAGCGTTTTTGTACGCAGCGTCCAGTTCCAGGGCCCATCTCGCCGCCTTCTCAGTGGGTAAAAAGGTAAAGGTAAAGCAGTCCCGTTACAGGCCCGGAGTGGCCCAGAGGGTTCCAGGAAGTTAAGGTTCCCAGATTTCGTGACAACGGCACAGGATGGTGGTAAGGTTGTCAGCCTTACGCACCGGCCGCTTTTACTCCCAGGAAATGCTCCTGGTACTCATTTCTGTTAGAGGCTGAGTCGACCCCAGGGCCATAGTGCGATCGGAAGGATGTCAATGAAAAATTCCAATAACACCATCTGGAATCGAACCAGCGACCTTCCGATTTGTAGCACAGCACCTTAACCACTGTGCTACCGCGGTCCCCCGGGAATCCTGTTGTACCCACGCCCACCGACCGTATGCCACTCTGGTATATACCGCCGTTCGGATAGTGCATACGGATACCGAATCCTGATACAGTAGTCCAAGTAAGGGCATTGGCCGACGTTCCGGGCACCTGATGGGTAGTTGAGACCGACGTGGACCGTGTTAGCAGTTAGAATTAAAGAGAGGGTGACTTGCTGACGGTCTTCACACCAGCAGGCCATCAAGCATTCACTGATTTCTTTCTTACAGAAATATTCGTACTGCAGCGTTACTTCGGTGCAAAGCCTGATGTGTAGGTGGATGTTAACATTCCGTTTAACACACACATCTCTTTACTGGCTGTGCCATCAGGGAAGGAACGCCAGGTGCCAAGTTTTAAAAAACACTAATTCTTGTTTCAGTTAAAAATTCTAAGCTACGTAATTAATAATTACGTAATACAACTTCTAATACAACCACCAAATATATCACCTCCTACAAGAAGGCTTATCCGGGGTGGGTAAAAGGACCGATATTTGAAGCTGACGACCCACATATGTCTAATATCAAGATTAATAATGCTTGGAGCCGACCTCCACTTTCCCAATTCGTCAACATGACGTGCTGAATTCAGCTCGGACAGCCTTACCTCGTTCCATTTCCATATTAATATTACCGCCCAGTCTTCGTAGAGACAGTTGTTTTTCTCCTTCCACGCCCCCCACTTTGAAATTTTGTGTTCGCCTCTGATTTCCCTCGTGCTCTGCATAAAACATACCGCATAGGGGTCCTTCTGTTTCTTCTTGTTTGTTTCTGAAGGAGTGCAGCTTGCTGTGAATAGTTGGAACGCGCCAAGCCGGCAGACTGGGTCGTCACTGTGTTTCTGGCACGAACAAACTGCATGTAATTCAGTGTATCCGCCTTAGGCGTACTGTTTGTATTGGCTGTTACGGGCGTCCTTGGGAACCGCGCCACTGACAGAGTACGTAATTGGCTGTCGTCTGTTCTTGTATACAATTTCTGACTAACAGTTTGGCGTACAGTGGTAACTATACGTACCACCCACCTCACTGTTGAGAGCTCGTACGTTTTTGATGCACATAGTATTTGTGTTTTGTATGATGCTCATTGTACAGAGCGATGAATTCGCACTAACAGGCCGGCCGCGCTGTAGTGGAGACGCACTGAGTTTGCAGTGACGTAGGAACAGTCGCCGTACATTATGTAGGTGGATTCCAGACCTAAACGCTGTGACAGGGATTTGTAAAAGTGTCCAGACCCCGACGTTCCGTCTGTACACTTTTGAGATTCCCGTTGCCAGCTAACGACACTCGTATTCAGACGTTAATGTTGCAAAAACTGACATTGTGAACAGGGCCGCCGAAAGAGGTTTCGGGCCTCGGAGAATAAATCCCCACACTTCCCCTGCAAGGGTTTACCGGCAAAGAATCTTTACTCTAAATCGGAAAGACTGCCTGTCAGTTGCAGAGTGACCTGGGCCTGGTCTGAAAGGGTTAATTTGTACAATCGACAGTGATACTACAGAAAGACAAAAACTTGCATGTTGGCTCCCCCCTCCCCATTTGTCCTCACTGTTTGTGACTCGTGTTTCTGTGTAACGTGCTGTTCACAGCTGTGTGCAGTGTGTTTGCTTATTGAGAAAGTTAACTGCCCACATGGCACAGCCGTAGTTGCAAAGGGATTTTATTTGGGGGGAGGGGGGGGGCTATCAGAAGTAAACGTAGGCGGGCAGATATGTTGCTTCTGCAACAAACATTTGTTTTCCACTATCGATATGGCGCATGTCTATGTGGCGGTTGTGACACCAATACACTGCGGCTTCATATGTAGTAACAAAATTACTGGGTGTTACGTTCCACACTTCGCATCTGTTTTGTTTTTTTTCTTTGTATATATATATATATATATATATATATATATATATATATAGTAAT
>Ga0123357_10012747_pt1 | contig 10860 bp, 7 predicted proteins | sample TergutEmb28metaG_FD_89873 | JGI IMG/M metagenome (GOLD analysis project Ga0123357, IMG submission 89873) | Embiratermes neotenicus P4 segment gut microbial communities from Petit-Saut dam, French Guiana - Emb289 P4 | ecosystem: Host-associated > Arthropoda: Insects > Digestive system > Gut ... | reverse complement strand
TGTGTGTGTGTGTGTGTTTTGTGTGTGTATGTGTGTGTTGTGTGTGTGTGTGTGTGTATATGTGTGTGTGTGTGTGTATGTATGTATGTATGTGTGTATGTGTGTGTGTGAGTGTGTGTGTTTGTGTATGTATGTATGTATGTATGTATGTATGTGTGTGTTGTGTGTGTATGTGTTTTGTGTGTGTGTGTGTATGTGTGTATGTTTGTGAGTGGGTGTACGTGTGTATGTATGTATGTATGTGTATGTATGTATGTGAGTGTGTGTGTGTGTATGTGTGTGTATGTGTGTATGTGCATGTATGTATGTATGTGTGTGTTGTGTGTGTATGTGTGTGTTGTGTGTGTATGTGTTTGTTTTGTGTGTGTATGTGTATGTGTGTGTGTATGTGTGTGAGTGGGTGTATGTGTGTATGTATGTATGTATGTGTATGTATGTATGTATGTGAGTGTGTGTGTGTGTATGTGTATGTATGTATGTATCTATGCATGTATGTATGTGTATGTGTGTGTGAGTGTGTGTATGTGTGTGTATATATGTATGTGTGTATGTGTGTGTGTATGTGTATGTGTGTATGTGTGAGTGTGTGTGTATGTGTGAATGTGTGTGTATGTGTGCGTATGTGTGTGAGAGTGTGTTTATGTGTTGATGTGTGTGTGTATATGTGTGTGTATGTGTATGTGTGTGTATGTGCATGTGTGTGTGTGTATGTGTGTGTGTGTATGTGTGTGTGTGTGTCCATGTGTAATGACATATACACATCGAAATCTCGTAGGAAGTATCTGTCCGCGTGGAATGAAACTGTCATTACTTGTATGGACGGGGAGACCCACAGAGTGTGGGAGTCATGTAACGTTGAACCCACAGCAACCGGCCGCCAACACCAAGCTGCTGTGTATTCAGTTACGAGAGGTTTGCTGCGCTTGTCAGCACGGATTATTTCCGGTGTTAAGCTTCGACAACTTGATAGATCTACACTTAGATGGGAGGTTAGAAATAGGGTGGAAGTGTTGGTGAACTGGATTCATGTGGGTCAGGATGGGTTCTGCTGGCACAGTCTTGTGCATGCGGTAGTGCAGTTTCGGTTTCCGTAACAGGCTATTGACCAACCGAGTGAGCCCTGTATACAGCTGATGGTTGTTCGGGTAGCGGGTCTTTTACATCACAGATCATTTTTTTAACTTCAAGCAGACAAACACATCGCTATTCTGTAAACGAACTGTTGTCTTAGTTGAAGAATAAAAGACCAAGTTGATGTCACTTGTTATTTTATTTCACTTCTTATGTGCTCAACATGTTTCGGACATTAATATATCCATCATCAGGAGCTTGCGACTGTTCTGTTGAATTGCCACATTGGTCGTATTGTTCTTGATTCGATGTGTGTTGGAGTTTCGGTGTGGTTGGGTTGGAGTGGTATCCGTGTTGCAGGCTGAAGCTGTGCTTCAGCCTGCAACACATAAGAGCACATAAGAAGTGAAATAAAATAGCAAGTGACGTCAATATGGTCTTTTATTCTTCAACTATCACAATGATGCACGGTCCAATAAACATAAGAACTTTTGCCTGTTGTTTGGATAATCAATTTTATTCCACAACATAGCATAGTGTTGCTGTAAAATAATGGAAGAAGACTTTTCACCCAGCTAATCCCATTAAGGAGCTTCGTTTGTTTGTCAGTCCGTAAACCGGTCTCCTTATTGAATTTCAGATGCTCTTCACTTTGTGGTTTTGTAGTCAAAGACGTGCACCGACTTGAAAATCCTCTTTCTATCGTCTTTACTCGGTCTGTTTCTTACAACTCCTACTATATGCGGTCACTTTGGGTTGTCTATTCTTTCTACATGCATGATCCACACAGATTTTTCATTCACTCAAATTCGGTGCATTTTAGTTCTCTGTGATCAGCAATAGGAAATATCAGGAATGCCTACATTTTAGTCTTAACTCAAAGGAAGAGGCATGCAGATCGGAGAACAATATTAAGATTAGTTTGGTAGTGATAGTAAGGTGAAGACCTTGCTAGCTCCAGTCAGCTGTTTCAGAGGAAGACTTCCTTTCCTAGTTCGCATGTGCGCCCCCACGCGACTCGGTTGGCCCCTAGGTCGCCCCATTGCCGCAAGTGCTGGGGATAGCGTGACAATCTCGCGTAACCCGAACAACACAAGAGGAAACGAGATATTTTGATTAAATTGTGTCATGTTCCCCTTATCCCACTAGATCCTCTGACTGCCTCTGCCTGGGATTAATTAAACATATTTATACGATAGGATCAGACACCAGGGCATGTACCACACGGATTATTCCATTCAGTACATCTGTAGAGGTCTGAAGCACGTCAACGTGTTTTGGTTCAACATGATTTATTTTTCATGCGGCTCCAGAAATAAACAGCTTTGCATGATTTAAGATTCGTTCAGTTTCAGTGGAAAAACACTATAAACGTCTGTATTTATGAACATTTCAACCAAAACATGTGTGCCGTTTCTGTAATTATAAACCTGAAATACGAGTACGAAGGGTTGCCATCTGGACGACCGGGCTTCGTTAACCGGCAGGGACGAGAAATTTCCTCTGTACAGCGCCCAGATCAAGTTCTACACCCATGTAAGATTAAAGATAAAACTGTGGTACAGCGATGTATACGTATTTTGAACTTTGCGTGTTAACATTAAGTTATTGAACTCCCTGGTGCTGAGTTCTTTAGAACTGAAGGTTGTTCAGCTGGTCGAGAAATTTCCCACCTTTTGTACAAGCAGAAGCTTCATTATTGTGTCCACAAGTCCTCACCACTGAGCCCCATTCTGAGTCATATGAATCCAATCCGCATCCCCGTCTCTATATATCTCAAAGAGTCATTTTGCTCGCATTTCTAATTTCTATTATAGTAAGCTACTTAATTTAATCAATACAATGCAAGAACATAGGGAAGAATGACGACATAATTTACATTGAGTAAATGACTGCCAAGTACGTTACTAAGGCAGGTGTTTCCATCAAGACGATTGGGGAAAAATAAGGTGGAGCATTCTTATAATAAAAGCCAACGAGATGCTCAACTTCTCAACTTTATTTTGATAAAGAACTCTACATGTTTCGGACAGACTTACTGCCCATCATCAGGGTCTTGACACTGTATTCACAGCAATAGGTATTTGTCATGCTAGTTATGTTGACTGTCTGCTAGCGAGGTCAGGATGGAACTCCATCCTGACCCCGCTAGCAGACAGTCAACATAACTAGCATGACAAATACCTATTGCTGTGAATACAGTGTCAACACCCCTGATGATGGGCAGTAAGTCTGTCCGAAACATATAGCGTTCTTTACTAAAATAAAGTTGAGAAGTAGTGCATCTCGTCGGCTTTTATCATAAGAATATATCACGATGTACGGTCCTCTGAATGTCAAAAAAGGTGGAGCAGTTAAGCCAACCTTGACATTCCGCAACGTTCCTACGTCTCGTGGGACGTAGAACATCATAACGTGTAATAAGATGAGAATGTGGCTTGTTACAGTTCTTTCTGAAATCTGCTTATTAAAGGGAGGAACCTGACTTTCTAAATCGTCGAGGAGAGGAAGCTGTTAAACTCCTCAGGGTTGGGCGTCCTCTCATCTGTACCTTGTGTTATTATATGGGTGAAATGAAGCAGAAGGCTGTCGTCAGAGACGTACTTTCTTCCTTTCTACGACAGTTTCGTTAGCGATATTGGTCCCTACCGCAGTCTGGTTTGATGTCAGTTCATTATATTCAGGCTCCTATAATTAATCTGATGCGTAGCCAATTCGCAGGCAGTAATGTGACGTCGATGATCTTGATTTGGATTGCTGCTGTCACCCATACAGTCCGTGCGGGAGGACAAAATGGAGCAAATGAGTGTGATTGCAATACAGATTTACCGTATTTCAAATGTCATTATTTGCTAAATGTGATGGCGCGCGCGCGTGTGTGTGTGTGTGATTTCACTTATAGCCATTTTGAACATTTGACCGATACGTTTCTGTACCGCAGATCATTTTTCCTGCTTGTTTATTCATTGACGTGAGAAAAAAAAGTTTCCATCAGGAATACAATTTATCTCCTTGAAGTGTCCTACAGTGTACTCAGTGACTCTCCTTGATACCATTGTGTTTGTTGAAAGGTACAAATAACGACAATCCGGTTTATGCAGTTTTTCTCTGTCGTCCGTCGCTTCCTGTCTCTCAAGCCCACATGTGCTCCTCAGCATCTTGTTCTGGAACACAGTGTACAGTAGTTCCTTCATGTTCTTTCCTCAGTGTTTCATACCCATACAAAAAACAAGGAACGTGAAATAATAATAATAATAATAATAATAATAATAAAGGCAAAGCAGTCCCGTTACAGGCCTGGAGTGGCCCAGAGGGTTCGAGAAAGTTAAGGTTCCCAGATTTCATGACAACGGCACAACATGGTGGTAAGGTTGTCAGCCTTACGCACCGGCCGCCTCTATCCCCAGGAAATACTCCTGGTACTCATTTATGTTAGAGGCTGAGTCGATCCCAGGGGCATAGTGCGATCGAAAGGATTTTATGTCAATGAAAAATTCCAATGACACCAGTTGGGATCGAACCAACGACCTTCCGATTTTGTAGCACAGCACCTTAACCACTGTGCCGTCGCGGTCCCCAATAATAATAATAATAGTAATAATAATAATAATGGGATCGAACCAACGACCTTCCGATTTTGTAGCACAGCACCTTAACCACTGTGCCGTCGCGGTCCCCAATAATAATAATAGTAATAATAATAATAATAATAATCTTGAAGGTAAGGTAACCATATTATGAAGCCAACCAGTGCAAATCGGCAGTACTATTCCCAGCAATAAACCGGACATCCTAATCCGTGATAATAAAAAAGGAACATGCATGTTAATAGATGTTACAATTCCTGGAGACAGAAATGTGATCACGAAAGAAGCTGAGAATATTTTAAAATATAAAGACCTCATAATAGAAATGCAGCGCATGTGGAATGTGAAAGCAAAAAGAGGGCCAACTGGAACCATTTCGAAATCACTCAGACAGTACCTGAACAACGCACCAGGAAAGCACGAAAACAAGGAAGTACAAAAAACAGCCATATTGGGCACTGCGCATATACTGCGGAACGTGCTAATGTAAATCTACAAACCATATTTCACGGGCGATATAACATTACATGTAGCACAAATTGTAAATACAGAACAGCTTCAACACTACATACCCTAGAAACATGGTCTGTTTCAGGCATATAATTCTAAATTCCCAGCATAAAAGTGATAACAAGCATAATAATAATAATAACGGAACCTGGCGGTCGAATGTGTAGAACTTCGTACTCGGCAAATCCCGGGTTCAAACTTCGACCCTGAAAGCGACTATCCTGACGTAGGTTTTTGTGGTTTCTCTAAGTCATAAGACAGGTTCAGGGATACTAAGTGAAACTAAATCAGACAGCTTCTTTTCAAATTATTTGCAGTTTATTGTACACCCTGAAAGCGACTATCCTGACGTAGGTTTTTGTGGTTTCTCTAAGTCATAAGACAGGTTCAGGGATACTAAGTGGAACTAAATCAGACAGCTTCTTTTCAAATTATTTGCAGTTTATTGTACACTATCAGTCTTTCGTCCGACGCTTTATAAGTTTAGCTGCTTAAGGCGTTGCTGAACGAACCGGAATTGAATAAACGAATGAAAGAATTTAGTGAGTGAATAAATAAACGAATGAATAAGTGAATAAATGAATAAGTAAATAATGAACATGGAGCTTTAAGAGCTTCATCCCCAGTAATCACACCAACGAGTGTGAGTGAGCTAACAACCAAAGGCTCTCTCACAAACTCAGAAGCTACTCTGCTCCTCGCTATATTTTAAATGTAGCCTCTTTTATAGAGGCACGGATTTTCATCTCTTGGTTTAACGCGGTTGTAATCCGCTTAATTTTCAAAGTCAAAGCAGGTGTCAATTCGGTGTTATGAACGAAAAGTAGGAAAATTTGAAACATTAAATGTGTGTTTGAGGGTTGTTTGACCCACATCTTCATCATGAAATAATGTGAAATGCCAACTTGATGCAACAAGGTAATTTATTGATGTATTGATGTATCCTTAGCTCGAAATGTTTCGGGCGCATACGCCCATCATCAGGAGCACAAGATATTAAGTTGCAGCATATGGGTTTCTGCACCGAGTTTGTGGACGGGTGGTGGTCCTGAGAGGCTTGGATGGCGCTCGCATGGCACCATCCGCACCGTACACACGACTTACGCAGCGCCTCTTATAACCACCACCCGTCCACAAACTCGATGCAGAAAACCATGTGCTGCAACTTAACATCTAATGCTCCTGAAGATGGGCGTATGCGCCCGAAACATGTCGAGCTAAGGATACATCAATAAATTACCTTGTTGCACCAAGTTGGCATTTCACATTATTTCGTTAAATGTATAATTTAATCTGCTGTGGTGGCTCATGCCTAGCTTCACTCACGTTCCACAGGGGTTCATATTTTTTACCGTACAGTCGTGGGTGTCATAATTATGCCTGAAAATTCTGTTATAACAGTTTATAGGCCTTTGATTGTTCTTAATAAGTGCACTTACCTTATCACCGCGATTATAGAGCTGTGTGAGCCACATGACACAGCTAAGTCTTATGTTTAATTTTATTAATCTTCCTTCCAAATACTGTGCTTTATAATTTTCTCGACTAATATTGGTGAGTTAATCAAATTTAATAGTTGAAGTAGGGCAGGGCGTATAGCACGCATGGTAAGGTGTGAAAAATGCGTACGAAATTGTTGAAAACCCCGAAATAATTATTTCATTTGAGAAATGGGACTAGAGTGGATTAAGAACTTTGATGTAGTTTCGTTATGACGCTGATGGTAGCGCAAACTGTGTGGCATTAGGGCGATAGGTGCATGATCCGTTGGGAAAATTGTGTAATTAAGTGGTTGAGACTAAATCGAGGGACTACCCTGGCATTAACGAGGAGGTGTCTGAGTTAAACCACGAAAAATCTCAGGATAGCCGATAACCCGGCCGAGATTCGTAGCGGGCATGTTCCGACTGCACGTCTGCAGCTTAACTTCTACACCAACCCGTTTGGTGGTTTGGTGTGAAAGCAGGTGTTAAATAATGGGATTTTACGTTGTGGCTCGGGGTATGGCTGTGAAACCAGTAATAAATACTCCTGTTTCCTACAAGGCATGAAGTTTCTGGACTGTCTGAAGGACCCTCAGCTTCTCAACACGGACTGTCAGCCGTGGTAGCTAAGTCCCTTCCTTTAGTGTCACTCGGTGGTTCTCAAAAGGTTCATGAGATTGCTCGGTAAATTTTATATGTTATTCCGTCGAACGTTGTCCATTGTCTGAGACATATTTTAGGTAAGTATGCGTGATGTTTCGGGAGTTGACTGTACTTCCATTTTAAGGCGATTCGTTTCAGTTACATGTATAAATCAAATATTTGCTTACTTTGATATTAGTGGCGACACTGGAACATTCTGAATACAAAACTAACAGCTGACCTGTTCGAAGATAGAATAATCACTTTGCAGCCCGAACATTTCTAGAGGCCTGATCTATTACGTTGAAGAATAGGTGGAAAAGTATTAATTTTCCTCGTCAAAACCAACCTTTAATGCCCCCGCTGTACATCACACGCTATACTACGTTCTCCTACACGATTCGGCGCACGCCAGCGCCAACTGTAGAGAGTATCATATTTACTGTTCGGATTTTCGGCACAACAGCTGCCTGTAAATACGTTCAAAGCGTGTGGGTAAAATGCAGCGATGCAATGTTTTCCACATTTCACGACGGTCGCTTGTGATGAATAATTGTTAAAACCCGCATTAACAAAACACTTCACTTTAATACGCAACAGGCAAATTGTGTGAACAGTTACAAAAACGGCAGACTAAAAATTTCGCATCAAAGTAAAATATTTTGTGGCTTTGGGTTTTGACTGCTATTCATCAAAAGTGACCTTCGTTGAATCTTAAAAACAGTAAAAAAAAAAGGGTAACGTTTTCCCGTTTCAGGCCCGGTGTGGCCCAGAGGGTGGGTAGAGGTATAGCTCTACTCTTTCATGACCGCGGCGCTAGAAGGGGGTGAGTGGTCAGCAGCACGCCTCGGCCTCAATTTACCCCGGGGAAAACCCCGGTACCCATTTCACAGGAGGCTGGGTGGGCCCCAAGGCCGGTCTGGACGGGCAGCAAATCGCATCCCCACCGGGATTCGATCCCGGATCGTCCAGCTCGGGACTTAAAAAACAGTCCATCACCATATTTTACCAACACTTTTGGACGGTGTTTACAGCGAGTTTTTGCGCCGAAAATTCGAACAGTAAATATGAGACCCCCTGAGGTTGGCGCTGACGTTCACCGCGGTGCGTAGGAGAACGTAATATAAAGTATTATGTACAGTAGGGAGATTAAAGGTTGATTTGGACGAAAAAACTTCATGTGAATGTAATGCACGATATACACTACATTCAGATAAGGTGAAAAGTGTTCAGAGATATTACGCTGGACATGTGAAATAGTCCCTCTAAGGTCCGACTGGAATTAAAATTTTCACCCAACGCCATCTGTCTGTAGGCGTAAAACCGTTGATTTTCTGCCGCTAGAGGTTTGTGCCAGATAGTCTTTGTTCGATTAATATGTTCGCCTCTGGCGTTGAATTTGTTCGGTTGTCCACCACATTTCATTTCCGGGGGGTTTGCCTGAGGCGCCTTGTCAAAGGGTACCGGAGGCGCCTTGTCCAATCAAAGAACCTTACTGCCCACCGTGCTGTGATAAACCTAGCCGCTGTTACAGAGTAAGTAATTATGTTGGCTCTGAAACAACGACCGTTAGTTCTGCGCAACCTCTGTGCAGAAAATTAACAACAGAATTTTAATTGTTACTTAGAGAGGAGCTGGAATAACTCTGTTGGTATGCCCATGTAACAAGCACCGTGGCATTTCTTTCATGCTGAAAGCATGCCGTAAAACTGCATGTATAAGTCTTTGAGGATGAACACTTGGATGTTCGAAACATGTCGAAGACACTATAATTAAATGAAAACGTTAATGTAAAATTTATGCATTTTATTGGTTCTTATTACATAAGCATATCACAATGCATGGTTTAAAGAACGTGAAGTTCGGTTGATATAGTGACTAGGCTACACGCTGCAATGCGAAGGAAAAGCGGATCGATTCTCGGCGTAAGCAAGAGATTAGTGGGTACTGCAAAACGTGCAGACCGGCTGTGTGACCCACCTAGCCTCCTATATAATGGGCTACCAGGGGCTTTATCGTCGGGGGTAGCGCGACCGGGGTGTGAACTGACCACTCAGTTTTATCTATTTTCGAGGTGAATGAGTGGAGCTACACATCCACACCCTCCATATGTCTTCATGCTTTGCACAGAAACAACTTTACCTTTACATTTACTTAAATTACTACTACTACTACTACTACTACTACTACTACTACTACTATTGGGGCACGCGGTGACGCAGGTGGTTGAGGCACTGCGCTAAAGCCGGAAGGTCGCGGGTTCGATTCCCGATGGTGTCGTAACATAATCCTTCCGGCCGCACTATGGTCCTGGTTTTGACTCAACCTCTAACAGAAATGAGTACCAGGAATATTTCCTGGTGGGTAAAGGCGGCCGGTACGTAGGGCTGACAGCCTTAGCACCTTCATGTGCCGATTGTCTTGAAATCTGAGAGCCTCAACTTCCTGGAACTCCCAGGGCCTGTCCAGGCCTGTAATGGGATTGCTTTACCTTTACAACAACAACAACTACTTCTACTACTACTACTACTACTACTACTACTACTACTACTACTACTACTACTACTAATTATTATTATTATTATTATTATTATTATTAGTTCTTCAGTTCCGTGCTCGCACCTCTGTACTCTAACATTTATTATCGAATAATTTAACACCATTTCAGCCGTACTACAGTCACTGTTTTAATAATGTGAGCGCTTTTGTTTTGTGTCGTGTTTCTGAATCATGTTTCCGTTCTTCGCTGAAGCTAAAACTCGACTCACGTATACTTTCCGCAGTTTGATCCACAATTCCTTTTGTTCTGACCCTAGCTGCTCTCCTGATTCTCTTCCTCTCCTTTTCTCAATCGACCGATTCCGTCACAGACACCCGAGGGCATGTCTTGTGTCGACCGTCCTCTGAATATTTACAGTCCCCGGAGGAGCTGAGACAGTACCTCCTTGTGGCAGTGCGTAGGAATAAACAGAAGAACGAGAATAAACAAGTTTTGGCAGCATTACAATGGCGCTGTGCATCTGATCCGCACGTATCATCGCACCTTGTAGAGCAAAGGTAACTTGGCTTTTTGCACTCTTTGATAACCTCCGCACTGAATGCAGGTGGGCTTTGATAACCTCCGCACTGAATGCAGGTGGGCGGCCAGCTTCTCCTGTTACCGCCGGCAACAAATGAATATGAAGCTGGGCGGGTGGTCCCAGAGCCGGTCTGAGCGCTTCGGAGTAAAGAAAAATCTGTTGCCCTTGCCGAGAATCGAACCACGATTTCTTGGTCGTCAAGCGCTCAGCCTAATCAATACATATATGTAATTTGTTCCTTTTTGGGTAATTCCCCGGCGTCTGAGTTCTAATTGCCGACGTTTCGGAACTCACTATTGGCTCTGCCACTTCCCCGCTCCAACCCAACCAGGTATATATACCACGCACAATCCTACCACTGACATACTTCATTCACCTGCCTATGAAGATGGAACCGATAGTGAGTTCCGAAACGTTTGCAATTAGAACTCAGACGCCGGGGAATTACCCAAAAAGGAACAAATTACATTTAGAACACGGCGAAAG
>Ga0123357_10012746_pt1 | contig 10861 bp, 5 predicted proteins | sample TergutEmb28metaG_FD_89873 | JGI IMG/M metagenome (GOLD analysis project Ga0123357, IMG submission 89873) | Embiratermes neotenicus P4 segment gut microbial communities from Petit-Saut dam, French Guiana - Emb289 P4 | ecosystem: Host-associated > Arthropoda: Insects > Digestive system > Gut ... | reverse complement strand
GTATGTGACATGTAACCCACTCAAGATAGATATGTATATGTGACATGTAACCCACTCAAGATATATATATATGTGTGTGTGTGTGTGTGTGTGTGTGTGAGACATGCAACCCACTCAAAATTTCAAGACCGCTGTGTGTCAATCGCCGCGTACCTACCGACCTCGACTTCAGCGTCAAACACAAGATTCCCCTCTATCTTCTTTCTTTTAAAACTTTGTACTGGGTCACTGCGAAGCGAAACAAGAAAGACTTCACATCTCCAAAACATTGCACACAGGCAACCTTGGCCAATATAGTTACTTGAAGCGCACAGCCAGACAGGCGGGAGCTTTTGTCACTAGCATGTCTAAAGGCGCAAATGAAATAAAAACACTACCTATTTGAGAAACGATAAAACAGTATAGTCTAATGCAACAACGTGACGGAAACGATGGATGTGAAATTGTTCTTCGGGTAGGCACCTATATTAGAAAGATTGGGCAATCCCTTGTCTGCACTGAAGACCTCAGTTCTTTTATTGCGTGTTATGTATGTTAGAGGGAGAAGCACGCGAAAAAGGAAACACAACTTTGGTTCCCTCCACACCCCCCTCTCGCACTTCTAAATAATCAAGACAAATCTCCCTCCCTTCTACAGATAATGACAGCGACCATGTCCGTTTAAAGTAAGTGGCAAAGGAAACTTGATTACTGGTTTCCGCCATCCACGTAGTACCGTGTAATAATCACTACATTTCTTGGCTTTAGTCCAAACATATACCGCACCCTACGTCATCCATCACTAACCTGAATATTTCATGACTTGAAGATGTACGATTTTATGGTAAAATTAATGTATTCTAAAGCAACAGATTGCACGTTCGACTAACAACGTGACCTTATTAGGCGCGACTAAATGACGGCAAACAAAACTCGAGCCATGATCGCCGAAAGCACGTAATGTATTTTGTAGCGTGAGAATTAAAAGAGTACATATCCAGAACTTACAACACAAACAAAAAGAATTTGAACGTTAAAAGCGCCTTGTGTAACGATGTCGCGTTTTATATCGCAGTCCTTTAGCGGATTGTCCCTCGTACTTAAAGTGATCCTCTCCCCAGACGAGGTACATATGACCTACACTGAACAAGTATCACTGATACACATAGCATAACTTCGACACTCCTACCCACAACTACTAGTACCACATACAGGAGGCTACCCAGAATACAAAGAAAAAGTTCAAGTGTTCGAACCAGCACAAGACAATGTGGCTGGGTCTTATCAGCACTCAGACACATACTCGAAAATTGAACTTGGGCCATAGGCCTGCTGCTAAGACTAGGCTACTATCTTTTAACAGGACGCAGTCCAGGGTTCTGGCCTTCTTATTGGACATATCAACCTGAGAAGACATCTATACATAATGGGGCTGATTGACAGTCCCTTGAGTATGAGGTGAGGGGCGCAGAAGACCTCAGTTCACATTTTGCGTGATTTTGAAACTTTGGCGACACACACACATTTATCTGTGTTCCTTTTTCTTGGACGCTGAGGGTGTTAAAAGTTTAACTCTGGCGGCAATCTGAATTTTATTAGAGGGACGGGAATGCCATGATTTGGACTTCACTTTAAGGGGCACAAAGGGACTGTAAGGGGCCTATGTGCATAGGGATCAAAATGGCTCAAACCCTAGATAATTACAGACAGCATATCATTTATGTTTACACGTCCCACTCTTCCTGCTAGCTTGGCAAACATGCAAATTTCCGAAGACATGCAGCAGGTTTGATATGAGATCATTTGTAAAAGCAAAGAAAAACACGGTCATTCAAAACCTCATTCAGCAAACCATTTAACATATATGAATAGCCTTCTTCTTAGAAATATATTTTAACGAGCAATTTTGTTTATGCATTTGACATTCAGGTGACCGTGTATCGTGATAAATTCTTATAATAAAACCAAGTAGATGCACTAATTTCTCGAATTTATTTTTGGAATAAATTTGAGAAATTAGTGCATCTACTTGGTTTTATTATAAGAACTTGTTTATGAATGTCACTGATCTTAAGTGCCAGACGAGAGGTCGGGGACGCCGTGATCACACAGCCATTTCAATGAAAGAGCGAGAGAAAAATAACGCTTCAGAATTCAATTTGCGACCCGCAAATTGAACTCTTAGAGGAGGAAGCGACTGTTTATTTTGTCCTAAGAAATCCTGCACAGAAAATTGCGAAACGGCTTTGTTTTGTGACAAATCGGAATCAAAAGCCTCCATATTCTAACCACCGCGCTTCATACTATGCTGCATTTGTGAATACGAATACCGACCGGTCTTTGTAGCGGAAATGGATTGTGTTCTCTGAAAGGTATGAATTGCACTTTTATCTACAATTCAGACGAACGTCGGTCAACTAATGCATTCGAAGTCGAATGATAAATGTTTTTAAGAGTAGTCTATACATTAGTTCTGGCTGTTTATTGTTGAATATGAAGTCTTGGGAACACAGAACAGCAGCACTGGGTCAAAGGGTAATATGAACAAAATACGTGGACACTCGAGTACGCATTTACGCAGCAATCTGAATCACATATACTGAATATTCAACTGCATGAGAGTATTCCAGGGCGTTCGGGTAAAGGTAAAGGTAAAGGTAAAGCAGTCCCATTACAGGCCTGGACAGGCCCAAAGAGTTCCAGGAAGTTAAGGCTCCCAGATTTCGTGACAACGGCACAGGATGGTGGTAGGGTGTCAGCCTTACGCACCGGCCGCCTTTACCCTCAGGAAATAATCATGGTACTCATTTCTGTTAGAGGCTGAGTCGACCCAAGGGTCATAATGCGATCGGAAGGATTTTATGTCAACGAAAAATCCAGCGACACCAGCAGGGATCGAACCAGCGACCTTCCGATTTGTAGCACATCACCTTAACCACTGTGCTACCGCGGTCCCCAGGGCGTTCGGGTACCTTCCATTAATTACTAGCACAAACTGAGTGTCTTCATTTAGCTCTGCCATTTTGCTCGAAACGTCTTTCGTTGCCATGAATTTTGGCAAGTTACGCTCAAGACGCGAGGAAAATCGCAAGTTATTCATCATGCAAAGTGCCCATCGCCGCCGCCGCCGTGGTTATCGTTACTGTTGCTGTCGTAGTTTCCGATTTTAACCAGACTTACAAGTGTGGACACATTTCAGTAAAAGTGATGGCAAGTTTCACGGAAATCCGTTCACGAGTTGGGGAGTTGTTACATACGGTCTTACAGACAAGCTGGCAGACACACGTTGAAGTTCAAAGACGCATTTTAACCCGTTCGTACTATGAACACAAACTGCAGATGGAACATTTGCGTGAGCTGCAGAAGAAACCGCAAATGCGTGCGCTTGTGAGTCTGAAATCTCCTTTCAGAAAACAAAAATTACAAAAAATAAGGAGTAGGTTGGGTTGACCTTGGCTTGTTTCTTCGGCTGTTTTCACCTTTCGACATCAAAATTACGACTTTAGAGGCCTCGTCCAATTATTTCCACTTTTCTTATTGACAGCAGCAATTTATACAAAGTACGGCTAAATACGGATGGAACACGGAATGCACACACGAAACGAAAAAGACTGACGACTGTTATTACTCAGCCACTAAGACCCATTACCCAAAACACTAATTAACAGTTCCTCCCTTCTGATTTCAGGTCCGATGATTGGCAGAAACTTACCGCTCGCATAAGCACTGTTCAGATCCAAGGTTTGACGCATACTTTCTCTCTGTTTAGATAAAACTAGCAGTGACGACATTGTGTAGTGCCCTTAAGTGCAATATTAAACTAAACAGTTCGACTAATTGGTGAGATAATTAATCTTACGGAATAAAGCGGTATGACTCACAATTTTAGCACAAGATTATCAATGTTAGAGATTCATGAGCAAACTACTTTATCAGACTTAAACAGACCGCGCTTTGGATATCTATACAGTATTTGTGTTTGTGTATAATGATACTCACAGCTGGTATCCAGGCTTAACACTTGCTTATAAAGAAACTCCGTGGTCACATAGCCGAGGGTTCGCCACTGATGACACACGAAACTGAAAGCTGACCCGAAGCAGTTCAGTATACCACACATCGCAATTAATTATTTCTTTCAGACACATGTTCATGTCGTCCTCCTACTTTCCCACCCGTCCTAAAACCGCTCTTTGTAATGACTAATTACGAAGCAAATTCCGGAAGGAATAGATTCAAGCATGCTCGGCTCACTCACCGACTCTTTCCCACGTCGCGAATCGCAGAGGCTGTCAATTGTCTATGAGTCACCTGCAGTCGCTACGAACACTTGTGTGATTACAAGAATACCTATGCCCTTTTTCAGCAAGACAGTGCAACAAGCCACAACGGTATACATCGCTTATAAAGCGTTTTGGGTGACAGAAAACAAGCAGTTGACTGCGGCCTCCACATTCACACCAGGATCTGAAACTGTGACTTTTAAGGACAATCTGAAAACAAGACAGGCAATGTGCGTATAACGTAACTTTGAAGCGTTTTCTTCCAACCACTGTTGCAGTGGAAAAGCGAAAAATGTTAGGTATTCTGAGAAAGTGTTTGTATCTTTAGTTATCCAGCGTGCAATGCGCATGCGCCATATTGTCACCTGTGGCCCCCCCCGCTCTATAATATTTTCCCAATTCTCATAAACGGCACGATTTTCGAAAAACAATTAGTGAACACAAAACGTGTGTTTGTACTTCATCTACAATGTTTTTCTCAAACATTTCTCATTCTAAGAAGAATTGAGCCAGATACGATCAAAAATGTTCCGTGGTCTTCATGTAAAGTACCTGTTATTCTTGTGCGATATTAATGAAACTTGAAATTACTCGACTGTTGTTCAAAACATACTCAAATATCAAATTTCATGAAAATTCTTCCAGTGGGAGCCGAGCTGTTCTGTGCGGACGGACAGACGGATGAACGGACGGACAGGCAGACATGACGAAGCTAACAGTCGCTTTTCACAACGATGCGAAGGCGCCTAAAAAGGCATTCAGAATGTAGTGACTTCACTTCACTAGCACAGTCACTAGCAGAATTTCGTCGTGCAATGAATGTGTTTGTTACATACGACGCATGTCTGCTAGCCGTATCACATTTCCAGCACCTTCTTTAAACATGGTGAATGAAAACCTGCTATCAGCTGCAGTATACTGATTTAAAACGCCCGTATCCCGATTCACAGTCGACTGAAACAGCGACGAGCACTGCACCGCCTCCCGTCAAGCGAAACGTCCTAAGCGAAGAGAAATGCGAGTTTTCAGGAGAGAGAGGTCCCCCCCCCCCCCGGTATTTTCCGACTCAAAATTTCTTCAAAGCCAAGTTTATGAAGCTACTTATCCGCACTTCTTGACATCACAAAATCGCAAATACGGTTGCGTTCTTGGACTGGTAATGACGACTACCACATTTTAAGAGTGTCTTCATTGTACACTGCTGAACCTGTACGCAAATCGATCAGTCAGTGAAAAGAGCAACCGTTCTGCCCAAGCAAGTACCTCGTCTTAAAGGTGTATGACATGAATGGGCACTGTGAGGTACTTAGCTTGACGTTACAGTCGCCTTTACCCTCAGTAAAGTTACAGTGATAGCAATAAACAGAACGTGTCGTCTCCGTTTCGGGAGATACATCAAGTGTGCAAACTTACGGCCGAACTCCATTTCTTCCGTCAGCATGGAATTATGTACGCTATTAATACAAACCTGACAAAAGCATTACCATAAACCCACGCTGTCATAAACACTGCTTTACCCTCGATAAAGCCGCTATTGTCCTTCCCCGGTCCATACATGCATACCTGCAAAAAAGTGAGGAACGCAGCACTACAGTGTGCGCAATGTTTCTAGGGTACGCGGCGCCATTTCCTTGAACTCACTTTTATAGCAAGGTGTGTTTTTCCTTGCGTAACGAACTTGCATGTTTTAAAGAAAGAAGTACATTACTCAGAGTACGTCAGGTTGTGACCGGATTCCAACTACGTCATAAAAATCCAGCATTCTCTGTTCCAAGTGTTTTCTCAGACGACAAATAAGGAGTGTCCATTTCTCCCCAAAGCGCCCGCTGACTAATATTCTAGGAAGTTTCATTTAAGGAAAAGGCCTATTAGAAAATCTCCTTAACTGGTTGGCAAATACTCAACCACCGCGAAATGAAAGTTTGCTGCATCTTACACAGCGTACAAGATAATGACGATTTTCAGCTGAACAGCGTTATGTGCTACAGTGGGATGTGTTCAGTTCCCAAAGGCGTTCTTTTCTACATACAATCATAGACGACGAGTATGTCTTCAGGATGTGGGAGATCTCTGTCATTTACTGCATTGCCAAACACTTCACTGCCAACAAATGGAGTATGGAAATCCCTCGCCGAAAGCTCCTGAAGTCACTAACACTAGCGAAACGGTGGCTGATGAGGTAAAAGTCGAATGATAAATGCGGGATTAGATGGACTACATTCGCCGTGGATATGACAGCCACGGCAGGTTCCTACTTACTAACACATAATATACACCTATTTATTACCAGAAAAGTAATGCCTACAAAGTGTCACAAGAGGATGCACAGTACTGGTAAAGTTCGCGGCCCAGTTTTGCGACTCTCTAATAAATGCCAGCCAGACTTACCGAAATCACATCTACCCTACATTTTTCCAGCATTTACAGTCGCATATCTGATTCCGGAACTAAGGTGGAAGCTATAAAACTGTGTTCATATGCCATTACACCCCCTTCCACCTGCAAATATGGATCTCTTGGTGCGGAGGCCGATATCAGTGTGTATACGTATAATTAGTTGCAAAGCCGAATAAAATGGGAAATCCGCGGTTAGCACCCGGATGCTGACCGAAATCATTAAGACAAGAATGAATATACAGTACTACGTCATTAATTTGTTTCGTTAACACACATACGTTTATCTGTCAATTTGGTGTATGTTGAACGAGATCAATATTCGCAGTCGAGCTAGTTCGAATAACTGACTGCTTGCATATACAAACTGTGACCATGCATGTCTATCTCGACAATATCTGTAACATTCTTTTACATTTTTAGATTAAGTATTGCTTATAGCATAATATACCAGGATAGAATGGTCGGTAGAGTGACTATGGACTGAGCAAACTGGGATTCTATTCCCGACAGGGGCCAGATTTTCTCTTTTCTGAAATGTCCAGACCAGCTCTAGGGCTACCCAGTTTCCTGTTCGTTGGGTATCCGGAGTAAAGCGGCCGAGACGTGAAGCTGACCATGCACCTCCACCTGATGCTCAGGTTAAGAATGAGTGGAGCTATATCTCTACTACGCCCCATGCCTGCATTGCGTGACCTGGAGCGTCCCTTTTTTTCCGGTAGGAGTGAAGAATTTCTCAAACGAATACCGCGGTAAGAATAAGGCGCCGTTTCTAGATAATATCTCTAGTTTTAAAATCTGTTTTTTATTTCGTAAATCGATTGAAGTCTGGTTGTTCTTAACGCACAAGAATACTTCTTACGTCCATGAAAACATCCAAATGTTGTAACTTAGCATATTTTATAAGCAGTGACTTAAGGAATTATTACAAGGGCATGCCACGAAACCTTTAAAACGAATTCCCACAATGCATAAAAACTGTCCACACGATGACACAATTTAATATCAAACATTCGTACCTAAACCTGTACCTCACGCATTCTTCGCGATATTTTTCTTGTGGTCGATCATGAAATTAACTGCATATTGAATCCAAAAATGGCACAAGCTGAAATGATAGGCAAAACATGCCATTACGCGTGTGTAGCTGCGCATGTGCCTGCGTTGCGTGTTCAAAACTTAATTCCAAAATGCATATTGTACTTGGTCCGGAAGTGCACAATACTTCCACCTTTAGACCATTACACGCGTTGCGCTCCATAATACAGGCCTACACGTCACTATGAGACATACATTTACGGTTCACTTCACTTTAAAACCAAAGACACCGCCAACAGTGCTAAAGCTACTTAACGCGACCGTGCTCAGCACAAAACAAAGAAATTGCACATTGTGAAATTCTTCTATTATTACAAACTGCCAGCCGATGGTCACCAGGTTGACATCACCAGAGTCTTCATACGATTAGCACTTACGTGAGTAGTGCTAAATAGGATAACAATAAGCCTCGTGTCTCCAGCATTTCGCTAAACGTTTGGTCGTGTGAGTGTACATTTATTACATATGGAGCGTAAGTTCGGAAATATTTACTTTAATATAGTCACGTAATAAAAATAAATACAGGTACAGGCTGGACGGTCCTGGATTCAATTCACAGTAGAGACAAAATATTTTTTTTTCTCTCGAGAAAACGTCCAGGCCGACTTTGGCACCACACAGCCTGCTATTCAATGGGTACAGGGGGTAAACCTGCTGAGACGTTAAGCTAACTACTCACCTCCATTTACTGCTGAGGTTAAGAATTTGTGGTGGTATACATCCGCCTCACTTATATGCCTTGATCGCATGGACAGGGAAAACTTTACTTTACAGGTGCATATACACATGAAAGCTTATTTTGCATTATATTTTATAATATTAAATATTTTAAAGCTTAATAATAAAAAGGTAAAGTTCACCCTACAACAAGCCAATAAGGCCCAGAAGGAGAAATGTATACCTCTACTCTTTCTTTAACCTCAGCGATACATGGGGGTGGGTGGTCAACTCCACGCCCTGGCCGCTTTACCCCCCGGGAAAGAGACCCGGTACCCATTGTTATAGGAGACTGTGTGGGGGCCCCAGGGCAGGTCTGGGCAGGAAAATCTCGACCCTCCGGAATTCGATCCCAGGACTGTCCAGTCCGTAGTGACTACGCTATCCCGCCTCCAAAGGTTATTTAATAATACACCAATTAAAATAATCCAACAAATTCAGTAAACTGCTACGGAATTCACAAATCGCGTAATTTCATCACCTATTATCACACTCACCTTTAATCTCGACAAAGTCCATGCTTATGGTTTTGGCTACTGCAGGCATTGATGATGTATAACGAGAGAGAATGACGAAGTGACAGAACACGTCAACTGCCAAGAAGAACGAAGCATGAGTATACTCTCGTCGGAACAATGACGGCTGCTGACCACCACCGCCGCCTTCCGTGTCCTTTGTCCGACTGACTGACTCAGACCCTCCAGCAGCATCTCAAAACAACGTACTACTACGTTACCACACAGCATTAACCAACCTAACCTTGGCTACGGTTAAGGAGACATCGCGCAAGAGTTGCTTCGATTCTCTATAACCAACTTGGGTAAACTCTTGGAAGAGCGACAGGCAGGTAGAGTCCCCACCCAAATAGCACTACTTTCGGTCTGACGCTGGAGGCCCTTCTAGAATTCAAAACAGGAATACAACACAACTATAAAAAAAATACTGTCGACGATGAAACCCACGCTTCACGGGTATATTATAGTAACCGAACACCTACAGTTGTGCGTGTACATATACGAAGTCCATTTAAAGTGATCCTGATGGTCAAGATGATTAACAGAACAGTCAACAAATAAAGTTCAGGTCAGTTCCTTGCCCTACAGAAACGCTCACATCGCTGAAAATCAGGTGCAGAAGTCAATCTTTACGGGGGAAAAAAAAAGTTCAGTGAATCCAAGCAATGCAATGTCGACTGGTAAGTAGTAGTAGTAGTAGTAGTAGTAATGGTGGTAGTAGTAGTAGTGGAGTAGTGGTAGTAGTGGTGGTGGTGGTGGTAGTGGTGGTGGTGGTGGTAGTGGTGGTGGTGGTAGTGGTGGTGGTGGTATTAGTAGTAGCAGTAGTGGTGGTGGTGGTGGTATTAGTAGTAGCAGTAGTGGTGGTGGTGGCGGTAGTGTTAGTAGTAGTAGTGGTGGTGGTGGTGGTAGTGTTAGTAGTGGTGGTGGTGGTGGTGGCAGTAGTAGTAGTAGCAGTAGTAGTAGTAGTAGTAGTAGTAGTAGTAATAGTAGTAGTGGTAGTGGTAGTAGTAGTAGTAGTAGTAATTCTTCTCGGACTGCTTGACCCGTGAAGATGGGCCCAATCAGTTTTTCCGAAGCGTCGCCAAGAAACTACCATTCTCTCTGCGTAAATTCCCAAAATAGCGCAATCTCGTCTACACCGCGGCGGAAGGCTCAAATTACGCACAGCTCCTGACGTTTCGAAGGATCATAGCGCCTTCATCTTCAGAGTCAAGCAGTCCGAAATCCCTCGTCCAACGATATGGCGTCATATTCCAAAAGGCTTGGCAGCAACGCCGCTGTGAGAATTTCAAATTCAACTAGTTTCAGTAAGCTCTGTTCTACTGGCCGATCTGCCTACAAGTTGTTTGTGTACGAAGACACAATGCACACTGTAACGAGTGACAATTGCGTCCACAGGAATTGTCACGGCCAAATAAGTTTTAAGAGACTTACTAAACGAAGGCTTGTCTTTTATCAAATATTAACTATAGTAGCAAAACTTGAAGTTTCAGCGCCGCCAATAACAAAATGCGCCCCTTGCAATATCTCCGGACTGTTGTAGTTCCAGCCACCTCCCACTAGATCCCCAGAACTCCTATCTTAATGTAACTCAAATGCGTCATTCTCTTCCAAACGGCATTGTCGATATAAGGACTAGGCTATTGGCCGGACGACGGGGCGGTCATGGTTCGATTCCCAACAGAAGCAATGGATTCACCTCTACACCGAAACAACCAGACCAGCTTCCGGACCCAGGCAGCCACTTAATCACTGGGTAACGGGGAACTCCTTATTGGGGGGGGGGGGGGGAAACGGTGACGAACCCCGCTGTTTTGGCCGCGTGGGGTTAATAGGGGGTTTTGTATAATCATCCGTCCCTCCGGTCCCCCCTCC
>Ga0123357_10012745_pt1 | contig 10861 bp, 10 predicted proteins | sample TergutEmb28metaG_FD_89873 | JGI IMG/M metagenome (GOLD analysis project Ga0123357, IMG submission 89873) | Embiratermes neotenicus P4 segment gut microbial communities from Petit-Saut dam, French Guiana - Emb289 P4 | ecosystem: Host-associated > Arthropoda: Insects > Digestive system > Gut ... | reverse complement strand
AAGATGACAACCGCCGGCGCTACCGGATATTTTGTGGAATATGCAGGGGAAGCTGTGAAAAACCTTTCAATGGAAGGACGCCTGACTCTTTGCAACCTGTCGATTGAAATGGGCGCTCGCGGCGGATTAATTGCTCCTGACGAAACGACTTTCGCTTATGTGAAAGGTCGTGAATTCGCGCCTGAAGGAGAAGCTTGGGATAAAGCCTTAGCTTATTGGAAAACTTTGAAATCGGATGAAGGCGCTAAGTTCGATAAGGAAATTACTTTTGATGCCGGAGAAATTGAACCGATGATTACCTACGGAACTAATCCGGGAATGGGTATGGCTATCAACGGAACGATTCCTTCTTGTAAAGACGCGGCATGCCACGTCTCTACGGCGGAAGAACAATCTTTCCAGAAATCTCTTGATTACATGGGATTTAAACCGGGAGAAAAATTGATCGGCAAGCCTGTCGATTATGTGTTTCTGGGAAGTTGTACCAATGGACGCATCGAAGACTTTCGTGCTTTTGCCAACGCTGTAAAAGGAAAGAAAAAAGCCGCTCATGTGATTGTTTGGTTGGTTCCGGGTAGTTGGAATGTTGAAAAACAGATTAGAGAAGAAGGTTTGGATAAAATTTTGAACACCGCAGGATTTGAACTGCGTCAACCCTGTTGTTCCGCATGTTTGGCTATGAATGATGATAAAGTTCCTGCCGGAAAATATGCCGTATCAACTTCCAATCGTAATTTTGAAGGCCGTCAAGGACCCGGCGCCCGCACATTATTGGCGAGCCCATTAGTTGCTGCCGCTGCCGCAGTTACAGGAGTAATAACTGATCCAAGAAATATTAATTAATTTATTAACACGGAGTAGAGGGAGTTAATTTCACGGAGTAACACGGAGTTTTTTTATATTATACTCCGTGAAAATAAACTCCGTGTTACTCCGTGGTTAAAACAAAAAGTAAAATGGAAAAATTTCAAACATTAACATCAACAATGGTACCGCTTCCGATAGAGAATGTGGATACCGACCAGATAATCCCTGCCCGTTTTCTGAAAGCTACGACTAAAGAAGGGTTTGGTGATAATCTTTTTGCCGATTGGCGTTACGAGAAAAATGGAAATCCGAAAAAGGATTTTGTATTGAATAATCCGGTTTATAGCGGAAATGTACTGGTTGCCGGTAAAAATTTTGGTAGCGGATCAAGTCGCGAACATGCCGCTTGGGCTATCGCCGGATATGGATTCAAAGTAATTGTTTCCAGTTTTTTTGCCGATATTTTTAAAAATAATGCGTTGAATAACGGCGTTTTGCCTGTAGTTGTTTCAGAAAATTTTCTGGCAGAACTATTTAAAAATATCAATGATAATCCGAAGGCTACCGTAACAGTCGATTTGAATAATCAGAAAATTATTAATAACACAAACAACAAATCCGAACATTTCGAAATTAATTCATATAAGAAAGAATGTCTTTTGAATGGATTTGATGATATTGATTATTTGTTGAGTAAAAAATCGGCAATAGAAGAATATGAAATAGCACACAGATTACACTGATTTCACAGATATCACTTGAATTAAAAATCTGTGTAATCTGTGAAATCTGTGTGCCAAAATTTATGTATTATGATTGAAATATTAGATACAACTCTACGCGATGGAGAACAAACTTCGGGTGTTTCTTTTACTTCTCCTGAGAAATTGAGTATTCTGCGTTTGCTGATTGAAGAACTGAATGTCGACAGAGTTGAGATCGCATCGGCAAAAGTTTCGGAAGGAGAGTATGATGCAGTAAAAAAGATGGCTCAATGGGCGATCAAAAACGGATATATCGACCGATTGGAAGTCTTGGGATTTGTTGATGGAGACATTTCTTTAAAATGGATTCAAGAGACCGGTTGCAAGGTAATGAATTTGCTTTGCAAAGGCTCACTGAAACATTGCAAGGAACAGTTGCGCAAAACACCTGAAGAACATGTTGCCGATATTAAAAAGGTAATTAAATTAGCGCAACAAATGAATATTGCCGTTAATATTTATTTGGAAGATTGGTCGAATGGAATGCTTCATTCTTCAGAGTATGTATATTTTATGGTCGATCAGTTAAAAGAATATCCTGTTAAACGGTTTATGTTGCCTGATACATTGGGTATTTTGAATCCAATTCAGACCTCCGGGTTTTGCAGTGAGATGAAAGAGCGGTATCCTGATTTACGATTTGATTTTCATGCTCATAATGATTATGATTTAGCTGTCGGAAATGTTTTTGCGGCTGTTTATTCGGGGATCACAGGCGTTCATACTACCATTAACGGTTTGGGCGAACGAGCTGGAAATGCTCCGTTAGCAAGTGTTATATCGGTTTTACATGACCAGTTGAGGGTAAAAACCAACATAAAAGAAAATAACCTCAATATGGTTAGCCGTATTGTAGAATCGTATTCGGGTATTCGTATTCCTAACAATGAGCCTGTCATCGGAGACAGCGTGTTTACACAATGTGCCGGTATTCATGCTGATGGGGATAATAAGAATAATCTTTATTACAATGAACTTCTTCCGGAACGATTTGGTCGTTCTCGGGAATATGCACTCGGAAAAACTTCCGGTAAATCTAATATTAAAAAGAATTTAGAGGCTTTAGGAATCGAATTGGATGACGAAGCCATGCGTCAGGTTACAGATCGTATTATTGAACTTGGAGATAAGAAAGAAGTTGTTACTCAAGAGGATTTGCCCTACATTATTGCAGACGTAATGCGAAATGAAAATACGGATAAAATAAAAATATTGAATTATTCACTCACTCTTACCCATGGGTTACGTCCGACAGCTACTGTAAAAATAGAAATTGATGGTCAAGTATACGAACAAACTGCACCCGGAGATGGTCAATATCACGCATTTTCGAAAGCTATCTGGAAAATATATAATAACATAGGTAAGCCTAAGCCTACGCTAACCGATTATAATGTTAATATTCCGGCCGGAGGACGCACAGATGCTTTAGTGCAGACAACTATTTCGTGGAATTTCAATGGTAAAGATTTTAAAACCCGCGGATTGGATGTCGACCAAACGGGAGCTGCAATTAAAGCGACAATTAAAATGCTGAATTTGATAGAAAATATGTAAAATATCAATTATATGAATAAGAAACTAACAATTGCCCTCGTTGCACATGATCAACGGAAAGCCGATATGGTAGAGTGGTCTGTGTTTAATGCTGAAACACTTTCAAAACATACATTAATATGTACGGGAACAACCGGAGGACTAATAAAAAAAGCTTTTGATGAGAAAGGCGTAAATGCCGAGATAATCTGTATGAATTCGGGACCGTTAGGCGGTGATGCTGAAATCGCAGCATTAGTGGTTCGTCATCAGATTAACCTTGCGATTTTTCTGATTGACGATTTAAATCCTCAACCTCACGAAGCAGATATTCAGATGCTGCTTCGTCAATGTCGTATTCATAATGTCCCCATTGCATGTAACCGGTATAGCGCCGATTTGATGATTACAAGTACACTTTGGGACAATGATGATTATGTTCCTTCTACACCGAGATATATAAAATTTAACAGAGAATAAATATGAAAATAAATATAGCAGTTTTGCCCGGCGATGGTATCGGGCCGGAAATCGTTGAACAGGCTTTGAAAGTGACACAAGCTGTTTGTGATAAATTTGGTCACGAATTAAGTTATAAACACGCATTGGTCGGTGCTTGTGCGATTGATGCGGTTGGGAATCCATATCCCGATGAAACGCATGAATTGTGTATGGCTTCAGATGCAGTGCTTTTCGGAGCGATAGGTTCTCCGAAATACGATAATGACCCTTCGGCCAAAGTGCGTCCGGAGCAAGGATTATTGACCATGCGTAAGAAATTGGGATTATATGCCAATATTCGTCCCGTAACCACTTTCCCTTCTTTAATACATAAATCGCCGTTGAGAGCCGATTTGGTTGAGGGCGCCGATTTTATGTGTATTCGCGAATTAACCGGCGGAATTTATTTCGGACGTCCTCAAGGTAGAAGTGAAGATGGAGCAACGGCTTATGATACTTGTGTTTATACCGTTGAAGAAATAGAACGCATCGTTCGTTTGGCTTATAAATATGCCGGACAGCGACGAAAGAAAGTAACCATTGTCGATAAAGCTAATGTGTTGTGCACTTCACGTTTATGGCGTCAAGTATCCCAGCGAATCGAGAAAGAATTTCCTCAGATTGAAACCGAATATATGTTTGTTGATAATGCCGCCATGCAAATCATACAATGGCCTAAACGTTTTGATGTGATAGTTACGGAAAATATGTTTGGCGATATATTGACTGATGAAGCTTCTGTGATTACAGGTTCGTTGGGAATGTTGCCTTCTGCTTCGATAGGTATCCATACTTCCGTATTTGAGCCTATTCATGGTTCCTATCCGCAGGCGGCAGGTAAAAATATTGCTAATCCATTAGCAACTATTCTTTCGGTTGCTTTGATGTTTGAATATGCTTTTGGCTTGATGGAAGAAGGAGCGTTAATCCGCAAAGCTGTCGATGCTTCGATGGAACAAGGGATTGTAACAGAAGATATTGCATCAAACGGAAAAGCGTATAAAACAAGTGAAGTAGGAGAGTGGGTAGCCAATTATATCGTCCGTCCGTAGGGGCGTATGGCATACGCCCTGATAAAATTTTTTTTATGAAAAACAGTTTAAAATTTTTCAGTTTTTGGTTGCTTTTAGCCTTATGCACAACCACCGTATTATTCATCTCTTGCAGCAAAGATGATGACCGGAAGAAAGAAGACCCTTTGACTTTTGACAAAGGCGTAATTATCAATGGGGTTAAATGGGCAACTCGTAATGTAGCTACACCCGGTACATTTGCCGACAAACCTGAAGACCCTGGAATGTTTTACCAATGGAATCGTAAGATGGCATGGGCTGCTACTGGCGATGTTACCGATTGGGATGCTACTATTCCCGAAGGCGACACTTGGGAAAAAACCAATGACCCCAGTCCTGCAGGCTGGCGTGTCCCTACTTTAGCTGAAATTCAATCATTGTTTGACACCGTCAAAGTGAACAATGAGTGGATAACTGTAAAAGGTGTAAACGGTAGAGAATTTATCGACAAAGCTACCGGCAATACACTTTTTCTGACTGCTGCTGGCTTTCGTTACTTCTGCGACGGTACGCTTATCGGCATCGGCTCGTATGGCGGCTATTGGAGTAGTACGGCGCTTGGCAACGGCGGTGCGGGCTGGGACAACTACGGCTACCGTAACGAAGGGTTCAGTGTTCGCTCGGTCGCAGATTAAAAATCCGATTTTTTGCGTTTTGAACAAGTATTCCCATAAAATTTTATATCTTTGGAGCTCAAAGCAAAAAGTATGATGAAATATATTTTAAGGTTATCTGTTATATTTCTTTTCTGTATATATACCAATAATATACATTGCCAAACGTTGGAGGAAGCTAAAGCTTTGTATCTTAGTGGGGAATATGTCAAAGCTTTACCTGCTTTCGAAAAAGCAATTAAGACTACGCCTAATAATCCTTCTTATAATCAATGGTATGGAAATTCTTTATTGGAAACAGGAAAATATGAAGAATCGGAACAATATTTGAAATTTGCGGCATCTAAAAATGTAGGAGAAGCTTTTCGTTCTCTTGGAAAGTTATATTTTATACAATATCGGTTTCAAGAAGCGGAAGACGCTTATGAAAAATATCTTGCTTTCTTGAAAAAAGAAAAAAATACGGAAGAAATCCCTGTAATTGAAAACCTTAGCATCCGGTCGAGAGAGGCGGCGCGTATGTTGGCTCATTGTGAAGATATTCAAATAATCGACAGTGTGATTGTCGACAAAAAAGATTTCTTGAAAAAATATAATGTATTAAGTCAGGAAGCTGGAACTGTTTCGGAAATAAACGGTTCTCCTGTTTTTGAAAATCAATTGAAAGATAAACGATATGATGTAAAATTAAATGATAAGAAAAAATATCGCATATACAGTCAATATAAATTGATGAATGATTGGTCTGATGAAGTTCTATTGAATTTGCCGGTCGATAGTATTGCCGATAATAATTACCCTTTTGTTTTGTCGGATGGTATAACTATTTATTATGCTTCCACAGGAAATGGTTCGATTGGCGGATACGATTTATTTGTAACCCGTTATAATTCAAGTTCGGATACCTATCTCAAGCCTGAGCAGTTGGGCATGCCATTCAATTCTCCTTATAACGATTATATGCTGGCCATTGATGAATACAATGATGTCGGCTATTTTGCTACGGATAGATTTCAGCCGGAAGGAAAAGTAGCCATCTATACATTTATTCCTAATAAAGAGAAAGTTACTATAGCAACGGAGAATCAACAATCCCTCATCAACAGGGCGCAAATAACTTCTATCAAGCAATCTCAGAAAAAAGGAATGGATTATCAGGCCAAACTGTTGAAAATAAAAGCCGACCAACAAAAAGGTGCAGATAAAATTTCCCGGGAATTTGAATTTATAATTAATGACAATATCGTTTATCATCAGTTAGATGATTTTAAAAGCCATGCAGCCAAACAATATTTCACGCAGTATCAGAATTTACAAAAGCAAGTAGATACATTAGATAATCAGTTGGAACAAAAGAGAAAGACCTATTCGGAAGGAAATGCTGCTAAAAAATATAATTTAACTCAATCAATTCTTTCTGATGAAAAAAAACTGGAGGATTTGACAAGAGAATGTAGTGAAATGACAGTGAAGACAAGAAATACAGAAATTACATACATCGAAAATTATAAATAAATATGGACATTTTAATCGTATCGGTTCTCCTTATTTTAGGTATATTATTGGTTATTGCCGAAATATTCCTTTTCCCGGGAATAACTATTGCAGCTGTTGGCGGCGCTATTTTTGTCGGTGGCGGTTTGCTTTATGCTTACACTCATTTGGGTGTTACAGGAGGTAACATAGCATTACTAATAACAGTAATTGCTTTTGCGGCAACTTTCGTTTGGGTTGTCAAGTCGAAGGCGGTTGATAAGATTGGCTTAAAAACAAATATAGATTCAACGGTTGCCGATAAAAAAATAATGGAAGAGATTAAAGAAGGTGATGAAGGTATTACTGTCTCTCGTTTGAACCCCATTGGAAAAGTGAGAGTCGGTAATATCACGATTGAAGCAAAAACCCTTGGTGATTTTCTTGATCATGGAGTTAAAGTAGAGGTGTTGAAAGTATATCCTACACAAATAGTAGTAAAAGAAGTTATCGGTAGTTAATCGGAGTTATCGGAATAACGTAATTCGTAATTTTTAATTTTTAATTTTTAATTGATTATAAAATGGACCCTATTTTTTTAGTAGTGTTAGTAATAGCGGCGATCATATTGCTGTCTATTTTCTTTTATTATGTGCCTTTTCTTTTGTGGATTCAGGCAAAAGCCGCAGGTGTAAACATTTCATTGATGCAACTCTTCTTGATGCGCATCAGAAAAGTGCCACCTCCCATTATTGCAGGAGCAATGGTTAATGCCCACAAAGCAGGATTGAGAAACATTACGCGCGATGAATTGGAAGCGCACTATTTGGCAGGCGGAAACGTGATACGTGTGGTTAATGCATTGATATCGGCTGCGAAAGCAAATATAGACTTGTCATTCCAAATGGCTACCGCCATTGACTTGGCAGGACGTGATGTGCTTCAAGCCGTACAAATGTCGGTAAACCCAAAAGTAATTGATACGCCGGCAATTGCTGCTGTGGCTAAAAATGGTATTCAACTATTGGTAAAAGCCCGTATTACGGTGCGTGCCAACATCAAACAATTGGTGGGTGGCGCCGGCGAAGAAACTGTAATTGCCCGTGTAGGAGAGGGAATTATCACCTCTATTGGTATGGCGGAAACGCACAAAGAAGTGCTTGAATATCCCGACAGCATTTCAAAAGTAGTGTTGAAAAAAGGCTTGGATGCCGGTACTGCTTATGAAATTCTTTCCATTGATATTGCCGATATTGATATAGGTAAAAACATTGGCGCGGTACTTCAAATGGATCAAGCGCAAGCAGATAAGAATATTGCACAAGCAAAAGCCGAAGAACGCCGCGCAATGGCTGTGGCGCTCGAACAAGAAATGATAGCCAAAGCTCAAGATGCACGCGCTAAAGTGATTGAAGCCGAAGCCGAAGTGCCAAAAGCAATGGCCGAAGCATTCCGTAGTGGCAACTTAGGAATTATGGATTATTATAAAATGAAAAATATACAGGCAGATACCGACATGAGGGAAAACATTGTCAAACCGTCAGCCTCTTCCGGTAATCCGCTGAAAAATTAATATGAGAATCATTCCTCCCGACGAATTACCGATTAACCATGATGGATCGGTATTTCACTTGCATTTAAGGCCGGAACAGTTGGCTGAAAAAGTTGTTATGATGGGCGACCCCGAAAGGGTTGCCGTAGTTGCCGCTTATTTTGATACGATTGAATTTGATCAACAAAGCAGAGAATTTCGTACTATTACGGGGAGTTATAAAGGAAAACGGATAACAGCTTTATCTCATGGTATTGGTTGCGATAATATCGATATTGTAGTGAACGAATTAGACGCTTTGATGAATATTAATTTGGAAACAAGAACCGTCAACGAAAAATTTAAGCAATTGACGATGGTTCGCATCGGTACTTCCGGAGGATTACAACCTTTCTGTCCTATAGGATCTTATGTTGTTTCGGAAATTTCGATGGGAATAGATGGTCTGGTTTATTTTTATGATAAGGGAGAAGCTGTTTCCGATTTGGATATGGTAGCCAAATTTGTTGAGCATACCCGATGGAACAAACGTTTGGCCACACCCTATTTTGTATATTCCGATAAGGAATTGATCGAAAAGATAGGTTTTGATATGATTAAAGGAATAACTTGCTCTGCGAGTGGGTTCTATGGGCCTCAAGGCCGTCATGTTCGCTTGGGTTTAACAAATCCGGAGCAAAACCATCTGATGGAATCATTTGAATATGGCGGACTTAAGATTTCAAATTATGAAATGGAGAGTTCTGCCTTGTCCGGTTTGTCGGCAATGATGGGTCATAAAGCCATGACAGTTTGTCTAATCATAGCGAACCGGTATTCCAATAACATGAATACGGACTATAAAGGTTCTTTCGATGAATTAATTACTAAAGTATTAGATAGAATTTGATTAATCTTTAATTTAGCCACGAATTACACGAAATAACACTATTCTCATTTGTGTTATTTCGTGTAATTCGTGGCTAAGTAAATTTAACATTCTATGGAAAAAAACACAATTTGCGCTATCTCAACTCCTGCCGGACAAGGTGGAATTGCTGTAATCCGTGTTTCGGGAGAAGAAGCTCTCACTATATGCGATAAAATTTTTGTTCCTTCAAAAAAAGATAAGAAACTGTCTGACCAACAACCTTATACCGTTTGTTTTGGAAGAATATATAAGAAAGATGAAGTTTTGGATGAAGTACTGGTTTCGGTATTCCATAATCCCCATTCATTCACTGGAGAAGATACGGTAGAGATCACTTGTCATGGTTCGCTTTATATACAGCAAGAAATACTTAAATTATTGTTAGAGAACGGTTGCCATTTAGCCTTGCCCGGAGAATTTACCCAACGTGCATTTTTGAATGGCAAGATGGATTTGTCTCAAGCCGAAGCTGTGGCAGATTTGATAACCTCTTCATCGGCAGCTTCTCACAAGCTGGCAATGAGCCAGATGCGGGGAGGATTCAGTAAAGAGCTGCAACAACTTCGTTCCCAGCTACTTGATTTTGTATCATTAATCGAACTTGAACTTGATTTTGGCGAAGAAGATGTGGAATTTGCCGATCGTACACAATTATTGGAATTATCCGAAAATATCAGGATAGTAATAGAACGTTTGGTTAAATCATTTGGCTTGGGAAACGTCATTAAGAACGGCATTCCGGTTGCAATTGTAGGAGAAACGAATGCCGGTAAATCCACGCTGTTAAATCATTTACTAAATGAAGAAAAAGCCATAGTTTCGGAAATTCACGGCACCACCCGCGATGCGATTGAAGATATTGTGAATATCAACGGAATATCTTTCCGTTTTATCGATACTGCGGGAATAAGAGAAACCGGTGATATTATCGAAACAATGGGAATTGAACGTACTTTTCAAAAAATAGAACAAGCCTCCATTGTTATCTGGATGGTAGATGTCACACAATTCAGTGAAAAAATAGAAGAACTTGCAGATAAGATTATTTCCAGAACCGAAAATAAACAGTTAATCATAGTCTTCAATAAAATCGACAAAATATCTTCCGAAGAACAAACTGTTTTAGAAGAAGAATTTCTTCCTCATATTCCGGCCAAACGTATCTATCTATCAGCCAAATACAGAAAAAACACAGATACATTAGAGCAAGTTTTATTGGAAGCAGCCAATCTTCCGGATTTTGGTGAAAATGATGTAATTATTACTAACATGCGTCATTACGAAGCATTATCTAAAGCACTTGATGCAATTGAACGAGTAGATAAAGGCCTTCGAGAAGGGATTTCGGGCGATTTTATTTCTCAGGATATTCGGGAATGCATGCATTATTTGGGAGAAATAACAGGTGATATATCGACAGATGAGGTGCTGGGGAATATTTTTGGGAAGTTTTGTGTGGGCAAGTAGCCATTGATTATTAACAATCAAAAAATATTATTATCAATAATTAGTGTCTGTCTATAAAGTCGTCATTTTTATGCAGCTTTGAGAGCAGCACTCATCACGCGGATATTGTATGCAATTGTACTCCACAGAACTTTCTGCTCAAAATGAGCCTCACCTTTCCAGTT
>Ga0123357_10012744_pt1 | contig 10861 bp, 9 predicted proteins | sample TergutEmb28metaG_FD_89873 | JGI IMG/M metagenome (GOLD analysis project Ga0123357, IMG submission 89873) | Embiratermes neotenicus P4 segment gut microbial communities from Petit-Saut dam, French Guiana - Emb289 P4 | ecosystem: Host-associated > Arthropoda: Insects > Digestive system > Gut ... | reverse complement strand
TTATGGAGAGTATGCCCTAAAGGAAAGAACTGTTTTCAAGTGGGTCCAGCGTTTTCGGGAAGGCCGTGAAGACCCCAAGGACGATGCAAGGTCAGGACGCCCCTCCACCTCAAGTGGTAATGAGAACATCGATTGTGTGTGTTCTCTCATGCTCAGTGACCACCAATTGACTGTTAGAATGATAGCAGAAGAACTTGGTTTGGGAAAGTCATCCGTTCACACAATTTTGACGGAACATTTGGAAATGAAAAAGGTTTGCGCCAAGATTGTACCGAAACTGCTCACTCCTGAGTAAAAGTTGCGATGAAAAGAGTGTTGTGTTGACTGGAAAACCTCAGAGGAAAGTGATGAATTCTTGGAAAGGGTCATTACAGGCGACAAATCGTGGATCTACGAGTACGACATCGAGCTGATGTCACAGAGCAGAGAGTGGAAACAGAAAAATTCGCCGAGACTGAAAAAATCACGGAAAAGCAAATCAAAAATCAAAGTCATGTTGATGGTTTTTTTGACTGCGATGGAATTGTGCATCACGAATTCACACCTGAGGGTAAAATTGTCAACGCAACTTTCTACATGGAGGTTTTGAAGTGTCTGAGATATTGTATGCGTCGCGTGCGACCAGAATTGTGGGAGGGGAGGCGATGGATTCTCCATCATGACAATGCCCACGCGCACTCTGCATTAATTGTGCGTGAGTTTTTGGCACGCAATTCCATCACCGTGCTCGAACATCCACCTTACTCGCCGGATTTTTCCTTGTTCCCCAAATGCAAATTGGTGCTGCGGGGGCGGCATTTGGGGAATGTGACGACGATTAAAGGTGAAATGACACCGCTGCTGAAGGGCTTAAGAGAAGAGGAATTGCAAGGGTGCTTGCAGTAATGGAAACTGAGGTGGGACAAGCTTATTGTGTCTAATGGGGAATATTTTGAAGGGGACCACATTGATGTATCCTAAAATTTGTAAAATAACATTTTTATAAACGTACTGCACGAAATTTTTGGACAGACCACGTATATTTAATCTTGCACCCACAGGATCCCACAGGTGCCAGATTGTCAAATATTCTGTATTATCAAATAGTAGCTATACTGACTTGAGTTCTTGTAGGTAATGTTTTGTTATTGTTCCAATACTTGGGCTGTACATTCCGTCCAGTTATAAGATCCTATGACATTTCACTCTAGTTACAACGAGAGTATTGTGCTTGTTACTCTTCTGCGACAGTCTGTGCTAAATAGATTCCTCTGTTTGTTGTAGGTCTTGGCAAAACTTTCATTGCGGCTGTGGTGATGTACAACTTCTACCGGTGGTTCCCACAGGGTAAAGTGATATTCATGGCACCCACTAAACCCTTAGTGCATCAGCAGATTGATTCCTGTTATAGAGTAATGGGCATACCGAAGGAAGACACAGCCGAGTTGACAGGTGATTATCGGTCATCTTGATGCCATGGAGTGGCTTGTTACATGTGCTAAGGAGTAGTCCCAAATGAAATAAGTGGCATAAAATAATTTTCATGTTGGTTTGCTGTGATGAAGAAAGGAAGTGCTTTTGGTGTTAAACATTTGTGTTTTGGATTACACATTTCCTCATTCATGCTTTTTAGTTTGTATAATAGTGGATATCATCAAAATTATTGGTGTCGCTTTTCAGAGGGGCATAATTTTTTTATTCAGAAATTCATGAACAGTGTTATTCTTAATGTATGTTCACACAGCATGGAATGCATAGGTGAAAACATCTGTTGAATGAGAGAGACAATTGTCTGTATGTGTGTGTGTGTGTTCTCATGTACATGCCATTAGAGTCGCCAATATATATGACATGCTAAAAGTCACTTTGTTTGTACCCTAGGTTGCCTAAAACATACACCTCTAAAATCTCCAGGTTTTCACATGTCACGCTTCTTCATCTCGTGTACCATATTTTCCTGAAAATAAGATCAGAACTTTTTCCTAACTCATCATCTGAAAAGTGGGGTGGTCATGTTTGAATGACACACAAAGTTAATCTTGTTCTATATAAATATTTTCACAAACATACCCCTGTTTTTTTGTTAGGTACCATGTCTCCCACAGAGCGGACTGTGGCTTGGGAGAAGAAGCGTGTCTTCTTTTTGACGCCTCAGGTTTTTACAAATGATTTAACTTGTGGAGCATGTGCTGCTGCTAGCATTAAGTGCCTTGTAGTAGATGAAGCTCACAGGGCTCTGGGGAACTATTCGTATTGCCAGGTTAGTATGGGTATGTACATCTGTTTAGTTCCTTAAGTGCCTAATCTGTAGCCACCATGTGCATTGTAATAAGTGGAATCAGCCAAACAGCAGCTGACTTTTCCTAATGATTTTAGTTGCCTGTTTTACATGCTATGTCACTACTAATCATATTACAGAATGGTAACAGCCTCATCTTCAATTATCATTAATGTTTTTAATCTTCAAGATTCAAGTCTTAGAGAATATAATATTGGCACTTGCATTACTGGCAAAATAAAAAGAAAGCATTTTTTTTGAGGCCATCCCAGTGTGTATTATCAAATTTGTGTAATATATTGCATAATAATAATAAAATAATAATATATTATACAAAAAAAGAAAGCAAATGTCCTCAGAACTCATGAATATAAATGTACAATTTCTGTAGCAAGTATTGTTGACACGGTTTGCTGTCATTGTTGGGCTATAAACAAAAGATTTGCAAAGTAACAACTTCTTATGGATATGGAATAGTGCAGTCAGTATAGTGACTAGGCTTCAGGCTGGATGTCCAGGGAACTGTGGTTGGATTCTCACCGGGGTCCTAATTTCACCCTGTCTCCAAAGCATGCAGACTGATGCTTGCACCCAACCAGCCTCCTATTAAGTGGATATCAGATATCCCATTGCTGGGAGTAAAGTGATGTGGTCATGTAAATGACCACTAACCCCATCTACTGCTGAGATTAGAAATGAGTGGAGCTGCTACCTCTGCTCTTTGTATATGTGTACATGTTGAATACAGGGACAGCTTGACCTCTAACCATGTAGTTCCTACAAGTAAAGGATAAACCATGCAGAAATAAAAGGGAGTGGAAATTATAACAAGCAGCAGGCTGTGCCTATTGTACGTATTCATTAAATGAATAGATATTTAACAAATTTGTCACATTTGTATATTTAAAGTGGATTTTATAGCAGAAGTTCACATCAGATATTAAAAAATAAAACATTTTTTAACGTATCTCAATAAAACACATCATCTTCTTTCTGTGCTGTTAACATGTCTTTCAGAGTCAAAACCATGATTACTGAGAGGCAGAAATGATCTAAAAAATGTTTTTGATTTGAGTCATTTTTCTGTTTACACTTGTTGACCATGAGACAACTTTTGATTTCTAGCAGGTAGTTCTCTGAAGGGGCACGGGTGTCAAGGTATTAATACAGGTATTTAGAAGAATGTGTTAAAATGCTTCTTGGTTACAACACATTATAAATTGGTTTTAGATAGAATGTCTTTATTTACTTATTTATTTATTTATTATGTGTGAGTATTCAGTGCTGGAATTGATACATTTCAGGTGATGAAAGCTTTGTTGCCATTCAATGACAAGTTCCGTGTGTTAGCTCTGACAGCAACTCCAGGAAGTAATATGCAGGCTGTTAGACAGGTTAGTATAGGGTCTGCTTTAAGGGAGCCATGTCAGAAAGATGCAGCTGTTTGTTGAACATAGAAACAAATATATAAACTGTTTTGTAACAAACACACAGGTATCTTTTACTTACTAACCCTCTTGCTTGTATGTAAGATGAAACTTGAAGTGAAATCACTGAAATCTCTTGAGAACCTGCACGGTTTATTTTTGTGAACAAAGTAGGTTTTGTGGCTTATTTGTGATGAGGTTTGTTACGGTGTAATTTAGCTGTGGCAGGGTTGGCAACAGTGCTCAAACTATTTGTTATGAGGTTTGCAGTGGCACTTATTCCCAGCATTATCCTAGATTTGGACCATTCTTTTGTAGTCTACATTGCACGAGTTCATGCTAATCTGTGATGTAGGATGCACATGAATATGTTATGTTAAGCGCTGTGATGTAGGGTGCATATGAATATGTTATGTTAAGCATTTTGATGTCAAATGCATATGAATGTACTATGTTAAGCGTGAGTGCTAAAGGCATGGATTTACCTTTTATGGATTACAAAGTACTGCAGACAATTAAAGAATGAGAAAAGACATTGATTGTACTTGATTGTAGTGGTGGTAGAAAATTATAACTTTATTTCCTGAAATGTAAGTACATTTTTGACAATCGTAAATGAGGAAGTGGTAGTTCAAGTGTCAGTTTCAGGTTAGATGTTTTATCTCTCTCTTTCTTCCCCCCCGAAGCAGTTTGTCTGTTAAAAGAACAAACCTGTCCCAATGGCAGGGCAAATTACATTCTGGAAAATAAGAGACTGTAGTGGAAATAAATGAAGAACACAGTGTTAAATTTTGTGACATTAGATTCTATGCATGCTTATATTTTAGTACTCCATCAAATGCACAATCCCCCCCTTAAACATTAAGGCATGCAGCTTATTCAAGAAAATACTGTACCTGCATTGGTTTGTGTGATTTGTTCCATTTTCTAGTAGTCAGAATTTTTAAGTTTGGGTGGAAAAATATTAAGTATAGAGAAGATTTTGTGTTTTATGTGAATGTATAGAATTTTTTAATTTATCACTTAGATATGATTTGTTGTTTGTGTGACAGATAATGTGCATCTTTTTTAGGTCGTGACAAACTTGATGATATCCCACGTGGAACTTCGTAAAGAAGAGTCTCCTGATATAGCAGTTTTTACCCATAAACGCAATATGGAGACTGTCATTGTATCTCTTGGATCCTATCTATCAAGTGTTCGGGAACGTTTCATGCTGGTACTTTCGTATTCTCCTGTGTTTCATATACTTATTACAGCAAAAGTAGTTTTGTATGTTCCACAGATACCTGTAGTTTGTGACTGAATGCTCAGAGTAGTAGTAATTGGAAGTTTGTAGGAAATGTTAATGGTAAAAGAGTATTTTGTTTCACCCAACTTGTCTCTGGCTGTTTCACGATCACTTATCTCAGATTATTGTTTCTAGATATATGTCCAGTTCTGGCCTCTAGTACACTGCACATTTCTGATTATTTGATGTTCTATTGGCAGATAAATTTATCCCCAGTACTTGCTTTCTCCATGGAGCAAGATCCTTCTTGAGAAGCTAGCTGGTTCTCAGCTAGTCCAGAACTTCCTCACGTTTTATGAAACCTGAAGGTTCATTACCATATTTAGAAGATCCCGCGACCTGGATTGATCAGGCTCAGGTTAGGTACAGGTGGCATCATACAGTACGCATTGCAGATATCACATGACAGTTATTTTTGTCACATATGCAAACAAATGGATGTGGAGACATACAGTTGCCAACAAAGCCCTGAAGAAAGAAACTTTGACTGTATAAAACACATTTCATTTTTGTTTTGTGGCAACATGTGCAACAGCACTGTTTTTCTGCAAATTATTGACCAAGTAATGTGGAACTATTTTCCATACAAAAACTACTGATCCAAGAAACAGCATAGTATTTAGAATGGGAATTTTGGATTGCTTGTGATATTCAGTCCAAATTTCAGAAACCAGTGTTCTTTTAATTTGTTCAGGTAAATTTTATAGTCAAGAGACAGAGCACACAGAACTTCAGATTCAAAAAACCGTCATATAATTCATGAACAGTTTTGCTGGGCAGATCTCCAATCTGACTGTTACTGCATACAAAAGATGATGTCACTCTTTGCTCTGTGGTATGTAGATAAATCCATCAGTGATCTGTCATGTCATCCCCTCTGTAAGAAGTGCAATTGAAGGGCAGGGATGTTTGAACAATTGCAGATTAAGTTTGTTTGTATATTTCAGATTCTTGACAAATACCTGGTTTTCCTAAGAATGCAGAAAGTGCTGTTTGGCAGTATGAATGCACACACAAAGTTTGGGGTGAGTGTTTTTTTAAGGGGGGTTGTAATAGATAAATTTAGTATAATTTTAAATTTCAAGATATGCTACACTGAATTTTAAAGTTCTAAACAATACACCATAATTGGGGGTTGCCTGTACGATTGATAGAGAGTACGAGACACAGAGACGGGATTTTAGAAGGGAAAGTGTATAAAACACTGAGAATGTAAGCCAGATGATGCCTAGCTAGCTGAACGAGCAATGTTGTATGTGCTGTTTTGAAGTAAATGGTATGCATTCTTTCCACATGAAATGGTGTTTATGTGTGGGTGATGTGACATTTGTATGACATAATACTCTCAAAAGCTTCCTTTCTGTTCTTTATATTCAGTATGTCATACGTGCTTTTGATGTCATTAGTTAACACTGGCAATGTAAATTTTACATTGTTGCATTGGCAACAGTATTCATTATATAATTGCCATTATTAATTACCTGTAGATCCTGAAAGCCAGGGACATGTTCCGTCAGAATCCCTCATCCCATGTGCAACGAGGAAAAACTGGGATAATTGAAGCATACTTTGCTGTATGCATAACTTTGTCACATGCATTGGAATTACTCTCCCTGTATGGTCTGCGCTCATTTCTGAAGTTTTTGCAGGGTATGTATTGAGGTAGATAACAGACTACATAGATAAGGTAACATAGTTCTTCGTTTTAGTTGTAATTACAGATTCTTCATCAGTGAATTATCATCAGCAACCACATTGTTTCAGAAACTTCCTATCCTGAATATTTGTAAGGTTTTTATAAATTCATGTTACGAAATAATACATGCGTTTCTGAGATACATTGGTGCTGAAAACTGCTCTGATTGGGCTCCTGATGATTGTTATATGAGTATTTTCTTACAGTGTTTCTGGAGGGAGGTTTCAGAGGCTCCTTCAGGGTTGGATGAGAGGCTTCCATGAATTGCCAAGTTAGAGACTGACCTCCTTGTTTATGTTCTTCTAGCTTACATGTTCCATTTAGAATAGTATGCATCATTTATGAGCAGTCTGTTCTGTATTGCAGGAGTACTGAATGAGAGTCGAGGGACAGCAGTGGTTCACGGATATCTCAAGAATGAAAATGAATTGCAGAAGTTGCTAGATGAATTGCAGGATAAGCTTGGACCAGACTGTCAAGTCGGGCCTGATCCTGACCAATCAATGGCAGTTGTAAGTTTGGGCATTCAACAATTGTTAATGGAGATACAGTGTGTTTACTGTGAGATAGGAAATTCATGCTTCAGTGTGTTAAGTGGCTATATTCCCACTTTGATTTCAAAGATTACATGTTCCTTATGTTGGTATTACTAAAGGTACGGAAGTAGAGGGCATGAGGGTTGAATGGCCTTCATTGGCATTATGTTCACATTAAGTTTCATTAAAATCTATCAATTTGTGTGTGAACGTGCAATGATGTCATATGTGGGCCGCACACGTAAAACATGACGGATAATTTGTGTGATGTAGTAACCGGCATTTCGTAGCATTAAGAGACAAAGTTTCAGAAGCACTCCACTACTACTTTACTGTTCCTTTTATCTTATTAAATATGTCATCAGCCATCTAGTGGACGGGAATCAGCACCATATATGTACTCGCATCCAAAGGTGGAGAAGCTACAAGATATTGTGGTGGGTCACTTCCAAAGTTTCCAGGAGAAGAATGTTGTCACCCGAGCCATGATATTCTGTGAGGTTGGTTCCAAGGTCTTGCAGTGTATTTGCAATACGTTGTATGATCTGTGTTCTGCACACATTGCACATTGTGAAGTTATGGGCTTACTTGCGCCATTGTATGGACTGGATAAGCTTCCTCTTTACACATGCACAGAAAAGAAGTCCCTTCTCCCCTTATGTTCTTTTTTACCACATTTACCCAAATTTAAGATGAGAATTTCTCCTAATTATTTGAAAAATGGGGAGGAGGCACGTGGTTTTGGATGCCTTGTAATCACACACAAAGTTATACCTCATAGGACACTTTTTTTTTTTCTCTAATATGTCCCCATGATCCCCAAAAATCACCCCACATTGTAATGCCAAATGATAAATTGCTATGTACATAGGCAATTAAATCCACAGAAGTACCTCTCTAATTACAGGGTGCATCTTAGCACCCATAGCATTTTATGAAGTGAGAAATGCAGTGTTGTATGTGTAGGTGTTATTTTCCTGAAAGTTGATGGTTTTGAATGGGGGTTGTGTTGTATTCGGGTAAATAACGATATTACATACCAAAATGTTTGAGATACGATTTACAGATATAATGATATATTTTTGACAGATTCCCATTATTTATGTTTTGAACCATCTTGTAGAAACGTAATTTCTGGCTGCCACCGTGAAGTAGATGAGAACTGTGCCCTAGCTCTGTTACACAGTGAGTAGTGGTAATTCCTTACTGACTGACTGTGTCAGAGCACAGTTCTTAGTTTAGCGACATTCGATAAAACTGTATTTTATTTGAACTTGGAGAACTGCCTATAGGGATTTCATGTTCTCACAGTTTTGTTGAGGAAGACTGAAGTCTTGTGAGATTTGATGCAGTGTATATTGGTATAATAGTTCCTGTCAGTTCAGAGGAGTGTGCTGCCTTCATCTTCAGGGTGTAGCTGGCCAAGAAGAATAGCTGCACCAGATGATACAGTTATATTATATAGAAAGAACAGGATAATGGGGATGGTGAGCCATTGGGAGTGGTGGTGCTATGCATTGGGGTGAGCCAAATGTGGAAGCAAGAAAGTGAGGGTAACTGTGTAGTAGTTAGAGTAAGGTACAAAATTAAATGGTGTCTGTAGAATGAATAGGTATGTGGAGATACGCAGTCGTGAATGAAGGTGGTCTGGGTTGCAGTTTTTATTTCATCTGGTGCGTTAGAGGTAACATGGAAAGGTGGTGAAAAGGGCCTTTTATGCAGTTGTAGCTCTTTACCAGTCAACGCAGTGTAACATCCAAAGAACTTAAATCTTCTTCTTTCACAGGTGCTTCACGCAAGCATCTTATGCCATTTGTTTTTTTCTTAAGGCATGTATCAGCACATGCTGATCACATTTCTTGTTATAGCGTGCTTTTTGATAATCTATTATCCTGACATTACCATTCGATTTTTGACTTAAGGAACTGGAATTCCTGTTTCATTCCTTTCCAGTCCATTTATTATTTTGCAGTATTTATTTATTAGCTTAGACAGTGGTCTAGCCAGCAGAATATAGTACCGGATATCCAGCGTGGAATGTAAACAGGAGTGCAGTTACTGCAACTTCAGGTACTGAATAACTGCAAACAGTGGTGATCATGTAGCTGTCATTGCTGTATTGCTCATCTCTTCCTTGAGTGCTGTAATGTATAATAGTGGATTAGAGGGAAGTTTATCTGTGGAAACTGTGAGGTGGCAATTGATAAATTTTGTCCATGACTTTTCAACGCATGTTTAATTAGTAATGACTTTATTATGCTTTCCCATAACTAATCACATTTGCAAGCCTGTGTTTTGAATAAATTTAATTTGTTTTCTCATTACATTGCATTAGGTCTCCACTGTATATTCATGCATAAAATTAAGTTTGTTTCCAATTAACCTTGAACAGGTCTACTTATTATTTTACTTATATGTGATTTGTATATGTGAAGTATATTTATAAATTAAGTTTATTTATAAACATGGAATATGAAATTTTGGCAATGACCATCAGTTATGTATTGAAGCATGATAATTACCATCTGTTGATAGTGGTCGAGATTGACTTTTGTACCTGAAAATTGTGTGGCCACTTCAGTAACTTTTATCTTACTTCTTGCATTGGGTTATGTACATATGTAACATATTTGGAAATTTACTCCAAAAGGTTAATTTCATTTTGTGTTTTTATAATGTTGGATGATACTTACTGTTCATTGTATTAATTTCCAACTCTTAATTTTTCAGTATCGTGACATTGCTGATGAAGTTTATCACATTCTGCAAAAACACCGTCCCTTAGTTAAACCAATGACTTTTGTGGGTCAGTCATCAACAGGGAAACAATCTAAAGGCTTCTCTCAAAAACAGCAACTTAAGGTAAGCAAAGTGGGAGTTTCACAGTTTTGTCTGCAAATGCTACAAGTGTGTAGTTTGATTTTGTCTGTTCTTGTGCTGGAAAAATACTGCACTTCCATGTTCTTGGCAACGTACTTCTGTAGTGAGCTACATGTGACATGTGTTTGGACACACGGATGTTCCATATACGAGTGATGATTTTAATTTTAGTAATCGTATGAAGTTTGAGATTTACATGGCATTGCAGTTTGTAAATGTTATGTGCAGTTCTTAAGTCATATACTAAATTCTGTTGCAGTGTGTAATTCACTCTATGTTAGTATTATGCATTGGCAGTAAATTGCCATAATTCTTTTTGCATCCTTTATGTTTTGGGATCACAGATTTTATTGTTTTGGGTAATCTGCTTGCTTTCATAATTTCATACTTCTCCACCATTGGGTGATATATGACACAAACTTCTGAAGTCATCTGTGCCTCTACTAAGAACTCCTGACATGTGTCTGTATATGTGTATGAGTACATGCACACTCTTGGCCTTTTGTGCCTTTTTATTGCTTTCCCCTGTGATCATTTATTAAACACTTGCTCTTGTACTTAAAGGCGAGACGTCATTTAGGACAACTGTGTTTGTATGAGAAAATTCATATATCAATATGATCTTTATGAAGGATATTCATATATATATATATATACAGGGTGTAACAGGAGGAACGGACCAGACTTCAGGAGGGTGTTCCTTATGTCAAACTATACCGAAAAACCCCAAAACACCTATATCCAAAGTTGAACGGTTTGGGAGATAATGGCCAG
>Ga0123357_10012743_pt1 | contig 10862 bp, 6 predicted proteins | sample TergutEmb28metaG_FD_89873 | JGI IMG/M metagenome (GOLD analysis project Ga0123357, IMG submission 89873) | Embiratermes neotenicus P4 segment gut microbial communities from Petit-Saut dam, French Guiana - Emb289 P4 | ecosystem: Host-associated > Arthropoda: Insects > Digestive system > Gut ... | reverse complement strand
TTCCTGCCCCTGGCATTGAATAATTCCCCATACCAAACCATTTAGCCCACATTGCAAATGATGAAATTTTAGGCCCCCCCCCCCCCGCCCCACCCGACTTTACTGTTTAGAAACTCCTTTATCCTGGGGGTTTGGTGGCCTCCGGATATGCAGCGGGTCTTCTTGGAGAGGGGCTGGGTGACCGTAGCGAAATGATGTGAGGTGTAGCGAGGAGGAGGGGAGAGATTTCCTTTGATGTTCGCCGCCACCTTAGAAACTGACCGGTAATTTAGCTAACGAATTACACCACACACACTAGACTATGCCGCGCGATACAGTGTAATGCATGGAAAATGCAGCACTGACATCACGAATGAAAACAACTCTGTGCAGAACTTTGCGTTCAGCATCTGGGCGTTTGTAAAATACAGTAGAAAACTAGCCTGGAGTCTCTAACGAGTGAAGCAAGTGGCTGTATCTCTAAACACGTAGATCAGAGAAATGTAGAGAATTACGAAGGAAAGCAATTTTACCCCGAGCAGTGTGATATGTGCCTCAGGAAAACTTCAGCGCTAAGTTTGTGTTTGCTCTGCAAGAACATGATTGCTAATAACTTTAATGAATGAAAAATAATTTTCCCTCAATTATAAAAGTGGGTGAATAATACAGTTCTTAAAATCTGATTTCGAAATTAATCTTAAAATCTGCTTATAGCAAACAAATTCTTGTTGATTCAAAATTAAAATGATATCATTGCACGCACTGTATTTTGAGGTACTAACAGTTTCTTTTAATTAACGTTGCATAAATAAATGTTGAGCCTAAATCAGCAGTAAGTTTAACAAATGTATGTATTTCAAACTGGGGCACATCCTCATTTACAAACCTTACCATTCCGCTGAGATTCGTATTTGCAATGACGGGCTGCGGTTAGACCATTATACTGTCGTTAAAGCCTCCTTGTGTTCGTGGTACATTGTCTATGTAAATGTATTCATTTTAATGACTGCAGCTTGCTTCTTTTCTTCATGGTCCGGCATCGGATAATTATACCTGCTCTGTATATCAAGTCTTTTCGAACTTCCAGGCCGGCAACACAAATTTTCATTCTGTCTAACAATATCCCCTTAATTCACATTACAAGGCAGGAACTGTATCATGGTGCATAGGGGTCTGGCCCTCCAAATATCGTTTGTACCAATCAACAGATATTCATAAAAGTGACAGAGAAGTCATGTTATTAGAGCACATGGTAAGTTAGTAATTTTCAATTTCATGATCCCACCTATACCCACATGGCGACGTCGCTAAATGTCGAATTACGATAACTGACTGATTAACCAGGTATGTAACTAGAACAATCGTTCTTGACAAGCTAGTAGTCCCTCAGCGAGTCAAGAAATACCCCGCACTTTGTGAAGGCCGTTAGTTCAGTGTCGTGTTGAAAAAGTCCGACCATGGGATTCTACACTATCATCACCATCATCATCATCATCATCAACCTGTCTAAGGTTTAGGTCCTAGAACCTCTTCCTCTAAATGTCGAGGTGTTCTTGGTCTTTCCATTTCTGTTTAGGTCCCATCTTCTCGTATGTTGGTATTATGCTACTTTATGTCATGCCTTTATATTTTTACATACATATACATACGTATGGCAATTCCTTGGATAAATAGATTGCCAAAATGACAGCAGGCGGTGGAATAAGTTATGAATATACAAAAATGCAAAATATACTGATTTATTTAGACGTAGAATACTGTAAAGACTGCATAAACACTATTGGGGTAAGCAGTGGCGCAAGCCGGAAGGTCGCGGGTTTGATTCCCATTGGGTTCATTGGAATTTTCATGGTCTTAATCCTTCTGGTCTCACTGTGATCCTGGGATCGAATGAGCGTTAATAAGAACTGAGTACCAGGGATATCTCCTGGGGGACTATAACCTTGCCACGTTCGTGTGCCGATTGTCTATAAATTCTGGGAACCTCAACCGCCTGGAGCACTAAGGGCCTGTCCAAGCATGTAGTAGGATAGTTCTGTATAGAGTATTACTTCCAGGAAAAATACGTACACTTAGTTAAGGCAGTTTTTTTTTTTTTGCGTAAAGTAACACAAAAAAGGGTAGAGGGGCAATATCTATGTTTAGTTCTCGGTTTGATCGTCAAAATTAGTGCATTGTTGCGGACAGTCGTGTGGTATTTTATATGGATAAGTATTTTTTTTTTTAGTTTATCGGAATATGTTGTCAGTAATTTAGTCTATATAGCGTCGGGTAAATGGATTATAATAAATAATGACCAAATACAAGTTACTATTCCGGAATTTGTTCCACGGAAGTGAAGAAAACCACAAAAACCCTCAGAAAATTTGGTATCAAGATTAAAATAAACACCCCCAAAGATTAGCCACAAAAGCAGTTTGAGCTACCTTCATCGGTTACAAAGGTACCTACTTGTCTTTTCTATCGACTACATTATATTGCTTTCACCAGTTACGAACATGACGACATTAAGAATCATTCCTGTATATCTCACACAATTTACGCACAGCGAAGCTATGGGGTCCACTCATTCAGATCATTCAAGAGAATATATTAGTACATCGTGTGGCTACAAACTCATAACAGCCATTTTCTGGCCTCGCTATTTAATTAGGAGCATTTGCAGGGAGGTCATAATTTGGTTTCACGTTCCACACTATTCGAAATTACTTGTAGTTCCGTTGCATTTTTAATAAATATAAACAATGTCGAAGACATATTTCAAATAAATACTGAAGACTTTGGGCATTTCGGTCTATTTGATCATGTGCGGAATTTTTATATACTGTTGTTGAGAAAATAATCTAAAATCTTACAAATTTTTGACACACTTGCATAAATTAAAATGGAATTTGACTTTATAAATAAGCTATTACTTTAGTATCCGAAAATCATACTTCATCGATACTCATCCAGTAAATTTGGAGAAGAATCGTTTATAGGCACAATTATTACAAATTCTGCGCTTGGTAAAAATACTGCATACGCATAAATTTAGTTTCTATTCGCTCGATATATATGTAAATAAATAGTTAATTCACATCGAATCTGATATTAGGTCCAATATGTAATCAAACCGCTACAAGAACTCTGAATTTTGCCATTCTTTGAAGGCTAATTACGTAAAGGAACAGGAAGTGTCGGGAGTTTTCGGTATACATTGCGGCTTAGCTGTTGCTCATAAATCAAAATCCGAACCAAAATGCGAAGCAATGAAATGAACATTAATTTAAACATGGCCAGACACGTATGTTTACACCTAATTTGTATTCTGTATGAATCCTTAGAACCCTACGGCAGAATGAAGCTCTTCACAATTAACGGCAATTTTTATATTCCAACATTTTCATGTCCCGCCTGTTTGTAGTCGGTACAGTGTGGAGCAAACGAATCAGAGGTCCTGTCCTAGAGTGGTAGTTCTTATTTGACACTGCCTTGTAAAACACGAATTTCGCAGGCTGTGGAACGTGGCGTCAGTCTGGCTGTCCGCATGTGTTTATTTCCATGCACAAAATCGTTTTCAATTTTTGGTGTTGGAAAATAATGCGGCAAATGTCAGGTGAATATTTCTCTGGTAAGTCAGAAGGTATACACACATTGGGGAAAATGTGAGTGTAGTTCAATTTTTTTAAAGAGAGGGTTCAATATACACAAAGTGTGTAAAAATATATACCTGAACATCTCGCAAGTTAAACAACATTCAGACAGGTCAGAAATAAAATGGGTGACGGCTTGATTTTGCCTGCCATCATCGTTTTATTCATTGTTGTCACATTGGCTACTTCGTAGCCAGCAATATTTATGTGTAAGATTTGTGGTCTTACAAGCATTAAGATACTATGTATGCCACACACACACACACACACACACACACACACACACACACACACACACACATTGGCCCACAGCCGTTTGCGTTTCACTTCGTACACAGCCAGACGGCGATATACACTATCTCCAGATATGCTGTAAGGTAACTCTCTATTAATGAGGCTTATTTCCCGAGATGAATTCATTGTATTAATGACGCCAGGAACTCAGATCTTGTACCATCGAATTTCAAGTGGATACAGAAAAGAAAATTTACAAAGGGTGCAAACAGAAGCGGCCGTGGTCCAATTTAAGGTACTATCCTGGGTTTTTTTAGTGGACCTGAAAAAATCACGAAAGCATTTTGTCAGAATATCCCTTATCTGATACTGGGGCCAATACCTGAAACTTGGTCCTCCTGAATATGATAGCAGGAGTTACAGTCAGTGGGCAGCGAAGTTCGGACTTTACAGTCAAGTCACTTTCCAAATAACTGAGCCTTGTGTTACTAGGAAAGGAAATTCCCCGACAGTCCTCATTAAGAGGTCAGCAATATCAAACAAAATGCTGCGTGTGTGTGTGTGTGTGTGTGTGTGTGTAGAGTCGAACCCGGTTATAACGACATCGTTGTCTGCTACACTTCGTATGAAGCTTCAGATATTCTGTTGAACCAGTTAATTCCTCACTGTCAACCACAACATTATACTCCTCGGTTATAACAACACCCGTTTATAACGACACAAAATATTCCATTTCATGACATTATAACCGAGTTCGAACGCAGTTACATAAGCCGTAAATGCTGTGAGAGTCTGGTAAGGGTACTGGAATTTCCAACATCATTGCCACTTGAACACACTGTGAAGTAGAAGACAGCTAGTGGAAGGAAGTATTTGCGTATTTATAAAAAAGGAACATGTAGGTGAAAAGTAATACTTTCTGTATTTATTTATTATAAAGGTGACTGTGTCGCTCCTAGATCCGGTCTGAACGGTAACAAAGGTAACAATTCCTGCCCTAGCCTGAAATCGAAACCCGTCTTCAAGCTTATATTTAATACGACTCAGTCGAGCTGTTATCCGTGGACGGAACTATTCTGACAACTTTATGTGTTCCATATCAGTGCACTGAGGACTATTAACACTTAATGTAACAAACCAACAAGTGCACAACGATAAACATTAGTATATTGTTCATAGTCTTCCATGACACCCTGATAATGACCACAGAAGCCACCGAAACATGTCGGTGAATAGTAACATGTGATAAAACATATATTATCCGTCTGCATTTGTCGGTTTGTTACATAAGTGTTACTATCCCGAGTTAATATTATCAACTCAGTTACTGTCTCCTCGTCTCCTCTATTTCCAGCAGAAAAGGAAAGAGAAGAAAGAGAGCTTCAAATACTAAATTTACTAAGACCTTACAAAATATACCAGTCATACGTCTATTACACAAACATACTTTGCGCTCACCGTTAAAAAAGACATATTCAACCATTGTTAGAAACGCCGCCCGTGCATGTGCAGTGCTCCAAAGTTGTTAATCCGCGCCCTCGGGCCTGGATCCGCTAGCTTTAGTCTGAAGTACACTAATAATCCGGACAGACCAGAATAATTATACGTGCTGTTGGCTTACGTTTCATTATAGGTAGAGGAGGGGACTGGAAGATGTTAGCATTAGTCGTTGAGCACCTGAGGCCACCGGAGAGGGAATTTGCAAAACAATCCCACGACTTGACTCTGGCTCTCTGCCCCGTCCCCACCATTATTACTACCCCGGATGTAATGCGCATGTCTAACAGACCCGCGCCAATTATTAAACCTACTCATAATATGTAGTGTAGTCTACCACAGAGATATCAAAATTTTAAATGTTTGCACACTTGACAAATGGTAAAGAGTATGCTGAAGGGAAAGTAACTCGCTTCTTTCTCTGGTACAGAGTAAATATAATGTTCACAATCAATAACGTTGAGAGTTCCTCGGTCAGTCTGTTGTAATGTCTAGGCTACGGGCTAATCGACCTGGTTTCCGTTCGTGGCACGGTAAAGACAATAATTATTCTTATCACGTCCCAAAGACCGCTGCCCCTCCCCAATCTTCCTCACCAAACGTTTCTTCTGTTTCATTGGTAAAGTAGCAAAGGTATGAAGATATCCACTCACAAGCCTGTAGTACTGAAGTTAAGAATGTTCGAATCTATACACTCGCTCCATTTTTATAATTAAGCATAGAAATATGCTTTGCAGGATCATTGTTCTTGATAACTGGTAATCATGCTTCCTTTCTGGAAGACCCTGAGGTAATTTCTTAGACCCGATCCCGGTTAACCTGAGTGGGGTTTTTGTGACTTTTTCTCTCTTCCTCCAGAATTAAAGTGGCAGAGTAACTTATATTAGACCATGACGTCTTCCTACACATATCTTCCAGTTTATCGCCTACAGATTTACTTTCATTAAAAGTCATAGCTCTTGAGTTAAGACACCCTCGTTAAAAAAATTACGAAATAAAATAATGCACATGCCAATATTTTTGTTTGTTTGATTGATTGCTTAAGAAATACGTAGCTTTCTTTAGCAAATTACATGGTTACACACAATCAGTTGTGTTTTTACACAGTTTATACCACTTCCTGTATTTAGGTTTAACCGATTACAAAAAATCTAAAATTTATTTATTTTTTTTTTTCAAATAGAGGTTTTTAAGATTATTCTAAAATTCTGTCTTGTATTGCTCAAGACCTAAAATACAAGCCTCGCAGCGCAGTCGGTAAAAGAACTGGGCTGCAGACTGAACGACCGAAAGTCGCTGTTCTATTCTGAAAGGGGTTAACATTTTTCTCATTTCCATCGCGCCCAGACTGGTACTGAGGTCTATCCAATATCGTATCCAGTGGATACAGAGGCCATTTTCCCCGGAATAAATGGCTGTCGTGACGCAAATCATTCACCTTCATCTAGTTCTGCGGCTTACTGCAACATCTAGGCAGAAATCCTGACTTTTCTCTTTTATTTGTGTTTAGACTAGAACTTTTTAAACTTCCAAAGTCACACAACGTTACGATTTCTGGTCATTCAGGTACGAGCACTGCGAAGAGGCTTGAGGCTGAATATACTCCGCAGACTGGCGCAAGGCCTGAACATATGGGACACTGCTGATCGGTGTGAGGGCTGGACATACAACATCGGTTTGGAGTCACATGTATTACAGATTGAGATGAACCTTGAATATACATTGTATATCGATTTGAGTCACATATACTGCAGATCGATGTGAGTACCGATCATACACTGCTTACCGACTTGACTCACATATACCGCAGACCGATGTGAATACTTTCATATACTGCGTACCGATTTAAGTCACATACACTGCAGTTCAACGTGAGTACTGATCACATACAGCCTACTGATTTAAGTCACATACACAGCAGATCGATGTGAGTACTGATCATATACTACACATCGTTTTGAGTCCCATATACAGCAGATCAATGTGAGTATAGATCATATACTGCGTATCGATTTGAGTCGCATTTACTGCAGATCGATGTGAGTACTGATCATGTACTGCGTATAGGTTTGAGTCACATATACTGCAGATCGATGTGAGAACTGATCATATAAGGTTTATAGGTTTGAGTCACGTATAATGCAGCTCGACGTGAGAACTGATCATATACTGTGTATAGGTTTGAGTCGGCGTACGGCGTATACTGCAGATCGATGTGAGAACTGATCACGTACTGCGTAGAGTTTTGAATCACATATACTGCAGATCGATGTGAGAACTGATCATGTACTGCGTACAGTTTTGAGTCACATACTGCAGATCAATGTGAGAACAGATCATGTACTGCGTATAGTTTTGAGTCACATATACTGCAGATCGATGTGAGAACTGATCATGTACTGCGTTTAGTTTTGAGTCACATATACTGCAGATCGATGTGAGAACTGATCATATACTGCGTATCGCTTTGAGTCAAATATACTGCAGATCGAGGTGAGTACTGATTACATACTGTGTATAGGTTTGAGACACATACATTGCAGATCGATGTGAGTACTGATCGTGTAGTGTGTATAAGTTTGAGACACGTATGCTGCGGAATGATTTGAGGCTTGAACGTATGTTGCAGGTCCAGTGGAGGCCAGAATATAGAGGCTAAGGTTCGTTGTGAGGTGAATAAATGTGAGAAATTATCATATACTGTGGATCGATTTTAGTCCTCAGCACATTGAACCGTTCCATGCCAAACGCGAGTGTATATGGTAAGAGTACGACAACGTGTCTCACAAGCGGCATTCGGCTCGTGCAGTACAGTGGTGCAACTAGCATCGTTGTTAGTGAAAAATAACATTCATGTAATTTAAACGCGCACTAGGCTGACCGTCAGTGGTGTTTTAAACGATTTTCTAAAGAAAGGAGACATATATAACTGAAACTAATTCACGGCTTTCGGTTGATGAGAAATAAAAATTAATCAAGTAAGAAAAAAGTTATTAATCAATGGTTATTGTTCAATTTGCTGTCTGAAGTGCGACCTCTGAATCCGTTCTATATGGCCATTCCTGGCATGTAGTCTACTGCGAAGGGGCGCTCGGCATTAGTATAATACGACACACTTTAAAATGGTTGAAAATGCTTGTACTTTGTAGACTGTTACGAAGAATGTGTATATTTAACTATATGGAAGTGAATAAGCGTATTGGCATTTCAGCTGTCACAGGATATTAAAAAGTTGTATGTAGTCATTGTGACACCATTCGCCTGCAAAAATCTAACCTTTTTTACCGTAAGAATGAAACAGAAATTATGATGTAGTGATGCAGTCCTATATTATAAAAGTACAAAGACATTTCTTAGTTACTCTTGTACTTTCAATCGCAGGACATCTGCTGTAGCTGCGTGTAAGCAATCAATCTTCAGACCTAATACAGGTCCATAGGGTTCCAGGAGGTTGAGGCTCCCAGATTTCTAGACAGTCGGCACACGAAAGTGGTAAGGTTGTCTGCCCTACACACCTGCCGCCTTTACCACCCAGGAAATATTTCTGCTACTCATTTCGGTTAGATGCTGATTCGACCTGAGGACCATAGTGCGGCCGGAAGGAATATGTCACTGAAAAATTCCAGCTTCATCATCGGGGTAGCTGTGTGACAGCTGTGGGTAGATTGAAAGAATTTAGCTGACTCCATCCTCAAGGAAATCCACCAGGTCTAGACTTACTGGACTACCGGAAGGTGGAGATAGCTAGCTCATTCTACACTTTAGTAATCTTTTGCCATTCTACACTGCATCGTATTACATAAGACGAAAATTATCATCCTCGCAGTGAGAAACTCAAATCTCGCAGATCATACGTGTTCTGAGGGACAGAAAAGAAGCTTCTGTGCACTGTCACTTTGTATGTACATCATGAGGAGGAGGAAATATGTTTTTAAGAAAATGAGATGAGAAATTCAGAGTAGAAAGGAAAATAAGTCAGTCGCATCCGAGCTTCTTATCTATGTTGATGACGAAAAAAATGTGCCATTGCATTCACGCATAATTCTGTTGAAGAGATACTTCCACTTCGAATGAACGTACACTCATACACATCACCAATGGAATTTGTTCCATATAACCCCCCCCCCCTCCCCCCTCAAAAAAAAAACAAATTTTGCCAATACATGTTAATCAGATTGCACACGTTTTCCAAAACTCTAGGAGACACTTCACAATTTCAGGCGACAGATGGGTGATATGAAGCAAGTTCCATAACAAGGACCCACATATACACTAGGCGCAAACGTGCAAAATTTAGTCGCCGTGGCGACCGGGATTACCGGATTAATGCCCCTTTGTATTAATACAATGAATACGTGCCATCTTCATAACTAAGTCACCAATATTTCATGTTTTCTGAAATTAGGTACTATGCTGGAATCAAATTTTTCTGCAATTTATCCTGTAGACTCAGGGGTATTATGAATGCAAAAGATCAATTTAGAGTAGTATTAAGAAGGTGTTTAATACAGAGTGTTTTTACTCTGTTGATATCTTTCTAATATTTAAAAGTGACTCGTGGTTTTATTATTTGCTTTCGCTAATGTATCAGATGTCGCAACTGAATATTTGTGTGAGCTCCTGATGATAAATTTGTATTGTTATAAGTACGTATGTTGTGCGCTCTTCATAGCTTATTGCGTATGGTATGGTCACGATGATTAAACACCAATTTCATGGGCTGTTTAATAATACGTTAATAATACGTTTGTATGTATGTATGTACGTACTTATGTATATATGTATGTACGAATGTATGCATGTATACATGTATGTATATATGAACGTACGTACGTATGCATGAATGTATGTGTGTATGTATGTGTTTATGTATGTGTGTGTGTATGTGTGTGTATGTATGTAAGTATGTACGTACGTTCTTATGTATGTACGTAAGAATGTATGTATGTATATATGAACTATGTACGTACGTATGTATGGATGTGTATATGTATGTGTGTACGTATGTGTGTATGTATGTGTATGTATATATGTATGTGTGTGTGTATGTATGTATGTATGTGTGTGTATATGTATGTATGTATGTATGTATATATGAACTATGTACGTACGTATGTATGTATGTAAGTATGTATGTATATATGTATGTATGCATGTATGTATGTGTGTGTGTATGTATGTATTTACGTATGTATGATGTATTGTGTGTATGTATATATGTGTGTATTTATATGGATGTGTATATGTATGTGTGTACGTATGTGTATGTATGTGTATATATATGTATGTATGTATGTATGTATGTGTATGTATGTTGTGTATGTATGTATGTATGTAAGTATGTATGTATATATGTATGTATGCATGTATGTATGTATGTATGTAAGTATGTATGTATATATGTATGTATGCATGTATGTATGTATGTATGTATGTATGTATGTATGTGTGTGTATGTATGTATTTACGTATTATGTATGTACATATGTATGTATGTATGTATGTACGTATGAATCT
>Ga0123357_10012742_pt1 | contig 10863 bp, 3 predicted proteins | sample TergutEmb28metaG_FD_89873 | JGI IMG/M metagenome (GOLD analysis project Ga0123357, IMG submission 89873) | Embiratermes neotenicus P4 segment gut microbial communities from Petit-Saut dam, French Guiana - Emb289 P4 | ecosystem: Host-associated > Arthropoda: Insects > Digestive system > Gut ... | reverse complement strand
TGTCCCTGCCCTTAATTACGGACCACTAGATGAAGAGGTAATCAGAAGAGTAAAGGCACGCATTCTTAAAGTCGTAGCTACATAGACGTGAGGGTGAGGAGTCAGTATCACGCACCGGCCGACCGCTTTACCGCCCTGTCAAGAGCGTCAGTACCGAATGAACAGCAGGCTGTGTGGGCTCCAGATCTGGTCTGTACGTAGTCTACTGCCCTGCCGGGAACTGAACCCTTATTCTCTGGTTTCCCAACCCGTATCCTCGTCACTACTGGCTGAAGTATCTCACTTCCCCCACAGGTAATTACGCCGAACATTTTCCTGGCCGTACGGCGCTTTCTTCCTGTACCACTTTTCTAAAAACCTCCCCGTAACTAAACTAACTACAAGGAACAGCCCTTCCTGAGAAGTCAAAATATTCGCAGCTACTCAAGAAATTCCCCGCATTTTACGTAACCCGAAGTTTCATTACCGCATTCACAGGAGACCGCCACCTGTCCCTATCCTAGGCCAGACCAACCCAGTCCATGTACCATCTACATCTAGGTCTTCCAATCTGTCTCTTTCCTTCAGGTTTCACCACATTTTACGTAACCCGAAGGTTCATTACCGCATTCACAGGAGCCCACCACCTGTCCTTCTTCTGCGCCAGACCAAGCCAATCCATGTACCATCTACGTCTAGTTCTTCCTCCCTGTCTCTTTCCTTCAGGTTTCACCACCAAAATTCTGAATGCATTTTTCTACCTGCACAAGTCACATGTCCCGCCCGCCTCATCTTCCTTCCTCTGATCACCCAAATGACATTCGTTGAAAAACATAAATTACGAAGCTCCTCAATATGTCGTTTTCTCCAGTCTCCTGTCACTTACGCCGCAATTTCAAATTCACGTATTTCTTAAATAAGCTTTCTGTATATTTTCTGCCCTGTGGGCTAAGGCAAAGGTCGCCAACACGCGGTCCGACATTCATTTTATACGGCCAACTCAAGCAGTTTATTCCAATTACAGAATATGGCTGACACCAGCCGAATAATTTTTTGGTTTAAATAGCTTTTCGTCACAAGCAAAAAGGCTCGGAGAAATACCCCGTCCCTGGACGGTACAGTGCAATATACGTCAGCAGAGGGATACAATCCAATAATATATCGAACTCAATAATCACAAATTTTTTATTTTGTTGTTACAACACATGAAATGCTCTTAATTATGTGTTCAGTTCTAATGAAAGCACTTACCCACTTACTGCTCAAAATTATGTGCGACCCGTTTTACATTTCAAAATTTTCCGTTTGGCCCACATACTGTTTGGTTTTGAGACCCCCCCGGGGCTATGAATACCGTCTTCTGACCCATTCTATGACCCAACAAACCTCCCATCTCCACTCCATTCCACCGACACTTTTCTCTTTATGTTTTAACTGCCTGATTATGAGTAACGTTAATTGTTGAAGTAACTCTATGAATTTTTCTCCAGTTTTATACGGACTCGCAATTCGCTGCACCTCACATTCGGCAGTTGGCGCTACTGTCCCGTTCTCCAAACCAGCTCTTCGTGTACAAGTTCGAACAGTCTGGTGGGCCGGACCTGTACGCTAACACTCTAAACATTACAGGTATACCATCTTGGACTCTTCTTTGTTGGCATGATTATATGTGTATATATATATATATATATATATATATATATACAGGGCGTTTCATAATGTACTCCGGGATTACAAAAATTTATTATAGGAAACCCGTAGGACACGTGTTTACGAAACCTGTACAAATAGAAGGAACAACTCAAAAATGTTTTCCCAGTAAGTTGTTTTTCATCGTTTTTCAAATTTCTGCCGCTAGGCGATGCGAGTGTATGTAGTGAGAAAATGGCCGCTCCGTGGGAGAAGTAGTTTTGTGTGTTGGAACGTCACACGAGTAAGTCTGTGGTTACTGTGCAACGTGCATTTCGTGCAAAGTACGCAAAGTAACATTGCCACGTGACCTCGCTGACCTAAAGGCACGTATCATTACAGCAGTGAAGAATATCTATGTACCCATGTTGACGCTCGTGTGGCAAGAACTTGAATATCGTATTGATGTGTTCCGTGTCACCCGTGGTGCACACATCGAACATCTATAGTTGTCAAAAAAAAAACTTTTTTCAGTTTTCTTGTGGCTGTGAATAATTCCACTGAGTTAAGTCCTTTGGTTTTCTTGTTATAAATGTTTGCAATCACGGAGAACATTAAGAAACGCCCTGTATACTTTGTTTATACGTTTGCCGGCTACGAAAGACATACAGGGTGATTCAAAAAATGGCCTCAATTTCGTACGTCTATATTTCCTGAATTGCACGTGGTATGTGAATGATCTACATAACATTTGAAAGAGGGAGTCCTAAATTTTCAAATACCACCGCTAGAGCGTTCGCCTATCACACAATCGTGTAGCAGCGTCAGTTGAGAGCAAAATGGCTACCATGCAGCACACGATTTTTTGCGTGTATCAGATGAGAACGTCAGACGAATTCAAGAGAGTTTTGAGCGTAGCCCAAGCAAATCAACTCGTAGAGCTAGCACATAACTTGGAATACCGCAACCAACTATCTGGCGTGTGTTGAGGCGCCGTTTACTCTTCAATTGAGTCCATCTTTTTGAATCACCCTGTATGCAGTTTAGAAACAGCGGCCTGTTTTCTTCCGGTTGTCTTTAACCTTCGACATTTTTGAGAAAAATAAACATCGGGTGTTAGTTCAACTTGGTCATCTGTTATTATGTTCACATCCACCACACACCGACACATCATTAAGCGGATTCCTCTATTTTTTCGATCTACAGGGCACAGAAATAAACAAAACATTGTTGTTTCAACCAATTTTAACATTTGATTGATCCGTCGTTGGGAATATTTTATTTATGTTTATTGTATACATAATATGTGAAGGATTGGCCTCTACCTAACGGTTAATTTTATGCAAATGTAGGAGGGTGAGTCACATGAAAACCTTAAACTGCATGTTGCAAGCGGGGCCGCCATCTTTACACCACTACTGCGCCGTCATGTTGCATTCCTGCATCGCACTGAAACCTGTCGGCCACTCTTCAAACTATCAGTATCACTGTTGTCAACTTACAGACAATCGAGATGTGTTTCGAATTTTTATCGCGCTTTTAAGGTTTTCATTTGACTCTCCCTCGTAAGTCAGCTACCTGATCATGACCAGAATTTAGGCCGAAACATGTCGTGGTGGATAAATTAGAATAAAGCTACGCATTAAGTTGTGTTGTTTGGAGCATATTATTATATTGATCATAGTCAATTCTAAGCTAATCAACTCACTAAATTAATATGCAAATAATTAATTGCATATTGTACCGTCCGCCTTTACCAGCTGATACCTGGCTTAGATAAGCCACTTTTATGTGAAATTATGGTTTAGCGCCATATTAACAAAATCTCGCCTTTGGATCTCGTCTGAGCCGATTCAATCCGTGTGAAATTTGAAGTTCCCATGGCAGTCACCATGAACATTGCCGTCTTCCTGGGACGCAGCACCGTTGAGACCGCAGCATCGTAAGCAGTATTTCTATCCAGAATGATAGAGGCAGCAGGTTAGTTCGAAAGTTTCGTGGCTTATTACCAGACTATATGGCACCGTACTACAGTGGACAGTAATTTCAGAATGCAAAACAGTCAAAGGATTAATTGTCTGTTTTATTAGTAGCTGCGTCACACACCAGTATCTCACAGAGTTCAGTGTGAACACGACAGTTTCCTGAAATATGGCACCGCCTAGTTTTGTAGAAAAATACGGACGTTTCGAAGGCTACTGTAGCGCTTCCACACATTACGGAAACATTGCTAACCTACTCATCTACCGTATTACACAGCTACACATTCCAGAAGTCCCACGTCTTGGTACTTTTAGAGTGTCGTTCTATCTACTCCAAGGTCTAACAAGTGTCCTCTTCCCCCTGAAGTTTGCTATCAATTTTCCATACGTATATGATGTTTACCAATTCGTACATGCTTCGCCTATCTCGTCTTTTGTCATAACTTTACGAATTTTAAACAGAATTAATTATTAATTTCAACTTTTCACAGTTACTGCGTTACCCCAAAACGAAACGGAAGTAAACTGTCACCGAGTTGGAATTTATTGGACAAATACAACAGGAAGCCTCAATATGAGGGGAAATGTAGATCTATGTTGCAGTATATAGGGTTGCATAGACTGGTAATCTACCAGAAGCGTGTAATCTTCATGTCACATGTCTGAGGACCCAATATATCTCGCACGAGGGGAAAGCTTTCCTTCAACTTATTATTCTTGGGCCATATTAGCACGCGTCACTACGACGTAATCTACTAACAAACTCGTTACAAGATATCACGTTTCACTGTTGCTTATGATACCCAACACAAATATACCGTAAGGCATATTAAAATAAACTAAACTACCCCAAACTAATTTGTCACACAATTGTGATTTTTAAGTGGAAATGTTCAACAAAGAGGAAAGGTAAAAAAAGAATAATTTAAGGAAGAGAAAAACATAATTGCTTCAACTGCAGCACCCAGCATGCGATCAAATAGAGCCCATGTATCTGAGCAACACTCCACCGTCCACAGTCACAGCAGTACTTCTGTCCCTGAGATCACATACGCATACACTGAATCAGCATTGCCGAACATTCTGATACGTTCAGTCTTACCTTATTTTCATTGCATGTCACGTTCTATTTCAAAATTTTATGGTGTATATTTCTTTTTAAAAAAAGCTTACAATAGCCGAGAAAAATGAAGAAAAAACCAAAGTTGTCAATACATGCTCCATGAAGCCATATAGGGGGGAATGGAGTTTACCTCCACTCATTCTTAACCTCGGTCCTAGACGGGGATGAGTCAGAACAAATGATGAGTGAAAATTAAAGTCGAAATTATGTTTTAGGAAGCGGATGTGGCTTGAAGTAGGCCTACAATCCCGTTAATTGCTTGAAGTGACTGGGAAAAACGAAGAAAAACATCATACAGGACATGCGGCCTTCGAGCTGAACCCTAGATTTCCGGAATACGAAGCCACATACAACTATTCACTCGGCCGATAAGTTCGACGTACTGTGCTGTTTATGTCTGTTGGCAGTGCAGATCTATCGTAAACTTCATCAATCATAACCTTTCATTAGTACAGTGAAAATTAGTATTTAACGACGCAAAGGTGTCCCTGTTCTTAACTAAGCATCATATCATGGATACAGATGGGCAGATGAGTAATAGCTACATATTTCCTTATCCTTGACACAAGACGGACCTGCGCAGTGTGCTACATTTGTTTAACAGTGAACTTTTCTAACCTATAAATACACAAACGCATGGAAGTATAAACAGGCAGACTGAAAACTGGAAGACACACCAACGGACAAACCAAAAGAAAAACATAAACATATAACCCGCGATATCCCACAACGACTGCAATAAGATGTACGATAGCAGTTTGGTATTATTGCCAGACATGTTACCCCACAATACAGTAGAGTAACACACGTTCTTTCTCTAATGAACCACATTATATATAGCCTAATCAGTGACTCGATGAACACACACAAGACTACTTACCGATAGCAATATCAGGAACATGAGAAGGAAGTTGTCGGACGGGTGTCACAGCAACTGCACACGCACAACACAACATATTACAGCACTGGCGAAAAGTATGGCGTTCGTACAGGTGGGCAAACCAGGCAGCGAAACGGGAGCCCTCTGCTGACTTTAATACGTACTACAGAATCAGACGAATGACGTCCGTATCGCGTACGATTTGTAATAATTTAGAATGACACATCGCAAGTACTTATGCAATAATGTCTCGTTCTACATCTGTGTTTCCAATTGTCGTACAACCTATTTACATTTTGTGTTTTGTTGACCGTGTATCTCGATACAATTGTGTAAAGAATGACCAACTTGATGCACAACTTATTCTTAATATATTTCGTCAGCCTCTACATGTTTCGGGCGTATCTAGGCCCATCATCAGGAGGTACAACCGTATGTATACAACAAGTGGTACTTATTATTCTTTTTAGATGACTGTCTGTTGTCCTGGTTGTACGGAACCAGGACAATAGACAGTCGTCTAAAAAGAATAAGTACCAATTGTTGTATACATACGGTTGTGCCTCCTGATGATGGGCCTAGATACGCCCGAAACATGTAGAGGCTAACGAAATATACTAAGAGTAAGTTGTGCATCAAGTTGGTTTTTCTTTACACAACCTATTTATAGTCATTTAGCTGACGTGAAATGGCGGGTAGCTCTCGTTTATCAGGGTGCCAAATACGAAGTTCTTATATTAGGTTTCCTTGTTGGAGACTAACATTTTTCAGTTCCTTGCGATACATTATAGTGAGGTGGGAAAATTTTTTCCCAACAATTGTAATAAGTCCAGAATCTTCAGGTTTTGACACATAACTTAAATAGTATATCCCTACAAAACGAGTAACCTTCTATTATTTAGTTGAATAAGCATTTAAAGTTTTTCTGCTAAATTATTTTAAATATGTACAAAGTGGGTGGACCGGGATAGCTCAGTCGGTATAGCGACTCGCTACGGGTTGGACGGTCCGGGGATCGAATTCCGGTGGGGGCGAGATTTTCAGTGCCCGTCCAGACTGGCCCTACCCAGCCTCCTACACAATGGGTACCGGCTCTCTTTCCCGGGGAGTAAAGTGACCACGGCGTGGCGTTAACCAGCCACTCCCATCTAGCGCCGAGGTTGAAGAAAGAGTAGAGCTTTATCTCTACGCCCCCTCTGGACCTTCAAGGCCTCTTCTAGGGCGAAATTCACCTTTACCTTTATCTTCATGTACACAACGTACACTCCGAACTTCCACCTGGTGTACTTAACCGGCAATGCTTACAATTGGACATTTTTACAACGGAGAATTGTCTCAGCATCGCACGTAATGTTACAGAGTGGTTTCAAATACTCACAAAACTCAAGATACCCAGAAAAGTTATCTGAGTATTCGAGAACAATCAAACCCGGAAGTAACTTTTAAATCCTAATTTCCTAAGTAACTTGCATATTTTTTTGTTCGTTCTTAGAGATCCGGAACCCCTGCTACAGATCACGTGACAAAATGTGTTTGTGTTTTTAGGCTCTGCTCACGGCACTGAATTCCTGTACCTGTTTGGTCCTACACTGATGATGAAGCTGGCAGGGAGGAGGTTCACCATGGACGAGGACCGCTTCAGCAAGCGTATCAAAAGACACTGGGCGGACTTCATCAGAGTAGGGTAAGCAATTTTCTCAAAGGCACAGCTTATGGGGACAAAAAGAGTTTGATAACCAGTGATAAAATAAATTAAGAGAAGCAATCATATGGAACAGCACGGGGGACACAAAATACTGTCAGTTGGATCATTATTTTGTTCAAGATTAAAGCCTTCTGAGATGTGACGCCATATCGACTGGTAAACAGTCGTCGACGTTTCGAAGAACGTAGTGCCTTCGAAACGTCGGTAGCCGTTTGCCAGTCGATACGGCGTAACGTCTCAGAAGATTTCAAATAAAAGCAAACAAAAACAACATGAGTGGTCAAGTTTTCGAAATGGGTAGGCGCCATTGACGATCGTCTTCAGGATTTCTAATCTGTGTAGTGTAATGTGTTTGTGCCTATGTTTAGGCGCAATGTCCTGCCTCTGAAACGTCGGAGCAAGTATATTACACGGTGTACAAACCTAAAAGTTCGTCATTTGTTACGAACACCAAAGTTACGTGATTTCAGGCTTCCGCCCCGAAGCAGATGAGATCTGCACTCTTCTGGGATATTACGCAGTGTGCAGTGATAATTACTTGACGGACGTTTCGGGACAACCTATCGGTCCCATTTTCAAGGGTCAAGAATCTTATTGGATTCTTGACCCTTGAAGAGGGGGGCGGGGGTAGAATACATTTAGGGAGGCGACAAACGTTTGAACTTTATACCAAAAACTGCCACATTTTTGCAGCACAGACACCGAAACAACCAGGTATATCTGCATTCTCGCCATTTTTTTCTTGCTGTTCGTAATGTACAAGGCCTGGTAATGGACTAATTAATTAATCCAAACATGTATCTAGTATATCCGAATGAAATATATGTTGGGTGTGTTGGCCGAAAACTTAGCATTTTCCCCCGATTGAGACACAGTCAAAAACGAAGCTGTTCGATGACACAAAAGTCAGTAAACTTACTACTTCTCACTAACTCAGGAATCCCATTGCGTCCGGGTCTTTCGGATACGGGCTGTCGTGGCAAAGGGCGACGCCTGAGGACTACAACTGCATGGTCCTTAGAAGTGACCAGCAGCTGCCGCCAGGACAGATACAGAAGTGCGAGCTGGACCAAGGGATGGCCAGTCTGTGGAACGAACTCCTGCCCCGGCTGAGACAGCTTTCTGCTGCAGACACAAAGGGCGACATCAGCATTCGAAATACGGACTCCAGACTCGGCCAAGGTGAGAGGCTAGCATGACATTTCATTGGAAAACAAATTGAATCCATTCTATTAGGTTTCATTTGAGTCGCCGACGTTTGTCAGTTGGCCATAAATGCACTTTATGGATTTCGAAGTTCTGTTATCCTGATAAATCCAAACCCTGCGGGCCGGTGCTGGAGCTTACCACTCGCCTCCACCTAGCGCCAAGGTTAAGAATGAGTGGAGCTATACCACTACTCACATACACGGCTTCATGGAGCGCAAAGGAATAACTTTACTTTCACATGGTGTTGGCAGGTGGCGCCCTAGGTACGGCTCAATTTGCATTTTGAATTCGCTCCTCTGCCTTTCAAGTTGCAAGTGTGAAACTCAATCACATTGACGAAAGAACATAGGAGGAGGGTGTCTGAGAATAGGGTGCTGAGGAAGGGACGATGTAACAGGGGAGTGCAGAAGACTGCATAATGAGGAGCTTCATCATCTGTTTTATGGTCATTAAATATAATTCGGGTAACCAAAGCAAGGAGAATGGGATGGGCGGGGTATGTGGCAAATATCGTGGACAGGAAAGGTGCATACCCGAGGGACAGAGACCATTTGGAAGACACACGCGCAGATGGGAGGATAATATTAAAATTGGTGTTCAAGAAATGAAATAAACTCGATTGATCTTGCTAAGGATAAGGCGGGTCGTTGTGAAAGAGGCAATGAAACTGCAGGTTCAATAAAATGCGGGTAATTTGACTAGCTGTGAAACTGTCAGTTTTTTGTGTGTGGTGCAGACACGAGCCAGCCTTTCAGAAGTGCGATGTACACGCTGATCGGGTTCGTGACGATACTGCTGGTCATGCTGGTGGTCTGCCTGGTGCTGCTCAAGAGACACGCCAAGGAGAGGGACCGAGAGCTGTTCTGACGGTGCGCGGGCAGAACTGGGGCGAAGAATGAAAACGGAGAGGCAACGACGCCGCCACATGCCTGGCGCTACAACGTCACCACCAACAGGCTCTAGGCGGCCATCTCCAAAGGAAGGCTGACGGAACAAACGGCTGTGATCGGCCACCGGTGGACGCAGCAGCACACGAGTCTGATTGACCTGCATCCACGTCACAAGAGACAGTGCCGACGAGACGTGGGAGAAGCCGATAAAAATTACTGGGGACCGGAGGTCCGGAAAAGGGCCCGGGGTCCGCCTATGTTGCATATATTTTTGTCTTTCCCGGTAATATCTTTATCCGTCGACTGTGCAAATTTACCCCTTCAGACCAAGCCAAAGTCACTCTGCAACTGGCAGTCTTTACGATTTAGTGTAGGGATTTTTAACCGGTCCGTCCCTGCTGGGGGGGGACCAGCTCTCGGGGGCCCTGACAATAGACTCAAACATCGCCTGCAAATTTCCTGGTTTATTTGGTACGGCCAACCACGCCGAATACCTAAACCTGATATTTCCGACACCCCGCAAACTGTGACCCAACCCGTTCAGTGTTCAAGCCGCTATACCTATAATGTCCACAGAGTGTATCCAGGGAACGAAGAAAACAGTTATGAATTGTACGCACAGAGATACAATTTCCGCGCGTTCGCTCCAGTTCATGACTGGAAAATTAACACTGACAGCAAAATGAATATCATGTGTTTCTCTTTTATTTTCGTCTGAAACTTCTATCCTTAACCCGAGGTTCACAAAACTTCCAAAAACTCTAGGGTGAAAGCTTTCAAACATTAGCGTTGCGAAAGTTATCAATCTAGGTGTGCCACCTTCTACTATGAATTCATATTCGAATACAGTGCACCTCCCGGGTCTTTTTGTTAAGTGTGGTTGATAATTCATTAACACCTTATACAATTCTCCCTGCTGTTCTGGTGATAAATTATTGGTTTCCTTCACTTTGCCTAACAGTTGTTCTGCTGTTATCATTCGGTCATCCTCTCTGTGCCCCGTTTTCATCCCCTGTTGTGCCTTTGATTTCTTGACCTCATTAGTTTCGTGACAAGTTGCAGTAGAACATAATGGTCTTCTATTAGCAGCTATTAGATTCTCTCTACATTCTTTATTGACCTCGTGCCTAGCAGCACCATAATTGTCAACAATGTGACCATCCTTGTCGGTTGCAAGGGTATCTACTTTATCAGTACTAAACTCACGACTCCCACCGCCGTGTTTGGAGATAAACTCCATAGGTTCACCGCGATCACCTGGTCGCGGAATTACTAACTCTATACGATTCCCAATGTGCTGCTCTGCCTCTCTTATCCTTACACCTGTTCCCTGCTTCTCCTTCCCGAATAACGTGTCGTCCCTTCTAGCAACAACAGACTCAGTAGGGTACTGACACGAAACAGCTGTTGGCTGCGGTGATCTCCGAGGAAAACTTGGCCTAAGTCGAAAATTACAAAACTGACCT
>Ga0123357_10012741_pt1 | contig 10863 bp, 4 predicted proteins | sample TergutEmb28metaG_FD_89873 | JGI IMG/M metagenome (GOLD analysis project Ga0123357, IMG submission 89873) | Embiratermes neotenicus P4 segment gut microbial communities from Petit-Saut dam, French Guiana - Emb289 P4 | ecosystem: Host-associated > Arthropoda: Insects > Digestive system > Gut ... | reverse complement strand
GAAGCAGCCCTTAACTACTTTACTCCATAAAATCCTTCATATCTCAGCTGGTCAAGAAATTTCCCGCACGTTACAAAGCCAAATGTTCATTACCATGTTGACAAACGTTGTCAATTATCTCTAACCCGAGGCACATAAATCCAGTAAAAACCGTCCCATTCTACTTACTTCAGCTCTGTTTTAATATTACCTTCACATCTATGTCATGTCAAACACTTACGCTTTCCTACCAAAACCTGTATGCTGTCTCGCCTCCAGCGTCACATGCCTCTTCCAGCTCATCCTTGACTATATCGTCCTAGAAAAGCAGCCCCTGGCTAGATTAAAGGGACCATTTCAATTTGTGTTCTCTTACAAATAAACATACCTACTACAATAACATGGACGATGCTGCCTTCTAGTCACCAGCAGGCAGCATCGTCGGTGCTTTATACCACCAGCTATAAACGCAGTCTAGTGCTCCTGAGGATGGGCGAAATCATCGCCCGAAACATGTTGAGCTGATTGAAATTATTAATAAAATTATTATTGTTGCATCTAGTTAGCTGTTTATATTATTGTATCAATGATGCACGGTCACACAAACATCAAATACCTACTACACTGCACTGTTGATACTAGATTTTCTGTGGCGTGTTGTCTTTCAGGTGTGTAGTGAATTAGAAAGCACGTGTATTAAGGAAGGGTAGTGGCAGTGATGGTAGTAGTCGTCTGACTTAAAGAACCAATTTACTAAAAGTGTTATTAAAATGTCATGTACAGAATATAATAATTAACTAAACATATGATCACCTAACTTAAACAAATATTAAAAAAAAGTAATTAAAATAAGTGTGTGTAAATAAAAGACCTGTAAATAGACTTCTGCTAACGGTAGGCCAATTTGAAACGAGCCAAGCGAAAGGCACACAAACTGTCCTCCAGTACAGAACAAGAGACAAAACTGCGAGGGCGTTCACTAGAATACTGCTGTCTTCTAGGATGTAATGGTGTCTGCTGTGGCACACGATAACCGACGTCTGACAGCAGCCTGCTGCCTCCGAGAAATCAGCGTCACGTCCCGCAACGTGGCGATGTCCGTCAGATCAACATCTGCTGGACGACACAATCCGCTCCTCAGCTTTAGTAAGTTTATTCACGAGAGTGGAAAGCATAACGTGTTTTCGGAGACGGGACAGAATGTTGCGTCACCAAGCAGTTTAATGACAGTGATTCTACTTGGAAACTTAGGTACGTATTCACCAGCCGATAAGAAGTAAGGCCAGAAGACTCAAATTCATCAACATTTCTTCCAGAACTTCCAATACTACAAAATGATTATTATTATTATCATCAACAACATCATCATCATCATCATTATCATCATAACGGAGTTGTTTCCTGGAATGTGACGCCTACAGCACATCAGGAATCATCAGCTGTTCGGAGGAACGTTTTGCATCCTTTTAAAGAGTAGAAAGATGATCTATGTTACTTATCTATCAAGCCACATGGTGTCAGGTCACGATAGCAAATTTCATTGCCAGTTCGGTCTTACGGCGCGTAAAAGGTAAAGTTATCACTGTGTAGGCTGTAAGGGCATACAGGAGGGGAAGAGGCATAGCGCCACTCATTTTTAACTTCGGCACTATAAATAATCAGTTTGTAACGCGCTTTCGCAAAATCGCGAAAAGCCACAATTACGTTCGTTTTATCTGCCCGTCTGTCTTCTGTCTGCCCGCATGGAACAACTAAGCTCCCACCGAACAAATTGCATAAAATTTGACATTTGAGTATTTTTCGGAAATCTGTCGAGAAAATTCAAGTCTCATTAAGATCAGACAAGAATAAGAGGTACTTTATGTAAGACATACATAATGATATCTCACTGAATGCTTCGTAGAATTAGAAATGTTTGACACATGAGTTGTACAAAAAATCAAAACACACATTTGATGTCCAGTGACCACTTTCCGAAAATCGTGCCTCTTGTGAGATAGTGTGGAAAAATATGGTGCAGCGAGACAGGCAACAGACGGCAATATAGTACGACGCATGCGCTTGGCATGTTGCATACCTAAGGCTACAAACGCACACTCAGAATATGTAATACTTATTGCTTTTCCACAGCAACAAAGGTCACACGAAAGCGCCTGACTGTTACGTTCCAAATACGTTACTTTTATTGTTACATGTGCTTCTCCTAGAACCATACTGTGCAGTTTAATTCAGGATTATGTAGAAGAAATGTCGACAAAAATATTTTGTAAATGACTTCGTATGCATTACTGCTGCTAAAATGTAGCCAGAATCATTAATTTTCGCTATAAACTCAACATAGGTTCAGCAACCATCCAAATATTATCATGAGCAACGAATAAATTAAAGAAGATTTAGAATGGACTGGTCCCGAACAGTACATGGAAAAATGAGGAGTATATCCACAATTTAAGCTGATAAATATGAAGTTTGGAAAAGAATTTGGAGACAGTGCAGATGGAAGGATACAGCCTCTATGTGATTCGACAGCTTATAATTTTCTGTACTGTGACGAACAGGAACTCTGGTCATGGGGGAAAAAGAAGGATAAGAAGATGACTCACAAACAGCAGTAAGAATGTCTCACACTTCAGTCTGTATTGACCTGTTAGTCCTTACCAGATAAGGTTACATATCATGCTTACTAAGTGCAATTGTGATTCAAAATGTTCCCAAAGGTTGTAACATATACAACCGGATCAATGAAGGTTCAGCTATAAAAAGTCTCGCAAGTTACGAAGGATGATTTGCGTGTTTAACTTTTGGATTTCCAACTGGAAGTTTTGAGAGTTTGAACTTCATTCGTCATACGTTAGGACTCAGTGGCGAGTAAACCTACGGTTACCATCAAACTCGAGGGATTTCTTGACCAGCTGAATGATTTTTTTAGTTCCCGAGTTCCCGAGGACTATACAACACATAATTAAGAACTGCACACAGGATGCTGTTGTCAGATGATTAAAGATACTTATCATCACCATCATCATAATCATTATCGCCATCACCACCATGTTTCCATGCACGCTTAATTCAGGCGACACACACAGGAGACACACCCAAATTGCTTTATGTCGCTGATGCGTTTTGCGACATCACAGGCTCAACCAAGTGAGAGGCTGATAATGACGTAACAGGCAGTATGGGTCCAGGAAAACCTACAGAAACTGCAGCATATAAGCTATATCTTGTGGCCGGCCACACCAGCACGTACAGGTAGCGGGGCGCTCAACGACCAGACAACCAGCCTATTGATTTTCACCGCTGCGCCCCAGTGACGAAAGAACCAGCAGCGCAGCCACAGAGGGCGCCAGAGGCTAGGGAGTGGGTCGGTAGTGATGCTGCTCCAGGTAGATACGCTATTTTATTGCATTAGTGATGGTTCTTGTTTGGTTCCTCCCGATACCGAATCCTAAGAACAGACTATGAAAAGTTGGAAGTTCTGATGCGGTCATACGGGATGTGGTGCCGCGTTGGTTCTTAATGTCAAGGGTTCATGGAACCGTCCATTTTCTTGTTGGGTTGAGAGCGCTCAAAGAACATGCTGTATGATTATTATATAAATAGATTAACTGTTATAGAATAGTGAAACGAAAATCAGTCCTGCTATTTTAAAAGTTTGGCATCCTCCTTCCCGGAAACTATGACAATGTTAGAGTCGGTAGACGTAATCCAGAGTTACAACCATGATGGGGTGCACAATAATTTCTGCAAAGAGTTTATATGTATGAAAGAAACATTGCTGAAAGGCTACTGGAAATGTACAGAGTGGTGCAAAAGTCACTGGACATTGCAAGTAACGTGTAAATTGAAATTTACTGAAAAAATTCTCACTATTACTGACCACTTTAAATGTTCCACGCCTCTTTCTTCTGTATTAATCCACTGACTAAGCCTTCCCGGAAAACTTGCATTTAATCTCTTTATTATATTTAGTAAATTATCATTTCTCTTGGTAAACGTCGAATGTCAAGTGACTTTTAGTCGCGCAGTATGCTTCGGCTTGGCAGCGACATGTCAGCTTTGCTACGGTCACTGTGCCTTTAAATCACACTATAATTACACACACATCCTTCTTTAACCACCCAGAACCTTTCCATTTATTTCAAATAACGTTTTAATGTGTATCGAATAAATCTCAGAACGAACAACAATTATTTCCCTAGACAGGACTAACGGAATTATCTTCGTAATAGACCAGCAACGTGTTTTCTGTGAGGTAAGAAAATTGATTATCAAAGATTATTTGGATGAAGAGCGTGCTTCAGAGATTTAGAATGCAGCTGTGCCTTCAAGAGGTCAGTTCAGTTGTCCATCAAAGAGTCTGCGATATATTCGTTATGACAGTCCGTTAGCCACGCGCAACTACATTTGTTAGATCAGCTTGTTAGAGAATGTAATTTCGTCTGAGTCAGCATGAATACAGTTCATTTCGATTTATGACCTTTCACATTCGGAACCAGGGAATCTTTAAAATGCAATGTTATACACAATTCATCCGGCAGTAAGAGACAGCGAAACCAATAATCTCTCACAACACCTATAAGCGAAGAGTCTTCAGATATTTTGCCAGCGTTGTCACCTCTTCATGTTACCGCATTTCGAGCAGGGAAAGAGCACTTCTTACACCCCTCTAGAATTTAACTTCAACACGTACAAAATTCCGCAGCTCATGCTGTGATCAAGCAGCCTTGCTCAACGGTTCAATATTCATAAGTACCCTATACAGTTACAATGGTACGGGAACTCTCCTAGTCTTGCTTTACTTTGACTCAGTTGCCTGTTGCCACTACATACCGCACGTCGACCTACAAAGAATATGCTTCTTGGTTTACTTGAAAATTTATTTTCTTGCGTGTTCCTATTTTCATTATTCTGCAATATAACTCTTGATTTGCTATACTTCACGGGTGTGGACTGTTTGGTTCTTTTCTGTTGCTACTTCATTAGTACCAACAATAGATGTAGTCGCTTACGCCTGAGATATGAGCAAGAAATGGGGATTAGATAACATTTGATAACATTAGACAGCAACAATTTTCCTGTTATGACAACAAAAACTTCCAGAATTTCTCGTATTTGTTTTATAACGACCAAGCAGTGTGTAAGCGATTTAATACACAAATTCAACGTGAAGAAACACTCATTATTACATGCATTATTTCAACCTACTGCAGTCTAGAGTTAATAATTCTGAGAAAAATAGAAGTTCACAAGCATTCTTCGTAGTTGCACCGTGCATGTTGATAGTATTAAGTCCTTTATTTGTCCAACTGATGCACACAAATTATTATAAAATTGTTAAACAGCTAAAATCATTTAAAATTATAACAGTTGCTCCAACATGTTTCGGTTTACATAAGCCATCATCAGGGAGCTCTCAGCCTGTGCCTCGCTAAAGTTACAATGTTGACTTCGGTTACATATCGTTATTTGAAGTTATCGGATTGTGGCTGCATATTTTGTTCAGTCTTGTTATGCGTGTGGATCGTGCACTGCACACGATCCACACGCGTAACAGGATTTTATAATAATGTGTGTGCATTAGTTAGACAAATAAAGGACTTCACAAGCATTGTTTGTAATCCAGAGATTTTATTCGCGGAATATTATGGCACTACAACCACCATTCTGCTCGTATATGACTTCAAGTGAAAGAACAAGATTTAAGGTCGAAGTCTTCTGCGGTTTCATATACAGTTACCGACGTTTCGGAAGATCATAATAATTTCAATTTCAGGCTCAAGCTCTCCATTCAAGCTGTCCACGGCCACCTGAACCAGAACATTTGGATCCTACGAAAGGCCTGGAATTGTTTACGAGTCTACTAGATGGTAACATCCAGAAGCTTGAATCTTGAGCAACGCCACTGTGAGAATCTTAAATCAAGCATATACTAACTTAATTACTGCTTCATAGATCCCAGACTCATCAGTACAGTCATATCGACATTTGTGAAGATAGCCAAATCAGCTCTGACATTTACTGTATTTTCTTAGATTGGAAAATGTTCAGTCCTTAATAAGACCCTGGATAGCGCAGTCGGTATAGCGACTTGCTACGGGGTGGACGGTCTGGGGATCAAATCCCGATACTGGCGAGATTTTCCGCACCCGTCCAGACTGGACGTCGCGCCCACCCGGCCTCATGTGCACTGGGTACCGGGTGTCTTTCCCAGGGGTAAAGCGGTCGGGGCGTGGCGTTGACCACCCACCCCCCATCTAGCGTCGAGGTTAAAGGAAGATTAAGGCTATACCTCTACTCCCCCTCTGGGCCTTGGTGGCCTGTTGTCGGGTGAATTTTAACTTTTCCTTTACCTTCAATTCTTTATAAGCCGTATGTTGCGGGGATAACGGAAAACATACGAATTTTAGGTTTATATGTGACAATCAACATGGTAACTACGGTGCCGTTTAGTTTCGTAGAAAGTTACTAGCGTTTATGAAGCACTAGGAATGGAAACAGACAGTATCACTTAATGTGGACATAAAAGCTACCAAACTGCGTCACAAGTCAAGCAACCGTAATATCGGAAGAAGAAATTTAAAATGTTTGCGTATCATTTGTATTTCCAGTTAAGACAGATATGAACGTATTTTTAAAGGTCTGTGAACAAAACACGTCAAAAAACTGTGTCTCTCTAATGCTATATAATAAAGTCCAGTATAAAATTCAGTGTTAGGTGATGTATCTCTTGTCACAATCCTGCATGCATACAGACCAAATTCTAACCAGTCAGTACGACGTAAAATATATGTCAAGGCAGCAAGGTTTCACAAAAAGATATATTTCAGTAGAACGAGAGAAGGTAAATCTGCCCAACGCGCAATTTGAAGTTCGCATAATTGTCAGGTTAACCGCATTCTCCGAAATAACCAATCGTTAGGGCTCAGGACACCGAATAGTGAGGCTTGTTGTTAACACGATGATGATCCTTCAGATTCTGGGCTATTTTTTGTTGTTAGCCCCTTAAGAAGTCGACTCCATGGCGTTACATAATCCATGGTTAATGTAACGGTTCGCGTTGGAAAAATCACAAGTTCCCCGGCAAAGAACGGCAACTTCTCCGACTGGAATGTTAACATGAGAAACATAAGGTACAGGCGCAATAAATTACGAGCTGGTCGGTAACAATGATTATGGAATTGCACGCTAAAAGCCACGCAGCATAAACCTGGAGAAGTTAACAGATCATCATCTAGTCCAAAAACCATCGGCACTTCAAAGATGCCGAAGATTTGAAGTTAGTGTGACCGTGATCATTGGTACAATAATATAAGCAGCCAACTAGACGCAATACTAATAATTTTATTAATAATTTCAATCAGCTCAACTTGTTTCGGGCGATAATTTCGCCCATCCTCAGGAGCGCTAGACTGTGTTTACAGCTTGTGATATAATGCACCGACGATGCTGCCGGCAGGCAGCATCGTCGGTGCATTATATCACAAGCTGTAAACACAGTCTAGCGCTCCTGAGGATGGGCGAAATTATCGCCCGAAACATGTTGAGCTGATTGAAATTATTAATAAAATTATTATTGTTGCATCTAGTTGGCTGATATATTACGACGAAGATTCCTTGTCGTCCTCGCCACAGCTCGCAACTGCTCTCCACCCTGAGCCATACAAACCTAGTCTAAGCCATCTTATCCTGTTGCTTCACCTAAGTTAGCATCATCCTAAAACCTCGGTATAGGTCTTCCAATCATTATCTTTCCTTTGGCGTGTTCACCAACACACTGTACTTCTTCTTCCCTCTTCGTGCCTCAAGGTCCACATATTGTATTAAACACAAATCCCACGAAGACTTGGCGGATATTCAAAATGTGTTTGGTTTCTGCCAGGTCTCTGGGCAAAAAGCAGAAGAGACATCGGCCTTGATTCAAGAGAAATATGAGCTCTTTTGATAAGTGAATGTTTTTCGGCCAAACGAAGTTGGATCTAACTAAATTCATGGATCAGAGACTTCCTTGATAAGCTAACAGGTCCTCAAAGCGTCATGAAATTCGCCTCATTTTACGCAATCCGAAGCTTCATGACCGCATTCACAGCAGCCCGACAACTGTCACTATCGCGTGCGAGATCAAACCAGTCCAAGCCCCCATGCTACTTCCTGAAGATCCATTTAATGTTATCTCCACAAATTAGCCTAATACTTCCAGAAGGAAGGTTCCTCCACAAAAGTTCTCTATGCACCCCCTCCCCCATATGTGCCATATGACCCACCCACCTCATTCTTCATGATTTGATCACGATACTAGAATCTACCAATGAAATTTGGTGGCAAAAATAAGAGATTATTTGCTGCAACAGAATGTGTTTCGTTACCCCGGAACTTCTTGAGGTACAGTGTCATTCTGTGATACCTAATCAGTTTATTATAAGTCAAGCATCTTCAGGGATAGACAGGAGAGACAAAAAGTGACGTCAGGTGTACACGAAGAAAGATATTACGGAACACAATCTAATATTTAAATTTATGTAACAATTGGATTAAAAGAGGCATTTGTTTAAGGAGACTTTAGAATTTCTCTTAAATTTATAACCTGGAAGTTTGCCTTGACCAGATTTAAATCTGACTATAAAATCCCATTCGCAACAGCAAGAAGATATGCTTGAAATAAACCTAATTTGGAAAAAGATAATTTCCACGTTCCGGAATGCGACGCAGGGAAGTCCGGTAGAATTCTACCTACGTTACGAACGAATACGTTGTGTCCAACTTCCATCCTGCAGCAGTGTTACGTGGTAGGATGATTAGTGAATAGCGCGTTGGAAATGATTTTGAAGGAAGCTGAATCGGCATATTTCTCGGGTGAGTGAAGAAAATTCCGAAAAACCTGTCAGAAATTAGTCTCCGGATATAAATAAAGTATCTTCTGAACACACGGCTGTGGAGATGACCACTCGACCGGGAAGTGCGGTGTGTTGCATTGCTTTTGTACTTGATGATGCAGATCAAATTCCGTGGTGTGGGGGAGGGGGAGGTGAGTGGTCGGTCGCAGAGCGGATCGAAGTAATGCTGATGATAGACTTACAGCACTTGGTTCATCTAATTGGAAATATAGACCAATGCAGAACACTTTTGTCTCACGGCACCATCCGCACCATACACACGACCTACGCAGCGGCTTTCAAGACCACCACCCATCTAAAAACTCGGTGCAGAAAACCATTTGCTGTAACTCAACATCTAATGCTCCTGATGATGGGCGTATGTACCCGAAACATGTCGAGCTAAGAATACATCAATAAAATTACCTAGATGCATCAAGATGGCATTTCACTTTATTTCATGAGGAAGATGCACGGCCAAACAAACCTCAAGTTACATTTTGTTCTTTAGTTACAGTTGCAATGCTGTGCAAAGCTTGCAAAAGTTTGGTCCCATTCAACTAACGCAAAATCACACAATATTAAATCACGACTATCTGTAATTCACCCCGTACAATGCCATAAATACTGTTAAAAATATCTGCTTTACAAAGTGTTCCTACAATGTGTTATTAATAATGACGTAAATTCGAATACTTATTCACGCGGACAAGTGCCCTTCTCTCCAAAGTCACAAAGTAAGCTTCAAACCAGAAAGTTGAAGAATAAGAGACCAACTTGATGTCACTATGTATTAAGTTTTATTTCACTTCTTCTATGCTCAACATGTTTCGGACATTAATACATCCATCATCAGGAGCTTGCTAATTTTCTATTGTATCACCACATTGGTCGTGTGTTCTTGTTTCGATGTGTGTTGGAGTTTCGGTGTGGCTGGGTTGGGGTGGTATCCGTGTAGCAGGCTGAAACACAACTTAATAAATAGTGACATAAAGTTGATCTCTTATTCTTCAACTATCACAATGATGCACGGTCCAAAATGCATAGGATTTCCAAACCGGAAAGCCTGCTGGGAGAAACTGAGGCTTCAACCCAAACGAATTCCAACTGCAAATGCCACGTGATATTGTCGAGGATATTTGTTTCAAAATATCAGATCGAATTTGATGCTAACTTACATCCAATCGACATGTCCATCTGCATACAACTTCTAATAAGTTTCTGATTATTTTGATTACAGATATAAAGTTTTTGTCCAAACGATCATTCTACAGGTGTGATAAGACAACACGAATGCATGCTACGGAATAATACGAAATTCATGGGTCGGAGATCACTTTAGATTCTGGCACAAGATTTACTGAAAGTATGAAAAGGAAACAGACAGGAAAGGCACTGAGGTAAACGAACTGAAAATACTAATGGAAAAATAAATTACAAGAAAAAAGCAGGTATCAGGGAGTCCTGAAAGACAAGATAAGTAATCTTCAAATTAAAATTGTGAGCTCAAGAACTAAAAGCTAAAAAAAAAAGCAGGGAATAGGGATACTAAAATAAATTCGAAGAGGGATGGAACAGACAAGAGGAAGATAGTTCGGAATGTTCGGGAAGGCTGATTGAGAGATAACTCAAGTAGACGAAAAGACAATAACGAACAAGTCTGCTCCTTGACAGTGACGCAAGCAATCAACAAAGGATTTCAAATCTGTTTCCCTTATCTGATGCTTAATGTCATTGTGTAAACGCCGTGTAGAGCAAAAACGCCATTTTAATGAAATGCGGGATATATTAAAAGGGAATGAATATTTTAAGTAACTTTCAAAACTACAAAACACACCACAGCTTCATAGGCGTTAAGAAAACACGTTCGAAGGGAGGTAACTGTATACAGCATGGTGGCTGTATCACGAGTTTTAGCGTTACAGAAATGCTGTGTTTGTGTGTTCCGAATGATTCTCCGAACAAACAGCGGTTAGTGCCTTGAACAGCTTTTAACCAACAGGCCTTTGAT
>Ga0123357_10012740_pt1 | contig 10863 bp, 9 predicted proteins | sample TergutEmb28metaG_FD_89873 | JGI IMG/M metagenome (GOLD analysis project Ga0123357, IMG submission 89873) | Embiratermes neotenicus P4 segment gut microbial communities from Petit-Saut dam, French Guiana - Emb289 P4 | ecosystem: Host-associated > Arthropoda: Insects > Digestive system > Gut ... | reverse complement strand
GCCCATCTCATTCTTCTCGATTTTACCACCCGCACAATATTGGGTAAGGAGTAAAGATCCCTAAGCTCCTCATTATGTAATTTTTTCCATTCCCCTGTTACCTCGTCCCTCTTAGGCCCAAATACTATCCTCAACACCCTGTTCTCAAACACCCTCAGCCTATGTTCCTCCCTCAATGTCAGCAACCAAGTTTCACACCCATACAGGACAACGGGCAGAATTATAGTTTTATATATCTTGAAAATACAAATACAAAAATACACATAAGTAAAGACACAATGTTGTGCAATGACTTGACCAAACTGTAGAAGTGTGTTCTGTAGGCTGTTTAGGGCAAAATGTTGTATACACCACAGATTGATTTAACACCATTATTGAATTAAGTGAGCTGTAACTGTGACTGAGTATAAAATCTTTTACTGGGAGGTCACACCATCCATGTACATTTTTATGAATGTTTCCAACTGTGGCTGCAGATTCTTCTGGACATTCTGTTCATGGATGAGATATAGTTTACAAATGATGGTATTAACAGCAGTACGAATTCTGACTGTTGGGTGCAGTGAAAGCTGCATGACATAGTATAATGTAATTTTCAGCAGAGTCTCTGTTAAACATATGGTGTCAAAATTTAAGAAACTGCCTACTTGGATCACATTTTATTGAGGGATGTTTATTAGCTGCTTAATGCAGAAATTTTATGCAAAATGAACTAGTTGCTGATTTGTGGAAGGTGCTTCTTGCAACAAGGTGATGAATGTGGCTACAGCATGTTGACACTGAAGTAACAGAATGTGAATGAAAGTAGTCAAATAAGATGAACAAGAAGGCGTGGATGGGTGTCATGGCCAGCTCAGTCACCTGACTTAAACTTCTTACATTTCTTACTCTGGCATTGTATGAAATATACATTGTACCACAAATGTAGGCAGCTAGTTGAGGGCATAACCAAAATGGCTGGTGGTATAGGAACACATTTACTGGGAACATGCTTCAAGTGATGCCTGGCAATATGCATATATTCACAGGGTGGTGATTTTGAAAATTTGGTGGAGTTCTAAACATTTGACACTAATAAAGTTTGACTGAAATTTAATTCTGTACTCACAGTTACAATAAACTAACAATTAATAATGGTATCAAACTGGCTTATAACGGATAGGAATTTATTTCTCCAAATGACCTCTATAATTTGCTCGTAAAGTTTGGCCAACTTTTCATGCAACAATGTGGTACACACAGGCGTGCATGTAGGAGTGCTTTTTTTTTAATACATAATTATTTATGAATAAAAATCTACAGTTATTTCTAATTGACCATATATGTTAAGGTACATTGTATCATTTATATTTAGATCTAAAAACAGCACTTTTATGTACTCATGTTGGATACATGTGATGTAGTTTCATTTGTATTCTAATAATTTTATGTGTTGCAGTTTACAGTGTGTTTGTATCTGTATGTAGTTCAGATTGTTAGTGTTTATAAGTTGAATCAGTCGTCCCAGACAAATTCTGGGATTGAACTTGAAATTGGGCAGTGACTTCTTCCTTCCATATCTTTTCAATTCTTTTTCATGCCAGTGAACCCTGTATGGTTTGAGCTACTGACATTTCATTAAATAAGATGTAAGTAAGATTTGTATTCTTCCTTATTTCAGATTGTCCTAATACTTGCTGTGGATGTGAGACCATGTGTTGTGTCCCTGATGTTGACATTTTTCATCAACATAATGCTCCTAAGTTTGAGTGTTCTCTGGTGCTCATATAGTCAAAGCTTCAGCATTGTCTGCAACTACACCCTTATGACAACACCAGTTATACTTGGTGTGACTATTGTGGTTGCAGTGAATATGTCTCTTATCCTGACAAGTAGCTTCCGAAGCATAAAGTTTTTTCAGGTTAGTAGAGTGGAATCACTTTGACTCGCAGTTTTCCAGTAACCTGTACATTATATATCATGTTTCTATTTTCTTTTTTTTTATTTTGAATTTTATGGAGAAACATCAGTTGTATGCTTACAGAAATTAGGCACATGGATCTATTAAGCTTACTGATGTTTCTGAATTCCAAATCTTATGTTTGATGGTCACTGCTGTTCATGTGGCAACACAGGCATTTGTGAGTAGTAATTTAGATATTAAAGTGACCTTTAGTTTGCAAATTGAGGTGTTCTGGGACATTCCAGTGTGTTGTCTGGTACATAGTTACCTGCATTTTAGAGAAGCATGCTGGCAGAAGACTTCCGTCTTAATCAGCACCACCATGAGAATTGCAAATGTGACTTTTAATTTGTATGGGAAGGTAAACAGGTAGATAAACTTATTTCACATGCAAAAATCATTTTCTCATTTTTAATATTGGGACTTATTTTGGATTGATTATTGTTATTATTTAATTATGCTTTTTCAACTGCTGGGGTTAATGCAGTATCAAATGATATGGGAACATCATTATCAGTGTTAAGTATGTCCATTCAAATGCTTGTTGAATATGTCTCTAGGGGTGAATCTGTTGAGCCTTAAACCTCTGGAAGCCTTGTGAGACTGAAAATTGTTATGGCAATGACTATCCAGATTGCTGTCTTCTGAGATGTGATGACTTGTAGTCTGGCAATTGATATAATTTTAGCAGAATGTGCTGCTCTTGTATTCACCTTTAAGGTTTGTACCTTTAAGATGGAGGCAGCATGCTTTGTTGATGCTCTTGATATCTACTAGACCACATGGTGTTGCATACAAAGATAGCGGCTGTCAGTGGCACTTGCACCAACTTTGGATTTTGACATTTAATAATTATTAAATCAAACAATGAAACATCTACAAAGACTTTCATACAGTTCCTACACTTTTAGTGTAAAGATTAAGTAATGATTTTAAATAAATCATGACTATGTAAATACCTTGTCCAGCATTGATAATTAAAAAATCTGATCACCTTTCACATAGGTAACATGCAACACCTTGCAAAAAATGCTGTCTGTGCTCTTGGCAGCCATCACATGAAAACTTTAAATGTAGGGAATTTAAAACTCAGATTCTTATTAATTTGGAACAAATGAAACTGAATGTTAGGTTGGGGAACACTGAATGAAAGTGCCACTGTTATTGTTTGGCATAATGAGACAGTAATGTCCCTCTCTCAAGGTTCTTCTCCAGTATTCCCCTGGGGGGGGGGAGTAAAAAGCACAAAATACATTAGTTGTGATAGCTAATAACAATGCTGAGACTTACAGTGGGTATCTCCCAAATACAAGTTACATGATTACTGCTACCACTTGCTAGGTACACCCATTACAGATTGTCATCCCTGATCTGATGATTGTAACATTAAGTTTGACCACAAATCATTTTTCTGCAGCTTCTGACATTGTACATTTGCACACAGATCCTTCGTCTAGATCCAGGCCAAGCCATATGTGTGGTGGGAACATTGTTGCATGTTATCAGCCTTTCATCCAGCAGTTTCATAGAAGAGGAGCATCAAGTGTGGTACTTCTTCTGGCTCACATTTGCTATTGCCATTGTATATAAGCTTTGTTCTGTTGTATTATTCAAACAATCATCATTTCCTGTAAGCAAGAGGCACACATTACAAGAGACGGGTAAGCCTACTTGGCTTCTGTGGAATTGGCTCGGACTGTTGTTCCTCCATCGCATCCTCAGGAAGTGGAACCAGACAGGTGACAAGTGGTCATCACTGCCAGATGTAGGAGATTGGCTCATCCAGCAGGAACAGAGAACATATCTGTCAGTTGTGTTGCTGTTAGGTAATTAATAGTCTTAAGTGCCTGATCAGAGGTGGTAAACACAAGTCTGTTATGGAATTTTATGAAATTATTATGAATATGTGAACACCAATATGTAGGCATGTTTTGTAAAGGCAGTAGGGTATCTGTTAGTTTTTCCATGCCTGTATACTCCAGACTTCACTCTGAAGGAACCTGCCTTGACTGGAATGTGGTGGTTTAGAATTTCACTAACAAGATGTAGTATCATGGTGTCATGTGAAGTGTCTGTGATTTGACTCTGCTTGATAGGAACTTCAGCAATTCACCTTTTGCAAAGTGGTGATACCTGAACTAATTAACAAATTCCATTGAGCAGCCTATCCTGAGAAGCTGATAATTCCTCAGACTAGTCAAGAAATTCTCTGCTTTTTGTGGAACCTGAAGCGTCATTACCTTCCCGCAGTTCAATCCTCCAGCAGAGACCTAAGATGAGACCATAAACTGGAGATTTTGAAAATTAATAAGTTACATCAGTAACAAGGACAATGTATTTAGGGGTTCATACTTGGTGTTAAGTTTTGATGTTATTTCTTTCACATTTTCCTTTAATGGGATATTTTGCAAAGGCTTCTGTGTAAACCACACCAACAGTGCTCTTTTGATATCGTCATACTTCCCTCTTCATTTCCCTGCACTTTGCATAAATTTTTCCAGCTTTACACAAAATTTCTGATTTCTTCAACTTTATGGAGTTGGAAGGTGTAGTGCCTAGTTCTTTCACACTGACTACATGAGACGACTGAGGATTTGAATCCTCCGCATGAAAGATGTTAAGTTTTGTATTTTATTGAGGGACCTCCTGCTTGATTCCAGTTTTCTTATCACACATGCTGCACACTCTTATAGCACTTATCATTATGCACCATGAAATTTAAATCTCTTGGGCTGCCATTAAACTACAAACAATACAAAATGTTTGTCACTGTCATGCATGTCATTGTCAAAATGCAATGACACTTGTGGCAGACATTTTGAACATATGAGACAGGAAAGCAACAGAACAAAAGATCTGTTCACTTTATTTGTTGCTGTTTTAATTAATAAAGTGCCTATGCATTTTTGGGATGTTCTGTATTTGCAAACTACACTGAAATCACATTGAGTTCCACAGCATAATATTGACTACACAATAAAATGTTGGTTTTGAAGGCCCCTGCTCCTGTTTTGCACAATTCATGGTGTATGATTGTTGGAGTGTGGTTATGGGATAGCGGTTTTTAGTAGATGCATCACAGCATCATTTTCTTTACAATGTCTGTTTAAAGTATGGCTTCAGAATGGATTTCACATTTGTTTGCTTTTTTGAAGAACAAGCTGATGAAGATACAGTGTTATATTCTTAACATATTTACTCTGTAGCAAAAGGCATGCCATTCAATGGAATGAAAGAAGCAAGTTTTAATGTTTTGATTGTCAGACATCTGCTGATAATTAAAATAAATTTAGAGAATATTTTGGTTCCCCATAATTTTCAATGTACCATATTTACTTTCATGGATAACTGGCACACAACATGATGCATTTTTACAAAATCGTTTAAATTTGCATCCAAAATCTCACTCGAGGATTTAAATTCCATTGACGAAAGCCTATGGTTTGTAGCAACTGTGCTTCATGCTACACCAAAATCGACCAGTAGGCATGTGGAGAGGAACACGGATCAGTCACATTTATGCATGACCATGTTACAATCACATGCACGGAATCATTTGATATGTATTTAATATGCAGTCACGGAATAGCGCATTATGCTTTATTCATTCATGGATACATGCTTCCTGAAAAGCAGAGGGTGATATACCATGGGACATGGTCTTGGCTTTGATATCACTTTGCATGTGATATTTACCACTAAGTCCAAAAATGCCCATGACATCATGTTTATATGATTATATAAGACTAATCTGTATTCTCTCTAAATTTTAATTGTAATTTAATTTTTATATAGATCATAGTATAAGCATTTAAGTGATATGCCTACAGGCCTGTATTTTGCCTTAAAATATTTTTCCGTCACTTTTATCATACACACTTCTTACAGCAACACTCGTCTAAAATGACACAATTTATTCAGTCCCTTTCATGGAATTATAACCAAGTTATTTGACTGTATATGCAGCTTATGGGTACAGTGGTATACCAAACATAGATGATTTATAATGTGGTCACATCTTAAGTTAGTTTAATTGTAATTTGTACTTCTTGCCAGGTATTATCAAAATAAAATGAAGGGGGATGAGGTGGCGGGCACATAGCATGAATGGGAGCAATGATACATGTGTTCAAAGTTTAAAAACCCTGAAATAAAAGACTACTTAGAATACAAAGACACAACTGGTAGGATAATATAAAAACTTGTCTTAGAGTGTGGTAAAATGTGGACTGGGTTCATTTGGCTCAGAACATGGAACAGTGATGGGGTCTTGTGAACACAGCAAAGTACAAGAAAATGTTGGCAATTTCTTGAGTAGGCAAGCAACTGTTAACTTCTCAGGAATAACCCTGCTCTTTGGATTGAATTGGCACACCACATACATGTGGCATTTGGAGGAGAGCAGCCATTGTGAGTTCTTCTAAGAATATATATATATATATATATATAATTGTTGTGGTTTATTTGAAGGACTTGTGGCAGTCTGTTGCTGCTGTCTGTACCTCTCCACACAGTATCCAGGAACTTTCAGATGGCTCATAGAAGCAGGATTATGTACAGCTGCTGCAGTATGTGTGTACTGCTATCGTAGTGCCATAGGAAATGTTGAAGTGCCATTCACCTATCCTCACAGCAGGTAACAACCTTATTATCTCTTACTTATGAATTGCTAGCTTCACTGAATTTACATGAGGTGTTATGGCAAATGCTGGAAAAAATGTGAGGATTGTTTAAAGTGGGTCCTGCTGCCATGTGTGACTGTATAGGTTGTGGTTGACATCTAACACTTCATAGATGAGAAATATCTATAACAATTATAGTCATATTGCTGAAGGCAGGCTGCCTGACTTGGGGGGCATTTTTGTGGAAATCTAGAATCTCATGTGGTTGGTGCCTATTGCTTCACTGCAAGTGATTCATGTTTATTCAGAAATAACAAAAGTTTGGACAGGGGACAACAGAAAATATGTCATATTTGAGGTTCTCATGGTTTTGAATATGAATATTACAATCTTCTGGGAATGTGACACTACAGTTTTTTAGAAAGGCACCTCTCTACCAAACAACAGGGAGTCCCACATGAGAAGGAATAGAATAATAAATGGGTTCAAGCCCTTTTGGTATCAATGCACCTAGGCCTTTTAGGCAAGCCCTTTGTGCCCCATAATCTGATGTACAAGTCATGGGAGCCCTGTTCCTTTACTTAAGTTCTCAATTGTCCCAAGACTTTGACTTCTGACATCCTCCGGGTCCAAGAAAAAGAGCCAAAATTGATATGTCTGAGTGAAGCCAGGGCTTCACACTCACATAAAACATAGGTTGAGGTTTCCTCCTCTGCTCCATGCCTCCTACATAAGAGACTGTCCATCAGCCCCATTACGTAGCGATGTCTTATCTGGGTGTTATGTCCAATAAGGAGGCTGGTACCAGCCTTGTACTGTGTCCTGTTAAAGGTCAGTAGCCTGGTCTCAGCAATCAGACTAGGACCTGAAATCAATTTTCAAGCCTGTCCCTGGGTTCTGATAAGACACCACCACATTGCTATATGCTGGTTGTCCATCCACCATTTCATATTTTTTCTCATATTCTGCCTAAGAGACCTGCAAGGCCAGTTCATGACCAAGCAACTGGTGAACAGTTCTTTCTTTTTCCAGCTTGTTAGCAATTTCATTTCTGCATACCCTAGTGTCTGGGGACCTGGAACAGTCCCACAGAATGCTGGGTGGAAATGTCATTCAATGCCTTTCAGCTCTGTTGTACCAGTGGGGACGTTCTTTGCCAAATTGAAGTGCTATCAGAGCCGCCTGACTATTACAGCATATACTAATGTATTTCTCTGGTGTAACATCCATATGAATTTCATATTCACAGGCCAGGATGGCATGTATCTCGGCCTGGAAAACTGTAGCATATTTTCCTAGACAGATAATGAGCCTTCTTCCTGAAGTTTGCCCATAGACTCTGGCCCCTGTTCCCCTCCACAACCTGGACCCATCTGTATACCAGACAAGCCTCTTAACTGCAGAAGTCTCAGGTCCCTTGGTCCACTCTTCTGTAGTCAACATAGTAACCTTATACCTGGGTTCAAAGTTACATGCTGGCCTCATAACATTGACCCCCGTATTAAATATGGGATCCAACTTCTGAAGCTGCATCAATATACTGCTGTGCCCTCAACTTGGGGTGACGGTAAGACCAACATCCTAGACTGCAGAGTCGATATGCAGCTGCTCTTGCCTCACCCTGAACCACTAAATCAAGTGGAGGAAGGCAAGTGAGCGCCTCCATAGCATCCGTGGGAGTAGTGCACATTGCCCCTCTTATCCCAAAGCAAGTCTTTGTATCCTGCTTAGGCTTTTCTTGGCACTAGCTATTTGACAGCTGGGCCACCAAAATAAAGATGGACATCTGAGAAGGAAACATCATTAAATGAAGTAATATGTGATTTAGTAATTAAATATACTACAATTAAACTAAAACAATATAAAGTGAAGAGCAATCATTATTCTTTGCAGGGGTGTAAGCGAGGTCCGAATTTTTTGGAGTATCTTAACACTGATTCTAACAATGGGTTTTGGTGAATCACTGTACGAAAGGAAGATGAAGCAATACAGCCCATTATATGCATTCAGATGTCTGCTGAGAACATCCACAACCTGCTGGCTACTGATGTGTGCTCTGCTGCATCGCCCACACAATGTTATTCTGATTGCAGCACAAGTTTTCATGAGCCAGTGTGTTGGTAGAGTCTATGGTTGCCAAAGGAACCACACAAACAACATATGGGGGCTAGTTATTGGCCATGTTTGGATTGGCAATGTAGTCTATTTTTATCAGGTATGAAGAGATTCTGTTTACTGATGTCATCTTAAAGCAGTAGAGACATTTATTTAAAAAGCCAAGTATCGATAAAGCTAAGTACATTAACATAGTAAAGGGGGAAGTGATAGACAGAGGAAGGAGAAAAGAATAAGCAAAGGACGTATTAAGCTTGATGGACTGGGACTGGTGGTACCGGCTCTTTTCCAGTGGTTACTTGTGGCACAAACATGAGATTTATATTTAACTCAACATGGTATTATGTTATTTCTTGCAGGGAAACTCCAACAGTTTGGCGACTATAGATATTGCATCTGGCTACGTGGGTCAGATTGGATACAACCCCTTTGTTGTTGGAACTCTACTTATCATCAACACATACTCTGCACCAGTTCTGTCCTATCTATTACTTCTGTCAGAAGTTACCTTCCACTGTCAAGGAGAAGGCACTGATAGGTATAGATAATTATTCCCTACTGGAATTTAGGAACTGGAAAATTAATTACATGCCAAGCAACAAATCTCAATGCTGCCATATTAATTACATTAGGGTGCTTTAGTGAACTGTGAATCCAAATATGCTATTTGTTATTTATTTGTGGTATAGTTTACAAGGCTGTCAACTTGAACTGTATAAAATTGAATGGCAGGATGAGTGGTCAGTGACGAGTTAGAAAGGATTTGGGAAGAAGCAGTCCATCTGTAATTGAGGCCTGAAATTTGCTTGGAAAGACTGTGGAAAACCACGAAAAACCTACAATAGGATAGCCAGACAACTGGTCGAGGTTTGAGCCAGGCATCTCTCAAACATAAGTGTCGAGCATGACTACTATACAAACATTCTCTGTACAATTTGCTGATGGATTTGTGTAGGCACTGTTAGGAACCCTCTTACTGATTAAATCTGTGACTTTAGAGATAATGCATACCATCTGGCAGCTTTCCAGGTTTTGTATGTAATAAACAAAATGTTTGCTGTAGTAGGATTAATATGTAAAATATCTTCCGTGAATAAAAAATGGTACAATTCTGGGACAAAATGAAAACCAGTTACAGTAGACCAGAGTGAAATTAATACTACCATCACAATAATAATCTGATAATACAAAACAGTTCATTATAATACCTGAAATTTCACAAGCCAATCCCAACTAACCACATTTCTTGTTCTTTTCTGTTCCAGGTTCTGGGAGCAGTTTTACAATTTGCACCATTGCGTAGCTCTTCTGCGCATACTTCCTGTTGCCGTGTATGTTGTACTGGTGGCCATTCTTCGTTACCACCTGTTTGTGTGGACTGTTTTTTCTCCAAAACTACTGTATGAGGCCATGCACACTTTGGTAATTTCATTGCTGATGCTAGTTTCAAATTTCCTTGCTGCAGCTGTTGTAAAGACTTTCAAATAACCAAGGAGTTTGGAGGATGTCGTCGTCATCATCATCATCATAATGTATGAAGAATGTGACTTTTGCAAGCCATTCATGTAAGAGTTCTAAGTGTCTTATGACTGCCCACAAGCTTTATACATTCTTGTGTAATAATAAATTGGACTACAGTGAGAACTCGGCTAACGAAGATAATTCATTCCGGAATCACATTCGTTAGCCGAAATCTTCGTTAGCCATCATGTGATTTCCCGTAGGTTTCTACAGAAAATTGTTTAATTCATTCTGGATGCTGCCCACTATTTAAAGATAAGTTTTATAAAATAGTAAAAAGCACACTATAAAAGGGCAAAAACTCACCAAAGGCTGAGAAGAACAGCTACCCAATTGGATGAAGGAGAATGGAAAGTAGAACGAAAAACTGACGATCTTTACACTATTATACTGAAAATATATTATACACTTTATGCTATTAAACTGAAAATATGTACACAATTTTCAAAGTTGATTCAAGGTAAGTCCAAGATAAACATCAAAGCACAAAGATTAGCCTGGTTCGGACATGTACATCGTATGCCAGACACCAGCATGGTAAAAAAAGTATATGAATGGTCACCCGCACAAACAAGATCGCTAGGAAGACCTAAAAATAGATGGGAAGATGATGTAAAGAGCGACATAACAAAGATGGAAATAACAAACTGGAAGGAATGCATC
>Ga0123357_10012738_pt1 | contig 10865 bp, 5 predicted proteins | sample TergutEmb28metaG_FD_89873 | JGI IMG/M metagenome (GOLD analysis project Ga0123357, IMG submission 89873) | Embiratermes neotenicus P4 segment gut microbial communities from Petit-Saut dam, French Guiana - Emb289 P4 | ecosystem: Host-associated > Arthropoda: Insects > Digestive system > Gut ... | reverse complement strand
ACCTTGGACAGCATGCGACGGAAGAAGAAGAAGAAGAAGAAGAAGAAGAAGAAGAAGAAGAAGAAGAAGAAGAAGAAGAAGAAGAAGAAGAAGAAGAAGAAGAAGAAGAAGAAGAAGAAGACTCATCTGCAGTTCACTTAAGCATGAACGTGACGACCTTGACACAGTAGGAAGTCCTCATATCCCACAGTTTGACAAACACACGGGCAAACGCGTGACTGTCATCATATCGAGGACTGGCAGAATAGCTATCTGTTCTTCGTCTGGGAAATGTGTTCCTTCCTTGTCAATATTACAGCACACAGGCCTGGCAGCTAAAACTTTAAGAAATAACACTCAAATTAAGAAAGTGTGTTTCAGTCGCGTAATTTTAAAAGCACAAGGAACGAGGGTGAGAATCTCATCCACAAATTCCTCCAAATTCTTGGTCTCCCATTGCTTAGGCTGTTCCAAAGGACCTCTCCAGGTCCGAGATACTACGTAAACATTTCGTGTCACGATTGCTTTTATGGTGAGGAGTTGTTAGCCACACGGCCCCTTAAGTTGCAATAACACCCTTTGTCGGCTGTCCACGGTTGTGTACTCTGACATCCATATGTGGAGACCTATAGGTAGAGCAGCATTATCAAGCCAAAGTACAGCCTCAGCTGACCGTCTCACATACTGCAGTTCTCTTTCGGTAACCGTTCATGTTTCAAATTACGTACAGCGTAATATAAGTTGATACGGCGATGTGAAATAACGTAAGAAGCAACAAAAACATGCTGCCTCCTAGGGTTCGCCTTTTCCCCACAGCCTCTATCAAATAGTGAAAGGCTCGAATAAGCAATAAACGGGATAAACGTAGTAAACATAGAGCGCGGCTCGGTGATGAAGTGACCGCTCAGCTTGACCTTTCGGTCAGGTGAAGTAAGGTCACACACCGCACGAACACTTTCACTGCTGCACTTTCACACACACAATGTACAGTCGCTGCCGAACATGGTCCACAAGTGAGTGTTCCGTCTCTAAGACAATGATTGTCTCAAGAACAGGATTTTGAAATTAACAGACGTCAATAACTGAATTATTTCCATGACGTATCCGGCAAAATATTCCCATATACGCTCATAAGCATTCGACTGTCCGTCAGCATTTAGCGACTCCATAAACCGCTGAATGCATTTTCACTGAACTGGACATGGCCGAGTCTTATTTAACGAAATTGTCGAAACGTGACAGTTCTGGGCAAAATCAGACAAATATAACCGTCAGATGGTGTTTGGCGCCACTGTCGTGCAAAACTTGCTCAGAGTTTCTCGGGGTGAAAATGTTGAGGAGGGAAACAGTTGTTTACACTTGCGGTAAGTTGTACTGTTCACACCAAAACAAAACAAAAAACTGTTATTAAGAGAAACGGTTTAAATGTTTTACATCGTGAATCATTTCAGCTTTTTCACTCTGCTTCGTTCTCAAGTAAGTTAGATCAAAATTCCAAAATACTAATTACAATAATGTCACATTGTCTTACGATTTAAACTTTGTTTTAATACCAAACAAGCCAGGCAATGTATTGTATGTATAACGTAACGTGGAGGCACGTTTGTGCAGCCATTGTTGCAGTGGAAAAGCAGTAAGTATTACGTATTCTGAGTGTGTGCTTGTAGCCTTAATAATCCAGCATGCAAAGCGCATGTTCCATATTATATTATCACATGTGGCCTGTCTGGTACTACCATATTTTTTCACATTATCTCATAAACGGCTCGATTTTCTAGAAAAGGAAAATTACTGAACACAAAAAGTGTGTTTTGATTGTCTCTACAACTTCTGTCTGACACATTTCTCATTCTAAGAAAACCTGAACGAGATATGATTAAAAAAAACCGTATATGGGTCTTGCTGTAAAGTGCCGTTTATTCTTGTCAGATTTTGATGACACCTGAACTTTCTGGACACATATTCGAAAAATGTGCAAATGTACAATTTAATGAAAATATTTTCATTGGAAGCCGAGTTGTTCCATGCGGACGGACGGAAACGAAGAAGCTATCAGTCTTGGTTTCAAACTTCCGCCGTGCTCTGAATGTTGTATGCTTTCTGCTGGGTAAATCCTCGGCGTCTGAATTTTATATGCCGACGTTTCGGAACAGTCTGTTCCATCTTCACAGGCAGGTAAGTATACCTACCCGCCTGTGAAGATTGAACAGAGTGTTCCGAAACGTCGGCATATAAAATTCAGACGCCTGGGATTTACCCAGAAGAAAGCATACAACAAGCTATTAGTTGCTTTTCGCAATTTTGCGACAGCGCCTAAAAACGCAAACGCTGATTCCAGGCATTCGTAATAATTCAGTATGACTTTCGTCCTTCATAAGACGATGGTTACTATGTATACCACCTGCTTTACCATGAAAGGACTCTCAGATCCCACTCGTGTATTGATGTATTTCGCACTACTGTCAGAATACTAATGTATATACTCGAATATATATATATATAGTGTATATATATATATATATCTATATATACACACACACATACCCGGTAGGACTCCTCTGGACAAGTGATCAGCTCGCCGCCACCAACACAACGCACAACGCACAACGACACAACAAACGCAACAGACGAACACCAATGCCCTCAGCGGGAATAAATATAAATACAGATTTTCGGGGGATTCAGAGGGTTAGACAAAAAGTGTGTGTGTTTGGAAGTAATGCAGTTGCATATTTACGTGTTACTTCCGTGTTCTTTGTGGCGCTTTGCGTGGTATTAGGAATCAGACTTAAGGCGAGGAGACTTGGGAATGCGTAATGTCTACCGCTGTTTGCGACGGAGCAAACAATGTCCGACAGAGTAGAGAAGACACTTGACATGGCTGCCGCATGCAGAACGGTTCGTTACGTCAGTACTCTCCACTGATGTCAGTGTAGCCAACGAACTGTCTAACGCCACTTGTGATGCGATGTGTTACAAACTGATTTCGACCGTGCTTGACCCGTCGACCAATTGGCACAAGGACGGGTTATTCTCAACTCCGTTGCAAACCCCCCCGCCCTCGCTATCCCTACGCTCTTGCAGTTCCTAATTCACTGTCATTCGTAATCGACGCCACTTGGTCTATCTAGTTCAGGCGTTATCAAAATTTTTGCCCACGGCCCAATATCTTTATCACGCTGACGCAGCGACTCAGTGCCAATAGTTCCTGCGTGTCCCGGAAGATCGCCGCAGACACGCAGCATTTAGTTACAAAATAGAGAGAATCCTTCAGCTTCTTGAAATATTAATTTTCCTCTACAAATTTAAATTGCTGAATACCGAAAGCTGCACTTCGATTAATTCCATCAATCACATGCCATCGGAAGACGTCTGTATTTGGAAGCCCTAGATCTGCAAACCGCCCGCGTCGCTGCGTAAGCCACAAAAGAACAGTTCTCCTTTCGTGACGTGAAAAAAGAAAGACTGCAATGTAGAGACATCTGTGAAATATTGTTGAAACTAACCGTAGCGAAATACAGGCATGCGCCCCATAACGACGTTTCGGTCAACGACGGACCACATGTACGAAGGTGGTCCCACAAGATTATAATAATGAAACTTACCATTGTGTTACAATTGCCTACAGTATTCAGTACGGTAACATGCTGTACAGGCTATACCTCGTAGCCTAGGTGTGTTGTAGGCTATACTATCTAGGTTTGTGTAAGTACACGTTCGCACAACGACGAAATCACCTAACGACGCGTTTCTCAGAACGTATCCCTGTCATTAAGCAACGCACATCTTTCTATATCCTGATAAGAGAAAAAGCATATCACAAAGTTGTGGGGTTACCATAAACATGACGGTAACGATCAGTTATTGGGGAAAAGAAATGATGCAAACGAACACAGCTTGTTGTAAATCATCATGCAGCAGAAACGTGACACTGACCAGTCATATGAGGCGAGCCGGCTTGTAGTTGTCGGCATGCGATGCGAAGCTGCGAATTCAGTGATGACGCATGAACATATGTTGCTATGGCCCTAATGAACACGCATACCACAACGTAATGGCCGTGGCCTGTTTATAGAACTGTGCAGGGGTGACGAAGTGGCATACGTAAGCCGTAACGCTTCTCATATAAATAACAGGGGATATACAGAAAATATTACAGTCCTGTACAACGCTGAGATGTACTTGGTGCATGCCCCAGGCATTACATTACTCTTTTAAGGCCCGGTGGTAATTATATGTACCATGAAGACAGGTTTAAGGAGTCTGTGCGACTGCACAAGGGCCCAGCTTTTTGGCTGGGGTGAGGAAGGGAGGCTGGTTAGATTTCAGATTGTTACAAATACGTTTTGTATTGAATTAAAGTCTTACATTGCTCCACTTACTTTGTTAGTTCAGTACTGTGTCGCTAGGGCCCCCAAATAATGCAGATAGGATCCCCAAAATTGTTAGGACATTGGGTCCGGATACGTTAAAGTAGCCCTGTGCACCTCCAGTTTTAACGTTTAAAAGCTCCCCATTTGTATATCTTACAGGCATCACAATAAACATATCGCAGTGCGCTAAACATCATTCACTGTTGGGTTTTGTAATGGAGAAGCAATATGTTTTCTTTGAGACAACAACTTGTTTGAAAAAAAAAATAAGGTAGTTGAATTCAGGCAATATAGGCTTAACCAAAATCTGTCAAAGGACCCATAGAAGTAGGCTATATGGAAACGTTTATTAATACCCTTAAGTCTAGTAGTCTTTAAATGTAGTCAGATTAGGTGAAAACCAAGATGTCTTAACACAATATTCCGTTCTAGATGGAGACTACTGCAAGCAGAGCATCGAGACGGCTGGCCTGGAGGTTTATGGCGGCTATTACAACAAAGCGACAGTTCCCGGCACTGCCGCTACAGCGCTGCTAGCAACATTTACTGTCGTATTGCGCCATCTTGTAATGTGACAACTTCAATAATGGCTTCAACTAACTTAAATATTTAAAGAGAGGAGACTTTTGTTCGTAATAGATATAACCTACAGTGTTAACTTAACAAAAATCTTAGAATGTCTGTGTAATATTGTGTCTGAATATGCCAAATTATTGTTATGCCTATTGCTACTAACAAAGTTACTTGTCATAACTTAAAATATTATGATCTTGAAACGTAAGAACTTTAAGGCAATGTAAGGACGTCGGGATGTAGAGTTTGACAGACGTCGAAGAACTGCAAAACCTACACTTCATATATGTATAAAATTAGTTGCACTTCACAACTGCAATAAAGTACAATACATCACCCCGGTATGTACTTCTCATCTAACGTATACCGCAAGCCTTGCCTGAATGTAAAGTTGGAGTGTCGCCACTGAACATTTGTGAGATGATCACAGTTGAGTTGCTCTCCACCTTTGTCTCTGCGTGTGCTGTGACAGTGAATTGAATTGTGATAGTATAAAATAATCAGTGGATAGTTCAGGCTAAGACAGCAATGTGTGCGGAAGGAGAAATATTCTTCTGTGCTTGTTTGAAGTACACAGATTTTGACACTCGCGAATAGTTTGCAACTGAACGTGCAAAAAGTACACAGTCATCACAGAACAAGCGGACGGAATAAAAAAAAAACAAGAATTTTACAACATACTAATGCGAATAAAGATGGTGGAATAATAATAATAATAATAATAGCGATAGGCGAATTATGAATATTATAAGTGTTAAGTGTGTTCAACAGTAAGGCTCCATGCTTACTTACTTACTTACTTACTTACTCCCTGGAGCAGAGTTCTTTTGAGAAGCTAACTGGATCTCAGCCCGTCAAGAAATTCCTCACATTTTATGGAACCCGAAGGTTCATTACCGCATTCACAAGTGTCCGCCACCTGTCCCTATCCTGAGCCAGCTCGATCCAGTCTATCCCCCCACATCCCACTTCCTGAAGATCCATCTTAATGGCGTCCCATCTACGCCTGGGTCTCCCAAGTGGTCTCTTTCCCTCAGGTTCCCCCACCAAAACTCTGTATATGCCTCTATGGCTCCATAGGTCACAAAAACTAAACGATAAATCAGTACGACAATAAATGTACGTAATAGCTTATTTATTCTGTTCAAGTACTACCTTTGTGTACATTTAACAAATGTTCTTTATTGGCCTGATGATGACCGCTCGCGGTCGAAACATGTAGCCATAGTGTAATCTATTGCATACATTATTTACTGTATTGATGTTGTTGTGTACTGACGTTATATAATATATTATACAATTCAAGTATCACTATATTTCAGCACAATCTCCGAGCACACTGATGCATTTGCCCCATCTTGGCAGCAGTATAAAATGCCTGTGGCCGTGAAAATCGGGGTTCTGTGCTCGCTGCCGCACCTGGACAGGAATTACTGTGGATATTAGGTCAGACAGGATTACGTTACACGGACAGCTGCAACCAGAAGTATTAAGGGAAAAATCAAACAAGTCTTACGACCTTGTGCAAAGGTCAAGGAAGTAAAAGATGTACGGTCCAGCGGTCGCAAGACTGTACGGAGCGAACACGAGCGCAAATTCTGCGCAACCGAAACGGGTCCATCTCATGTACGCGTAATAGTGAAGGTCGCAAGGTGGCAAGGCATAGAGGAACTTCCGGAGCGTCGAGAAGTGACGCCAATAAGAACAAGAGAAACGAAATTACAGGCCGCAATGTACACGTATAGCCGAGATAGTCGCTGAAAATTAACTACTGCTCCAGACTGACGAGAACAATTCTGACCTTGAGATCTGCGCTCTTCTGGGATATTACGCGGCGTATGGTGGTAATTCCTTACCGACGTTTCGGGATAAACTATCGGACCTTTGAAAGGTGGGACCGATAGGGTGTATCGAAACATAGGTAAGGAATTACCACCATACGCTGCGTAATATCCCAGAAGAGCGCAGATCTCATCTACTTCGCGGAGGAAGCCTGAAATCAGATATAGTTCTGACTTTGACACCGTGTGTAAGGATTGTTATCTCTGGACTAGACTTGCGAAGAAGACACACGTGTGTGTCCCCCCAAAAGATATCTGTCACTGTGTATATCACTTTCCAGTGGCCACCATTTGGTACGTGTTAGGTTTATAACTGCCCTGAAGACACATGTATGCACAGTTCTAATCAGAGAGAACTGCTGCTGCTGCTGCTGCTGCCGCCGCTGCCGCCGCTTCTTCTTCTTCTTCTTCGTCTTCTTCTTCTCCCTCTTCTTCTTCTTCTTCATCTCCTCCTCCTCCTCCTCCTCCTTCTTCTTCTTCCTCTTCCCCTCCTTCTTCTTCTTCTGCACTACAACTCTGGTAGAGTTTTGTCTTTCTCAACAATATCCTTCCATTTAAGGCGACCTGGACTTGTTCTGCCCATTGTATAAGTTTCGTCTTTCTCAGGTCGTTCCGGACTTCTTCCCATCGGGACTCAGGCCTTCCCACTGGTGTACTTGCACACGGTTTCCATTTGTATATTTTCCCTACAATACTGGTTTCAGGCATTCTTATGTATGTGTCCGAACCAACTCAATCTATTGGGCTTTAACATAATTTATTGTGTTCCGATGATTTATTGACCCATCCAATTCCTTATTTGTTTTAATTCTCCAATACCAATAGCCTCTTTAGTTGGTCTAAATATTTACAACTCACACGCACAAACACAATTACATTTCAGCCCAGTGAGAATGAATTAAGAAGCTACAGGATTTTCATTATGTGAGGCTGCGAAAAGCGAGCGTGAGCGCAGGACTAAGATGGCTCCCTTTCGCAAGCATGTTCGCTGCGTCGTAATTTGAAACCACGTAGAATCCCATCAAATAATGAAACTGTAAGGAAAATGGAGACCGAAATTAAAAGGGAAACAATATATTATAAAAAAAATAAAGTCCACACAGAAGAAGGGGATAGCGTTAAAGGAAATTGAGGACGAGTTTCGGGAGAACAGCGATGGCTGACAGGTGTGTTGCTTGGAAGAACAGGAGCCACGAATATATTCTCAGAGCTCAACCAACAAGATGCAAAGTTTCGAAATGTCTTTATTTCTGTAAGACGCTCTACATGTTTCAGACGGTTTTTCCGCCCATCATCAGAAGCATAAAACTGCACATACAGCGTTAGGTATTTGTCAGACCGTTACTGCTACCTGTTGCTAGCCACGCTAGCAACAGGTAGCGGTATTGGTCTGACGCTGTACGTGCAGTTTTGAGCTTCTCATTATGGATGGAAAGACCGTCTGAAACATGCAGAGGGTCTAACAGAAATAAAGAAATTGTGAAACGTTGCATCTTGTTGGTTGAACTCTGAGAATATATTAGCGATGCACGGACCTATGAATGTCAAAAGTAGCCACGAAGTTTCTATTTTTTCAAATAAGACTGTTTTAAAATTCAAAAGTAAAGCAATCCCATTACAGGTCTGGACAGGCCCTTAGGGCTCCAGGAGGTTGAGGCTCCCAAATTTCAAGACAGTCGGCACACAAAGGTGGTAAGTTTGCCAGCCCTATGCACCGGCCACATTTAAACCCCAGGAAATATTCCTGGTACTCATTTCTGATAGAGGCTGAATCAACCCCAGGGTCGTAGTGCGGCAGGAAGGATTATGTCAATGAAAAATTCCAATGACACCATCAGGCATCGAACCCGCGAACTTCCGGATTGTAGCGCACAGCCTCAACCAACTGCGTCACCGCGTGCTTACTATTTTATATTAATTATGAAGAGAAGATATTGTTTTAAAGATCTCACGTTCCGCCCTGCTGAAAGTGAAGACCAACCAGGGGACGCGCCCCACCCTTTGAGCAACAACGGTCCAGCTCCATCACACAACATTGAAACGTCGGGAAAAGACAACAAAAACATAACAGGAATACCAAAACGTCCGACAGCCCGCATTACGTAATTTGTTCATCGTATTTATATTTTAGACCGGAAAAGTAGCAGGAAATCCGCGGACAAATTATAAGAAGGCCTGATATCATATCCTACTGCGACCACATCCTGCACTGTTACAGCGCTGAGTTGCAAGCAACTGAACGCGACCACACACGTTGGTGACAATGTCAAAGACTGTCGGTTTCTTTACGGTTTGGGGACAAAAACTGCTGCGCTCCCCACCCCACCCCCCCCCTCTCTCACTCTCTCTCTCTCGCACTCTCTCTCTCTCTCAGTGGCCACATGTCACCCGCAGAAATGCCAGACTGCATTTTACATCATAGTACAGAGATAAGGCTGTGTCAGGAACCGACAGACAACGCAACACGCAAATGCGCACGCGCAGCCCACAGTGACAAGTGCTTCGAGATGTAAACCATAGTCTTCCAGTTTGCTCTCAAAAACTTGAAAGATTAAGATATACAGAACAATAATTTTGCCTTTTGTTTTGTATGGGTCTGAAACTTGGTCGCTCACATTGAGGGATGACCGTACGCTAAAGGTGTTTGAGAATAGGGTGTTGAGGGGAATATTTGGGCCTAAGAGGGACGAGGTAACAAGGGAGTGGAGAAAACTACATAATGAGGAGCTTAGTGGTCTGTACTCCTCACCCAATATTGTTCGGGAGATAAAATCGATAAGAATGAGATGGGTGGGGTATGTAGCGCGTATGGGGGATAGCAGAGCCGTATACAGGGTTTTGGTGGGGAAACCTGAGGGAAAGAAACCACTTGGGAGACCCAGGCGTAGACGGGGAGGATAATATTAAGATGGATCTTCAGCAAGTGGGATGTGCGAGTATAGACTGGATCGAGCTGGCTCAGGATAAAGACAGGTGGCGGACACTTGTGAATGCGGTAATGAACCTTCGGGTTCCATAAAATGTGGGGAATTTCTTGACTAGCTGCAAACCCGTTAGATTCTCAGGAAGGACTCTGCTCCATGGAGTAAGTATGTAAGTAAGTATGTAAGTAAGTAAGTAAGTAGGTAATAGCTAAGTCACAACAGCGGACGCGTAGCTCGGTCAAAGCAGGTGCACTTTACTGGCTGGACAACGGGGGATACGCGGTTCGGCTCCCGACAGGGGCAAGGAATGTCTTGCGTGCAATGCCAATGGGGCCTGGAGCGCGAATATGTTGTGTTCTTTATCGGTAATATCGTTATTATTTGTCCAGTGAACAAACGGAGCCTTCCAGACCAAGTCCAAATCACACTGCAACAGTCAGTCAGTCTTTCCAATTTAATCTAAACATTTTCAGCCGGTCCACCCTTGCTGGGGGAGGGGGGGGGGCTGCCGAAAAAGTTCTTTACAGGGCTCCGAACCAGCTCTCGGCAGCCCTGCTTCCGCCAATAGTTGGGACCGACTCGAGTTCATCCAACTTCGTATTCAATGGGTGAACAGGAGCGTTTTCCTCGTCGGCAAAGCAGCCGGAGCGTGAATGTGACTACTCACCTACATGCCATGCCAAAGTTGAGAATGAGTGGAGCTGTACCTACACTCCTTTATGTGCCACAAAGGCGTGCAGAAGGGCGAATTTACTTCTGCTTTACTGAACCTCGACCCAAACAAGACCTGCCCAACAACTCGCACAGTCTCTTTTCGTACTACAGAATCACCTAGTGCTAGACTAGAGTTCTTGCGTTAAAGACAGCCTGACGCTGCTCAGTGACGACTCCCTGTCATTTTCACATAAATTCGGCGCCAACAGAAGCAACATATTTGTTAACTTCCACGGGTTTTCAACGTGGACCGAACTGATGCCCTTCTACATACAGTACCTGGGCTCTTCTAACAAACAATGTCTCATCATTCTGAGGCTGAAATAAGCGCCATAAATTGTTCAAATTTGTAACAACAGTTCTTTGTCGTTCTCTATGACGGTTGGACATGGGAGGGGGGGGGGGGGGGGTTTTGGGGGGGCTTCCGGGCTGTCTCTTACACCACAACCCTTTATTTTTTT
>Ga0123357_10012737_pt1 | contig 10865 bp, 9 predicted proteins | sample TergutEmb28metaG_FD_89873 | JGI IMG/M metagenome (GOLD analysis project Ga0123357, IMG submission 89873) | Embiratermes neotenicus P4 segment gut microbial communities from Petit-Saut dam, French Guiana - Emb289 P4 | ecosystem: Host-associated > Arthropoda: Insects > Digestive system > Gut ... | reverse complement strand
TGCTGGGCGAGATCGCGCACGCCAGCCAGGCGAGCGTGACATGCAACCCCATTTCTGGTACGTGTACCGGTAGTACACCGCCAGATATGGGGGAAGCAGATCGCCCGATCCAGTGCGCCACAGTCGGTGCATGATTGATCAGCGTTTCCTTAGGCCGGACGGTCCGCTTTCCCCTCGCGGGCGGGCCGTCCGGCTTTTTGCTAGTCGACGCTAAGCTAGAACCCATGATCGATACCATCGACTGGGAGGCCGCGACGAGGATGGGGTTGCGCCTGATTCCCCCCGGTCCCAGGATTCCGGCGGCTGACCGGGCCGCTGTCGTGGCTCAGTTGCGGCAGGCGGCGGAGCAGGCGATTGAGTTGGTGGCCGTCACCTCGCAGTTGCCCGGCGCCGACCTGGCGACCAGTGGCCAGACTCTGGTTGTCGACCGGCCTGGCGTCGTCCGGGCCAATGCCCACATGATGGCCACGGTGATGGGTGAGCTGGCGCAGGGGGAATCACCATCTATCTTCGACCGCGTGGCCGGACGGTGGACAGGCCGCGGCATCGGCACGGTCTTGGCGTTCCTCGCCACGCATGTTTTGGGGCAGTACGAACCGTTCTCGTCGCGTTTGTTGCTATGCGCGCCCACCGTCGAGCTGGTACGCCAGCAGATCGGCGCCGATCAGCACGATTTTGCCCTGTGGGTGTGCCTGCACGAGCAGACCCATCGGTTGCAGTTCGCCGCGGCGCCATGGTTGCGCGACTACCTGCTGAAGCTCATGCGACGCGTGATGGAGATGGCGGAAGAGTTGCCGGTGAGCCCTGCGGTCGTACGGCCGTCCGCCGAGTCGCGCGATCTCGGGTTGATCGGGGCGCTCAGCGCTCCCGGACTGGAACCCGTGCTGGCCGACGTCCAGGCCGTGATGAGTCTGCTCGAGGGCTACGCCGACATGCTGATGGACATGGCGGGTGCGTCAGTCATCCCGAGCCTGCCCCGCATCCGCCAGGCCATCGACCAGCGTCGTCGCCCGGGCTCGTTCAATCTGCAGTCGTGGTTGGGACGGCTCTTCGGCATGACGTCCAAGATCAATCAATACTTCGAGGGCAAGACATTTTGCGAGGCCGTCCGCGCCCAAGTGGGGTTGGACGGGCTGAACCTCGCCTATTCGTCGGCTGATCTGCTGCCGACTGCCGATGAGCTGCGCCAACCGGATCTCTGGGTGGCGCGGTGTTGCGACGGCCATGTCGCGACGTGAGCTGTCACCGGCTCAGATGGCCGTGGTGCAGGCCGTCCGGCAAGCCCTCGACGGGATTGGGGACGTCCGTCCAACCGGGATTCGCCGCGTCCGGGTGGCCTGTTCTGGTGGCGCGGATTCGCTGGCTTTGGCGGCCGGGCTGGTGTGGTTGGACGCCCATCAGCCGGATGCGTTGCGACTGAGCTCCGCACTGGTCGTGGATCATGGGTTGCAGGCGGGGTCCGGTGACGTCGCTGATCGCGTCGTCAGGCAACTGGAGGGGATGGGGATCGAAGCCCGGGAGGTGCCGGTGGAGGTGCCAGCCGGGTCGCCAGACGGACTCGAGGCGGCTGCAAGACAAGCCCGCTATGCCGCTTTGGTGAGTGGGGATGTGGACTTGGTGCTGGTCGGGCACACCATGGACGACCAGGCGGAGACGGTGCTCTTGGGGCTGGCCCGTGGTTCTGGGACGCGGTCGCTGGCCGGCATGCCGGAGGCCTGGACGGTGTCGCAGCCCGGCGGGGTGGGCGAGGTGAGGTTAGTCCGTCCTCTGCTGGGGCTGCGACGTGGCACCACCCGGCAGGCTTGTGCCGATTGGGGCTTGACGCCATGGGACGATCCCATGAACGACGATGAACGTTTCGCCCGGGTGCGGGCCCGCCGGCTGCTGCCAGTGCTGGAGCGCGAGCTGGGACCTGGCATCGTCGAGGCGCTGGGCCGGACGGCCGTCCTGGCGCGGGCCGATGCTGATTATCTTGACGAATTGGCGACGGCTCGGTTGCCTACGGCTGGGGACGGTCTACCGGTGGCGGTGCTGGCCGACGCCCCGGAGGCATTGGAAGGGCGCCTGGTGCGCCAGTGGCTGGCAGGCCAGGGTTTGACGGAGGTCAGCTACGAGCGTACCCAAGCGGTGCTGGACTTGGTGCGCGACTGGCGTGGGCAATCCGGTGTCGAGTTGCCGGGCGGATGCCGGGTGGTCAGACTCGGCCGGGATCTGGTGTTGAGCAATCCGCTCCAGGATCAGCAAGAATCCCAGTAGCAGCAGATCTGCTGAAGGTATTTACAAACTGTCGACTGAAACTTTCATATTTGGCCGGATGAATCTGTTATAAATGGTCGGATGGAAGTATGATTTTTGGGTGGATTACTTACCAAGAGTGGCAGACGCCGAGTTGGAGCGTCGGTTGAGCCGCGCTGGAGCCGTGCTCATAGAGGGCGCGAAAGGGTGCGGCAAGACGCGAACTGCGACGAGAGCAGCCAAGAGCGTGCTTCATGTGGACACCGACTTGAACGTTGAACCGACCATGCTGATCGACCCGACGCTATTGCTGGAGGGCGCGACACCCCGCTTGCTCGACGAGTGGCAATGGCAACCACGGCTGTGGGACTACGTGCGACATGACGTCGATGACCGCCAGCAGCCGGGTCAGTACATCTTGACGGGATCGGCAACTCCTAATGATGACGTGCGGCGTCATTCAGGGGCTGGGCGTTTTTCGGCATTGCGGATGCGTCCCATGTCACTCTGGGAATCAGGCGACTCGAGTGGGTCCGTGAGTTGGCACGACTTGCGAGGCGGTAGTTCAGTGCGCGTGGCTGCTGAAGATTGGCCGATCCGCCAGATAGCCCAGACAGTGGTGCGCGGAGGTTGGCCAGCCACAATCGGCCAAGGCATTGAGGACTCCCAGGCTTATGTGCTCGATTATCTCGATCTGCTGGCTGAGGCTGATATCAGCCGGGTGGACGGAGTAAAGCGGGATCCCGTTAGGGTACGTCGGTTGCTGGCATCTTTGGGACGGAACTGCGCAACCACAGCGTCACTGGCAACCTTGGTAGCTGACGTGAATTCTGCTGGTGGCAGCTTAGGCCGCGATACTGCGGCATCCTACATCAACGCCTTGGAACGCCTCATGATAGTTGAGGACCAGCCAGCTTGGAAGACTGCGCTGCGCGACTCGGCCACACTACGCCAAGCACCGAAACACCACTTGGTGTGTCCGTCGCTGGCAGCGGCTGCCTTGGGTGCGACGGCAGATAAGTTGATCCGCGAGCCGAAGACTTTGGGGTTGTTGTTCGAGTCGCTGGCTGTGCGTGACTTGCGTGTCTACTCTTCGGTGCACCGGGGAAAGGTGTATCACTACCGCGATTCCAGGGGCCGTGAGATCGATGCCATCGTCGAATACCCGGATGGTTGGATGGCAGTCGAAATCAAACTCGGCGTGGGCTCCGTGGACGCGGCTTGCGACAATTTGCTCCGTGTGGTCTCTACCATTGACACACGAACAGTGGGAGAGCCCGATGCGCTTGTAGTGGTCTCAGGAGGTGGTGTGGCGTATAAACGTCCGGATGGTGTCGCAGTTGTGCCGCTCAACATGCTCAGGCCATGAGGCTGTGATGCCAACCGCACCAATATTCGACCGCTGGGGTTCTTTAGCCAGGCTTATCGCGGAATGAGAGCGCTAGGTCGTTGAAGAGCGTCGCGACTAAAGATGTGTTGGTCTAGGCTGACCTTGGGATTGCGCCACCGCGATATATGGCCTGTATCAGGATGTCACAGAATACTCCATAGGTGCTTCGAGGATGTTTAGGATGCTGGGCGCGTACCAAGATTCGCGGTGACCTCGTCCGGTTGCACCAATGCTGCATATCCAACCTCGGGACTCCGCACTCTTCACCAGGTTACGAGCACCTTGGTTTGTCATCTTCAGTTCAGTTTGGACTGATTTCACTGTCAGAAATGGATTGCGGACCATCATGTCAACAAGCTGAGACAAGCTGGAACGCGCTTTGATGGCTTCAGAGTATAACTCCTCGCGGATGCCGATCAACTGGCGCGAACGGTTGACAGCATCAGTGGCTTGCGCCTTCACCGCTTGGAAGAAGAACGTCAACCATCCAGTGATGTCGCCCCGCTCACGAACCGCTTGTAGACGCTCGTAGTAGTCGTCACGATAGGTTTCAAAGTAACTCGACAGGTAGAGAAGGGGATGCGATAGCCTATCCCGGTCCATTAGCAGCAAGTTAATCAGAAGCCTTCCAATGCGACCATTTCCGTTAAGGAACGGGTGGATTGTCTCAAATTGGTAGTGCATCAGAGCGGCTTGAACCAATGCTGGAAGTTTGCGTCCATCATCGTTGACGAACCGCTCCCAGTCAGTTAGGAGTGCGCTGAGATGCTGCGGTAAAGGCGGCACATATCGAGCAGATTCTGGGGTGGCACCGGCACTACCCACCCATACTGGTGAGTGACGAAACTCTCCAGGCGATCTTTCAGCACCGCGCACGCCGGCTAACAAAGTAGCGTGCACCTGCAGAATCAACCTTTGAGTTATGGGTAATGTGTGCACCAAGTCATAGGCCAACCTGGTCGCATGCACGTATCGGATAACCTCAGCCGTGTCATCGTTGATGTGTGTGATATCCAATTCTGACTGTAGTACATCTGACAACGAGGCCTGCGTTCCCTCAATGCGGGAACTGGCTAAGGCCTCACGTTGGAGAAATGGCCCTAACAACAGGGTTGGGTCTGTGATCAGCATACCTAGCCCTTGCAGATGTCCCAATGCTGCATCAGCTTCGGAGAGCGTTGCTATCACATCCTCGGGCAGATCGAGATGACGTGGTATTGGTTTAGGCAGATAGTAGGTGAAGGCATACTTGTTACCTGGCTCGACCGCAGGCTTGCCAAAGTCAGAATCCAAGAATCTAGAACCGTCCACGCCTCAATCATACAACCAATTCCCGTGTTCGTTGGATCTAACTCAGTTTCACTCCAATGAAATGCTTAATTCATTGGACCGAAACTGACTCACTCCAAGTTGCATTGGATCTGGACGTAGCCTCTCCTGGGCAGCTACTCGTCGTGTTTGCAGTTGGCGAGCCTATCGTCCGTCACCCAGTTCTATACTGGACGCATGGACGCAGCGGATGTGCAGCAAGACCTTGATCATGTGCTTTATACCCAGGACCAGATACTGGCTCGCGTGGCTGAGATGGCCGCCGAGATCGATCGTGATTACCAGGGAAGGCAGTTGCTGCTGGTCGGCGTCCTGAACGGTGCGGTCATGGTGATGAGCGACTTGGCGCGCGCCATGCACTCGCACATTACGATGGACTGGATGGCGGTATCCAGCTATGGGTCGGGCACGAAGTCGTCCGGCGTCGTCCGGATTCTGAAGGACCTGACGACGGACATCCACAACAAGGATGTCTTGATCGTCGAGGACATTGTAGACACCGGTCTGACGCTCAGCTACCTTATACAGAACCTGATGAGCCGCGAGCCCACCACAGTCGAGATCGCCGCGATGTTCCGCAAGCCCGCATCCTTGACGGTTGACGTCGACGTCAAGTACGTCGGCTTCGACATCCCCAACGAGTTCGTCGTCGGCTACGGACTTGACTACGACGGTATCTATCGCAACTTGGTGGACGTCGGCACCTTGCGACCCGAGGTTTACGCCTAGTAGAACAACTCCTTGTTCATGACGTTATGCGGGGGGCGTCCATCCAGCAGCGCCTTGGCGTTGGATGCCAACAAGTCGATGACGCGGTCGATCAGGCGTGGGCTGTAGGACATGTTGTGCGGGCTGATCAGCACATTGGGCAGGTCCCACAGCGGCGAGTCCGTGGGCAGCGGCTCCTGGGTGACGACGTCCAGCGCCGCGAAGCCGACCTGGCCGCTGCGGAGGCCATCGATCAAGGCCGGCTCGTCTATGCAGCTGCCGCGTCCCAGTGACACGACGATCAGGCCCGGCGGGGCAGCAGCCAGCACTTCGGCACTGATCAACTTATCGGTGCCAATGGCTGACGGCAGGCAGTTGATGATGGCGTCTGCCTTTGAGGCAACGTCGATTAAGTCGTCGTCCAAGTGCATTTCGACTCCGGGCACCTGGCGGGGGGTCCGGTTGACGCCGATGACGTGCGCCCCCAAAGCTTGCAAATAATGAGCTGCCCGACGGCCGATGTGTCCCATGCCGACGATGACCACCGTCATATCGGCAACTTGCCGGACATCGACACGGTCGTCCCACAAGTGGTCGCGTTGTTGTTGCTGCATGGTGGGCAGTAGTTTCGCCCCGGCCAACACACCGTACAAGGCGAACTCCGCCAAAGTGTCCGCGTGGACGCCGGCCGATGTGGTGACGGTCAAACGGTCCAAGTCGGCCTGGCTCAGATTCGCCGCTCGGATGGCGGCCCCGCCACCTGCTGCCATGGTGTGCACCCATCGCAGGCGCGGGTTGGCTTCCACGCAGCGCCGCAACTTGGCGGGACGGCCGTCGGGCAAGTCGAACAAGGCGTCGGCGGAGTCGCACATGGCGTCGTAGCGAGCTTGCTGCTCAGGTGTTCTGTGCCAGTCGGGGTCGCCGTCGATATCGCCCTCGACTCGGGCGGGTGCGTACAAATCCGGTTGCCAAAGTATCTCAATGCGCGGATCGGCGCTAGCCAACCGCTGCACCTGGGCTTCGGTGAGCCGGGGGCAAATGGCGATGGTCAATGAATCACTAGCTGACATGATCACTAGAGTCTACAACGTGTTACATGTGGCGGATCGGGCGCAGTTATGTGGCTGCGATTCGCGCTAAAGCCGATTGCTATGTGGCGCAATCCTCGTCCGGGCTCACTATGGACACATGCTGCAACCGCCAAGCCCACATGGCGATGGCCGCCGCTGCCCCGGCGTTCAGCGACCTCGTCGAGCCGTTCTGCGCGATGGCCACCAGGTGATCGCAGGCCGCCACTAATTCGTCCGTCAACCCAGGACCCTCAGAACCGAAGACCAGGCAGCAGCGTTCCGGCAGCGGGTGCCCCTCAAGGGGGACGGCTTCGGGCAGATTGTCGACGCCGATTAGTTGGACGCCCGCATCGCTGGCCCAATCCGTTAGCGACTGCACATCCGGGTGGTGGACGACGTCCAGGTACCGGTCCGTCACCATGGCTCCCCGGCGGTTCCACCGCCGCCGTCCCACGATGTGCACGCCAGACACGTTGAACGCGTTGGCGGTGCGGACGATCGAGCCGATGTTGAAGTCGTGTTCCCAGTTCTGGATGGCGACGTGCAACGGTGCCCGATGCGCGTCTAGGTCCGCCCGGATGGCGTCCACCGTCCAGTAGCGGTATTGGTCCAGGACATTGCGGTGGTCACCGTCCGCCAGTAGCGCAGGGTCCAAGCGGGGGTCGTCCGGCCAAGGTGGGGGCATCGGCCCCACGCCGACATCGATCAAGGGCTCAACACTGGGATCGTCCATGGTTCAAGGTTAGTGCACCTGACCAGACCGGCACACAGATTAATCCGGTAGTGTGGTGAGACATGAACTTGCTGATGACACCCATGCTGTTGCCCTCCTGGCTTAACCCCGAGACGATTCTCAATGCCCTGGGCAACTGGGCACTATGGGGAGTGGTGGCCATCGTCATCGTCGAGTGCGGGCTGTTCTGTTTCTTCCTGCCGGGCGATTCGTTGCTGTTCGCGGTGGGCATGTTCGTGGCGCTGGGGACGATCCATTTCGGCGCCCTGCACAGTGGCTGGACTCTTGCCATCGCCTGCGCGATCCTGTCGGTGGCCGCCATCCTTGGCAACACGATCGGCTACTGGATCGGCAATATCGTCGGGCCGCCGTTGCTGCGTCCCCGTTCCGGTTTGATGGGCAAGATATTCAAGCAGGAATACGCCGACAAGACCCGCGACTTCTTCGAGAGCCGCGGTCACATCGCGCTGGTGTTGGCCCGGTTCGTGCCTGTCGTCCGCACATTCGTGACGCTGGTGGCTGGCATCTCGCGCATGAGCTTCACCACGTTCATCGGCTATTCGGCTATAGGTGGCGTGCTCTGGGGCACGGGCGTGACGATCCTCGGCTACTTCTTGGGGACGGTCCCCTTCATCCACAACCACATTGAAGCGGCTCTGGTGCTGATCGTGTTGGTGTCGTTCATCCCAGTGGTGGTCGAGACGATCAACCAGCGTCGCGCCTCGCGGACTGCGGCTGAGTAGATAGTTGTCCACAGGTGGCCGAAGAGCGTTCGAAAAATCGCTCAACGGCACCATAATATGGGCATGGAATTAGTATGTACGACTACACGGCAACTTGGTCGCCTAAATTTAGCGCTATACAATGGCGCTATGACGAAAACTGCAACTATCCGTGTTCCAGACGAAACACGCGATCTTCTAGCCCAGGTGGCCCAGTGGAGGGGCATATCTCTGGCAGCCTATATGAACGAGTTGGCACGTCGAGAGTGGCGATTAGCCGTATTGGCGTCCGAGCACGCGGCTAGTGTGCTGGACGAGCGAAATCCAGCAGCTCGGGCTGAGTACGAGTTATGGGAAGGGACGTTGGAAGATGGTCTCGAGTGAATCTAGCAAACCCCCCATGGGTGATGTGTGGCTGGTGCGCTTCGGATCTGGAGAGCCCGGCGAACCAACCAAGAACCGGCCAGCCGTGGTGGTCAACGATCTGTCGTTCGGCGGTGGCGGCATCTTTGATCTATGCGTGATGGTGCCACTGTCGACATCTGTTGCCAAAGCTCTCAGCCGGCCCAGTGTGTCACCAGGCGCATCGGGTCTGACAGTCGAGTCTGTAGCCATCCCAGCAGCACTGCGAGGTCTGTCGCCAAAACGCTTGTTACACCGAGTGGGCCACCTGGACGACGCCACCATGGCACGAATCCGGCGTGTCCTATCGGCGATGCTGAGGTGCTAACGGGCTGTGTCAAGCCGGGCTAGGCTGGTGTTGTGGATTTCTACAACAACTATGCCCAGGGATTTGCCCGTGTGGCAACCCGGTCGCTGCCGGTCGCCTTGGCGGACCCTGCTGCCAATGTCACTGCCATCATCAAGGATTTTCAAGCGCTGAATGCCGATGGCGTCTGCCTGGCGGTCTACCCCGAGTTGTGTCTGACGGGCTGCTCCTGCGGCGACCTCTTCTTGCAGCCGACGCTGCTCGACGCTGCTGAGGCAGCCATCGTGGAGTTGGTGCGGGCGTCTGCCCAGTTGCTGCCCGTCATCGTGGTGGGAGCGCCGCTGCGCTGGCAGGGTCGGTTATACAACTGTGCGCTGGTGATCAATGGGGGACGGCTGGAGGCCGTCGTCCCCAAGTGTTACCTCAGCAGTGAAGAGCTCCGCTGGTTCGCGCCAGGGGACGACGTCGCCAATTGGATCGATATCGCCGACCGGTCTGACGAGGTCACCGATGACACTCCCGATGAGATGCCCATCGGTGCTATGTTCGCGTCCCGGCAAGTGATCCAGGTGTCGGACGTTCCGGGGCTCAGCATCGGTGTCGAGATTGGTGACGACGTGTCGGTGCCAGTCCCACCGCACGCCGAGATGGCGCTGCGGGGGGCGACGGTGTTGGTCGATATCTCGGCTACCCCCGTGTCCGTCGGCCAAGCCCAGTGCCGGAATCTGTTAGCGCAGTCTGAGTCATCCCGGTGCAGCGCCGCTTTCGTGTTCGTCTCTGCCGGGGTTGGCGAGTCGACCACCGATGCGGCATGGGACGGGCAGAGCCTCATCTACGAGTGTGGCGAGTTGCTCGACGAGTCGCAGCGGTTCTCCCAGCAAGGTACTGGCACGGTGGTGGACGTCGATCTGCGGCGGATCCAGCACTCGCGGCTGTGTCAGGGCACCCTGGGCGACAATCTGGCGGCAATCGACCGGGACACCGAGGGCGACTTCTCCCGCTGCGGTCTGATCAGTTTGTGCGACGACGAGAACGGATCAGCCATGCCCACCGGTGATATTGGGCTAAACCGTAACGTCGTCCGCTACCCGTTCGTCCCAGACGACGTCACCTCGCTGGCGCAGTGCTGCTCGGATGCGTACAACATCCAGGTGACGGCCCTGGCCAGACGGCTCAGCGCCGTCGGGCCAAATACCAAGGCGGTGATCGGGGTGTCCGGCGGTCTCGACAGCACCAACGCGCTGCTGGTGGCAGCCGGTGCGATGGACTTGCTGGGACGCCCCCGCACCGACATCCTTGGCTTCACGCTGCCGGGTTTCGCGACGTCCCAAGGCACCAAGTCGAACGCTTGGAAGCTGATGCAGGCCGTGAGGGTGACGGCGGAAGAGATCGACATCCGTCCAGCCGCCACCCAGATGCTGAAGGACCTGGGCCACCCCGCCGACCAATACGACGTCACCTACGAGAACATCCAGGCCGGGCTGCGGGCCGACTACCTGTTCAGGGCGGCCAACCAGCGCGGCGGCTTGGTGGTGGGGACGGGCGATCTCAGCGAAGCGGCCCTTGGCTGGTGCACGTATGGCGTGGGCGATCACATGAGTCACTACAACGTCAATGCCGGCCTGCCAAAGACACTGATGCAATACCTGATCCGGTGGGCCATCAGTCAAGAGATGTTCCCTGAGGCCGACGACGTGTTGCAGGCCATTCTCGATCAGGAGATCAGCCCGGAGCTGGTGCCGTCCACTCATTTGCAGTCCAGCGAGTCTGCTGTCGGCCCGTACCCTTTGAACGACTTTTTCCTGTGGCACATGCTGTACGGCGCCAGCCCCAGCCGCATCGCCTTTTTAGCCTGGTGGGCTTGGCGTGACGCCGAGGCGGGGGCATGGCCGCCAGGCACCCCGGACGACAACCGCGTGGCCTACGACTTGGCGACGATCCGGGGCTGGCTGGCCAAGTTCTACAGGCG
>Ga0123357_10012736_pt1 | contig 10865 bp, 8 predicted proteins | sample TergutEmb28metaG_FD_89873 | JGI IMG/M metagenome (GOLD analysis project Ga0123357, IMG submission 89873) | Embiratermes neotenicus P4 segment gut microbial communities from Petit-Saut dam, French Guiana - Emb289 P4 | ecosystem: Host-associated > Arthropoda: Insects > Digestive system > Gut ... | reverse complement strand
GTAGAACTAGAAAGATTGTACGTGTCATTAGGGACCCTAATGGAACCACATGCTGTTTGTCTTCTACTACTACTACTACTACTACTACTACTACTACTGGTGGTAGTAAACTATGACAGAGGATGAGGACCCAAACAACATCCAGAAATTAAACTTCAGTACTCATGTATCAGTTTTGCTGCCATGGCTACAAGGCGTATTGGGAATACAGAGTAAATGTCATAATATGAGTATCTGTGGGTGTTCTGTATGCAGTCCTGGCAAGGAGCAGAAAGCAGTCAGAAAAACTACATTTTTATGCGTATTTCCCTTACATTGGTATGGTTTTAGGCATCATTTTCAATGCTGATGTATTTATGGAAAAAATGCCGGAATGTTAGTTAACCTTGAAGCAAGTTACAGGTTGGATAATCTTGCCTTATGTATACAGGATGTGGACTTTCATTTCCTCACAGATATGACTTGATTTACAGAAACAGTCGCATGCCATCAGCAGACTCAGTTCCACAGCATATTGAATCAACCCATGTGCACCATAGTTCTGTACCAGCTAATAATGGAGCCCAGCCACTCAGCAGGCAGACCCTTCAAGCTCTAAGTGCTGTTCCAAGATCTCGTTTCATATCTAATGATATGTGGATGCAAGCCAAAAAGAAACCTGAGAACCAGCGCAGTGGAGGGCGAGAGCCTGCTTACAATTACCAGCACTGGCTAATACAGGTCTGTCACTTTCCCTCCACATAACCATTCTCATGTGCAGGATATATTTACATTAGGGGGGATAAGTCTTGTCAGACACTGAAGCATGTCTTATGCAATTCAGAAAAATGTTTCTTAATACAAATTTCTGGCATGACTGAAGTAGAGTCCAGCATGTGTGCATAAAAAAAGGAATGAGTGAAACTGATATACAGCATTCCAGGAATCGAATGGACATGAAATGATATTACTGTGGGGAATGTGCAATGTGTTCAGAGCATGGGTCACATTACAAAATATAAAGCTGTTTAGTGGTACTCTGAAATTTTGTACCCAGTGGCATAAATTGTTAATATGTATTTTGGAATTGGCTTTCATTTTAATTGCATTATAACAATTGACCTTATCAGTATGTATGGCAATTTTAGACTACCGGCCACTTATTCAATCCCTGGCACTGCTTGGCTGTCATCAGGTTAGAAATTTCCACTTGGGTGTTGGAAGATAACTCACATTTGTCTGCAAAAGTCATTTGGACTTTGTGCAGTCAGGACGCTGAATTTATTATGTTTTTAGGCTGTGAAATATTTATTCTTTGTTCTTTAAGTCCCTAACTCGTGATAATTTAGTAGTTATGCTGTCATAATTTTGCAGTATTAGTGATGAGTGACGAACATTTATTATGAATTTATTCTTCCAGGAAGCTGAACATCGCCGTATAACTGAACAACAACAGAGGGCTGCTGTAACACCCAGAAAAACGTCTCCTTCTCATCTGTATCCCAATACACCATCATGGAATACACTCCAACCTCAGCCACGACAGGAGAAACCCTTACCAGATGCCATCATCCAAACATTGACACAGAGAGTTCAAAATAGAGTTGGAATGCTGGACAGTAAAAGCTCTGTGTGTCCCAGGAGAAGGTATGTACAACGTGCAAGGTCTGTAGGCACCATTTATAATGCAGCATTTGTACCAAGGCTTGCACCCTGGTACAGAATAATTTTGTGTCCAAGCATCTGTAGTGAGAAGGTGACAGCTTGCTTCACACCAGTATCTGTTGCAAACTGCTTGCCATTTGTGTGTTTGTTGAGGCGTACAAAGTGATGGAAGACTAATTTTCTATTGATGACACATGCAGGGAACTTTTCTACTGCAAAGTTCTCTTACAGTATTCCCCAGATTTTCCTCACATAGTTGTGAGTTCACAATTTTTGTACTAGTGGCATGACAATAGGTAGAAAAATACAGGCCATTGAGATAGTACACAAATTAGTACTGACACTATATTTAATATGGAGTTAAACCTAATGTAGTACAATTCATGTTGATGGAATGATGAACACAGACTTGAAGACAGTTCATGCAGAGATTTGCAGTCCCAGACTCCAGCTGCTGGACACATTCCAAATAATGCTTCATCTCCAAGCAGCAACTCTGCAACTGCATGTGGTGACCCCCAAGAGAAAATGCTAAGTGTCAGCGGTAAAAAGAAATGCTCACACTGTGGTGAAGAATTGGGTAAGTTCCCAAGAAGTGCATTTTGTATGAGAAGTCATTTTTTTATTTTCTGCTGTTTATAACAAACACATAATGTTACAGTGAAGTCATAGAAGTTGAGTCAAGTGATGCGACCATGCATAGGAAGCCACAGTACCAACATCCTTCGTAGGTGTTTTATTCATGATACATTCAAGACTGCATATATGATGTACCCCCATTTGGTAGGATTGAGAAGGATGTGGCAGAAAGTAGTTGTAGCCTGCTTTAACACACTACCCCATCATTTTCCCACAGGAACTATGAAGAACCATTGAATTCTGCATTCAGCATAACCAATTCCCCTTTCAAGTCTCGAGTCTTAAAGATCCACTCAGCTGTGATTCTCAGACCCACTTTTAAGAAATTAATCAAAGAGCCTCTCGTTCTCAACAAATATGATTCTTGTTCCATACTTACACTTGTAAATTATAAAAGCTTGTTGCTGTTATTAAACATTTACTTAGAACTGAAAGTCTGCTGTCAAATACTCAGGAGAGGTGTTACGTATGTGTTGCATTTTGCTGTCATCCATTTTTATCTGTGCACCCCTCACTGTTAATTAGTCCATTTTTCAAATCTGCTTAGTAAGAAATAAAACACTGAGACCTGGCAGGGTATAATAAAATGCAGTGCAAATCACTGTCACATACTTAAGGAAATTGTGTTATGCAGTTCACTCTGTTAACAAATGAACTGCACCCTGGTAACTTCTACTGATCTCTTTTATACACTAAATGTATAAACAATCTTTATACATGTAATGGGAAGTAATGTTTTTAAAGTTACTTACACCCACCCCAACAGGAACCACAATTAATCTGTACCTTCTAAGGAAGTCTGTAGTGACCTGTGCCGTCAGGTATGATCAGTGCCTGTTGAAGGTGAAGGCAGGAGTCCACATTCTTTATGGGACCATCCATTTGGTACTCAGTAAAGTAAAGGCAGAAATTATGGCTGGCAGAGGGGACATACTTCTTAATGTATGATCCAGTCCACATTTTAGTTGTGGTTTTCCCTTCAGTCATTTTGAAGTTTTCAGAGGTGAGAACATAACACATGCATAAAAATCCTTGAACCACAGGCCTTTCTTTCTCTTCTCCACTATATAGAGAACTCAAAAAAGTCCATCTGTTTCGGTTATGTTGTAGGTGCCACAGCCAGAGGGCATAAGAACCACTATCCCCCAACCCCCCCCATCCCTGTTTATAGAATACAGTCTTACAGATGCACAGGTTACATGGCATTCAGTAGGCAGATTTGCTAATAAATAATTAGAAATTGGAAGTGGTTATGACCTACTGTATGTTACTATCCAAACATTTAGCCAGAGGGACTGAAACAAACAGTTTCTAAGGATAGACACCTGTAGGGCCAGGATTGTAGCTAGGGACCTGAGCATAAAACAGGAGTGCTGACAACTTGACTGCGGCTTCCTTTTTCACAGGTCGTGGGGCAGCAATGATCATTGAAAGCCTCAGGCTCTTCTACCACATTGACTGTTTCAAATGTTGTGTTTGCCATGTTCAGTTGGGTGATGGACTTATGGGAACTGATGTTCGAGTTAGAAACAACAAACTGCATTGTCATAATTGCTACTCTAGTGATGATGGTACGTAATGATTATGATACATAGCTATGTTCTGTGAGATTCTTTGAGCATGAGTGTCCGGGTGTGTGGGAGTGCATGCATATTGAGGATAACTTGTATACTTCATTAACAAAAAAATACTTTACATGTCTTCTGTTATTATTATGGATGGTCATGTGTGCAGTATATATTAGTGTAGTTTGTACTTGCTGTGTCTGGTATTTTGTGGTGAACTGGTGTAATCAAAATCCATGATGATCATTATTCTGACATGTATAGGCTGTAGTTGCCCAGTCCTGTAGGATCACAAGGTTTCATCTGCCTGAACTTCTTGTTGTTGTGAAATATGCCATATGGCTTCCTCTGATCAACAAGGAAGTGATAAACTAGTGTACAGACCCATCACAGTTTTAAATTTTATCCCATGGGGTCTGGTGGTGGTTTTTAACTTCATTGAGATTTCCCTTCAAAGATGGCATTTGGTGATTACAGGATTTACACATGTATATTTGAGGCTTATGTTGTCTTTCATGGCTATTTTGGTTGGTGTTGGGCCCTTCTTTATGGTTTTTAATTTGGAGTGGACTTAGTTTTCTTTTTAATGTCCTTGAGTTAAATCTTTGATTCTTAATCATCTTTTTTATGGTTACTTCTTGTGGAAAATACTTCATTCAGGGACACACAATCTTGGCTATTTGAGTTGACAACAGTGCCCAGTGACTGAGAATAGCTCAGTCTAAAGGGCACACCTGATAGGTTTGATGCAACACTTGTAGAGGGATGTACAGCTGACTTCTGAAACATGTGTGTCAAAACCTCCTACATCTTCATCTTGGGTATTTTGACTTTTTGCTATTAGTTGACACAGTGTGGCTGCAATAATTTATAACAATACTTAACCAAATCAAAAAGTACAAAATTTACTTGTGAGTAATGCAACATGATGGCAAGTGATTTACATAGTAAAGCTTAATGATGAGTTTGTATTAGCAGACCAACTTACTTGTGTTTTTCTTTTTTCAGGAGTGAAATTCAGTTGTGTCTAAACCTGATTATATTGACAAATGAGTTACACAGCAACACTTCACAATGCCTGTTGTATTATCAACCAAATAACAATAAAAGTGCATTAGCATACACACTCACAGTGAATAGCCATCTTGTCTTTAAAAATCTGATGTAAACAGGTGAAGTAGGTGGTATACTGTAGTATAACAGTTTATTACACAATAATGTACAATACCTAATTGGCATGTACAGAATATTTTATAAGCTAGAGTCAGACTGTATGGTTCAATTTGCAGCTTCGTATTCTGAGAAGGTGTCAGTATTTGAAGTGTTTTCCCTTAGAATTCATAGCCGTAATTGTTACCAAAGGAGAGGATGGCATCTGTTATATATTGTGGACAGCAAAGGCTCACTACTAGTGTTAATTCGCATTGTTTTTATACTGCAATGCCATAAAAATTAACAAGGATAGTTAACTAGAATGCATTAGAGCACACAATAAGTTGAATTCACAAGCTGCACAGCTACATCCAGATTTACATTCAGTAATGTATTAGTGAGTACAGCTTTATACAACATCTGTTCAGAGGGTTGTAGTCTTTGGAAATGCAACGCCATGTAGTGTAGTTTCACAGGTACATTTCAACCAGACTGCAAGCAGTCACAACCCAGAAGACTGTAATTTGTATAGACAACATCATGAGACCTCAGCTGTGTGAAACCTATTTTTAAAGTTAAACAAATTGAAAGAACAAAAAGCAAGAGATTTTGCTACATAATCAAACCGCCAAGTCTTGTTGGAATTAGGATGTCCTTCTGCATTGTAAGTAACTGTCTGTATTTACATGAAAAATATATTAAGACTGTTCATAATCTAGAAGTATGTGTACTGTTGCAGCATACATAACGAGACCAACTGTACGAGCCTCACACAGAAAACTAACATCACAACAGAAGTATTATTTGTGTGTAGGAATATTAAGTTCCATTTTAATGTTCTTAGGCTGTGGCTCGGGTTGGATGCAAATTTACCAGAGTGAAAAGGTATAGCTGTTGTACAAATGAGAAATGTAATTAGCAGTAAATGTGGTACAGGAATACCCCTAGATTTGACTTGGATCTTTACTGATAAGATGGTCAAATCACAAAGAGTTGAATCATGGAATTGTTTGCCCACAGAGTTACATATTTCATTGGGGGGTTGGTGGTGGTCCTTGACCAACCACAGAAATTTACATAGTTACCTCAAGTTCAGTGATGAAAAGACAACTATTATTGTCTTCATACAGATAAGTGTTGCATAGTATCATACTTTGAAACAACAATAACACAAGCACAGCTGTTACGTTCTGCTGTACATTACTCCTCTGAAAACATCTTCAACTTAGCCTGCTGGATATGAATTGTCAACTATGAGGGGCGATTTCAGCTTTTCAGAAGAAGAGGGGCTGTTGGGTGGGTTTTGACATGGGTTTGGGCATGCTAGAAGTTACATTTTTGCACATTCAGCCACTTCTTTCAGTTAAATTTGAAGAACTGGTCATGAATCAGTCGAATTATCAGAAGGGACTGTAATGTGCTTTGATTGAACAGATGATGTGATCAGCTCTTGGGGGTTTTCCTGTGTTTTGAATGTAACAGTAGATTAAGATACATGTTACAAGTTATATAAAAACCACTACAACTGTACTGTCTGATAATGTAACTACTTCTAAGTTTCTATATGACAGTAGTGCATTCATAATAATGTAATTTGAAGATATCAACAGTGTGTTATATTTAACACTTAAAAATGTATTTTAATGAAGATTTAATGCTTTTGGCAAACTTAGCCATTACAATGATTACACCGTGTAGTATTGTTTCTTACTTAGTTCCCGACATTAACTTCATACTGTGACGTGCTCGATCTTCATGCATGTGGCTAGAAGATTTTTACAGTGCAAATGCTAGTGCTTTTACTTTCTATTGTCTAATATCTAGCACTGCACTCTTTGGAAATTTGTACATTTGTATTGTATTATATTCTGTTGTATTTACATGGCTTGTATTCTGGAAAAATATCCAAAACACCTGCATGAAACAGCAGGGAATGTGAAATAAATATGGTGTATATTGTATTTTGTTTTCCTTTATTGCAGAATGGAATTTTCTAATAATGAAACACATTTTTGTTTTGTTTGTGCAGTCACTGAAATATTTAGTGCCATGTTCCAAAGACAGTATGTAAGAGGGGAAGTAAATTTTTTTAAGAATGAAACATTCATCATCCCTACCAGGGCTAAAACAACAGATAATTTTGATGTGCAGGAGAAATCTAATAAATGCGGGCACAATGTGCAGTATTATTACCACTTCAGATATTAATGAGCTACAGTAACGTGTCACGTAACAGTGGAATGTGAAATATTATGTTGTGCAGAAGTGAGTTATCAGTATAACACAGTATGGCACTGGACAGACAGTATATGCACTTTAACACACATGTTGCACATCTATACCCATTACAAGCTTGTGATTCAAAGCTTACAGCAGTATACAAGTGTTAAAAAAATTACATGTGTCTGGCAAATAGTGGCAGCAATGCCACATATGTGCAGAACTGTACAAGAGTGGCCAAAGTGATAGACCGCTAGCAGTTCCACTGCTACCCAAATGTGACAACAGATGTGTGAAAGCCAGTAAAGTTAAGTTGTCACAATATAGCATTCTAAAATCACATTCACAAAGCTGGGGCACTGCTGTTAAAGGGTAATTGTCATGTAAACAATTTTTTCTGTCAGCTGCAGGAAGCATGCATTATGAAAACTGCCATCCTGGTCAGCTGCAGAGTGGGTTGCCAGTGTTTCATTATGAGTGATACGTGTTAAAGGATTACCAATGTGCTGGACAACCTATCACTGTAAATTACAATGTGGAAATTTTTATATTTTGTTGACCATGCATCCTAATATAATGATAGTCTTCTTTACCAACGTGATGCACAAATTCTTTATTTTAATACATTTATTATATTCCTCTACATGTTTCGAGCACCATTATGCTCATCTTCAGGAGGACAGATTGTATTAGTACAGCATCTGGTATCGTCACTCTCTTTAGGTGTCTGTTCAGTACGGAGGTTATGAGAGGACTCCGTTTACTCTTAAATTGATGTAGGTTGGTGTTAGTTGTTTGATCCTACATGTTTTGTTGAACCAGATGGCTGCATTATTTTTATAGTTTTGTTTTGATGGGCTTGTAAAGATATACTTGTTTTGCTTGTTTTGCAGTACAAATTTTTATATTTTGTTGACTGTGCATCCTAATATAATGATAGTCTTTTTTTTACCAACTTGATGCACAAATTCTTTATTTTAATACATTTATTACATTCCTCTACATGTTTTGAGCACTGTTATGCTCATCTTCTCATCCTCTTGTAACCTCCGTACTGAACAGGCACCTAAAGAGAGTGACGATACCAGATGCTGTACTTATACAATCTGCCCTCCTGAAGATGAGCATAATAGTGCTCAAAACATGTAGAGGAATGTAATAAATGTATTAAAATAAAGAATTTGTTCATCAAGTTGGTAAAAAAAGACTATCTTTACAATGTGGAGTTTATGCAATTGTTGTTGCACTTGCATTTATCGCAGATGATGCAACAGCTGACAACTGAGGGAGGTGTAAGTTATGTAAAGGGATGTGTAAATTTACATTACACAATATTCCCATCGCTTTTGTACACTGGTGGAGCTCTGCCTGGAATGCTGGCACAGAAAAGATACTGCATTATTACACCACATCACAGCTGTACATTCCTGAACTGATACAGTAGTTGCGTGTCAGCACCACCCAGCATCTGTTGTCCTGAAGAAGCTTGGAGAAGACTGTGCTGATTGTGGGGTATGTTCATGATGTCCACCCTATACTATAGGAGCTGAAACATCAATCATCATCCACCAGTCATGCTGCATAGCAATGCATGTATCCATGTGGTTGGCAGTATCAAATTTTCTAGTAGAGTGCAGTAGGAAACGAACATCCAGAAGTGAAGGAATCATCCAGCAATGAGTGGGGGGGGTTGTTACCTTCCGCAAGTGTGGGAACACATGGGATATCATTATGGATGTCAGTAAAAAATACTGGAATATCAACTATGTTGCCAGTTCATGTGTATGTGAAAAGATATGTCAAGGCTTTCAGTGTATACCTAGTTGGTCAGCATCAGTGTCTTGTCAAGGGGGTACGTCTGGTCACAAAAGACAACTGCAATGACATCAGGAAGGGCCTGCCATAGCCCACAATGACCACGGGGCTGGGATGGCAGCCACTATCACGTGACCAGTCTGAAATACCTTTGGGAGTACCCATGGTGCGAATGACGTAGTGTAGAAGAAGATGAGATGTTACTAGGGGTGTTGTTTTTTCCCTCAAAGTAAGACCATAGGAAGGATGAGCATCATCTTCCTACTTCCTATGCAATAAGTGGGACAGGGCAGGTGGACTGAAAATTCACTTGACGAAAAAGTATGTGTAGGACATAGCAGAAGGATGGGGCAGGATTCAAACCATGGTCTTGATTTGTGTGACAAATATTATTCCTTGTATAGATGCCATGCCCCACCATATTAGGAAAACTAAGTGCAGACATGACCGGATTTGAAACAGCTCTGCATCACATCACCATTCTGTAACATTAGTTCGCTTCACAGCACATGAGAAACACGTTTGATGCTGACCTCATTGTAGGGATGTTGCAGGTGTTTGGAGATGGTAAAGAATATTAGATGTTGGTATGAACAGAGGTTTGTATATGGTACGGTCTTCATTGCCTTTAAAAACTGATTTCATCAATGAGAAATATGTTTCATACTTAGTAGTAAACAGAACAGGGATTGGTAGCAGCAAATGTATCAGACATGTTAGATTTCCAATATAATACAGTGTACAGTATTTTTCTCTTTATTTTATTGAATAGAAACATGGATACAGTCTAGAAATATTATTTACAAGTGTCCATTTAATTCTATGAATAGAATGTTTTACTGAATAAACATACAAGTGGTCTCCTGGGGAATCAATGTGTGAGACAGTAAAGCATTATAGACCATGTACTCATGTACATCAAATTTTAAGCTCGTGGTTCTGTGCATCGTAATTCAATGTGAATAAAAATCCAACAGATGCAACAGTATGCAGATATCTATTTACTGCAAAACTACTCTACATGTTTCGAGTGTCAGCACCCATCATCAGGAGTATTAAAAACTGTACCCGCAGCCTCTGGTACAGGTCATACTACTTGTACCGCTACTCCCCTCCACCGTGGTCTGATCGGGAGGGGAATAGCAGTACAAGTAGTATGACCTGTACCGGAGGCTGCGGGTACAGTTTTTAATACTCCTGTGATGGGTGCTGTGACACCCGAAACATGTAGAGTAGCTTTGCAGTAAATAAATATCTGCATACTGTTGCATCTGTTGGATTTTTATTCACATTCATGTACATCAGTTACAGCGGGAATATACATATTTCTCTTCCAAAAACAAAGGTTTGCAGAGTGACCACATTACCAGACATATTTAGCAACTATGACAGCAACAATTAAATCATCCTCGAATTGGAATATTTGCTGGGTCTTTCCACATAAAGGTATGTCTGTCACAGTGTCAAGTAAACAGTCATTGTAAAAGGTTGATATGGCAAGGATTTGTATTCAATGGAAACACTGGTAACTTTAGAAAAATTGGATGGCACAAGCTGATTGACAGACAGGGCCACAGTAATTGCAACATCACACTGGTGTCAGACGTCAATTGGAATTTTTCCAAGTTCAACACAAAGTTCAGTACAGTGTGAGATGTTGAACCTTTGAGTAAAGGATGTCGAATACATAGTGAACAAGTACAGGTATTACTTACTTACTTACTCCATGGAGCAGAGTCCTTCTTGAGAAGTTAACTGGTTCTGCAGCTAGTCAAGAAATTCCCCGCACTTTATGGAACCCGAAAGTTCATCACCGTATTCACAAGTGCC
>Ga0123357_10012735_pt1 | contig 10865 bp, 8 predicted proteins | sample TergutEmb28metaG_FD_89873 | JGI IMG/M metagenome (GOLD analysis project Ga0123357, IMG submission 89873) | Embiratermes neotenicus P4 segment gut microbial communities from Petit-Saut dam, French Guiana - Emb289 P4 | ecosystem: Host-associated > Arthropoda: Insects > Digestive system > Gut ... | reverse complement strand
TGCAGATTCTTTGCTCCTTAACATCCGTCATATCAGTTGTAAAAATATTCGCCGGATCACTAAAACATAACCTCACAAAAACGCACTGAACTTAATAACACGTCCTCTCAGCTTGACAACTGTTGGCACACTGATTCACAAGCATACTGCTAGCCACATCTAGCGGCGAAAGGGCATGCGACAACCGGTTCGGGCGCGCTGTTTAAATTCCCCGAATTTTTGGGTAGCGCCTCATAGCAGGCCACAGTGCATCTTGATGAATCTCCATTCAGTCCACCCCCAAACCGGCCAGAAGTGTAAGTGGTGTAAGCGGTAGGAAAGTGATGCACATGTCCGCTGTTTTCGGTTTTATACGTTATTATAATATAATATAATATAATATAATATAATATATGAAGAATGTAATTGAATATAATACCGTATAATCCATCTGTGTTCATGTAGCGATCTTAATAATGTTTCGATGGTTGCGATATGAACTCTCGTAACGCTTCGTAATGCAAATTTTAAGAACCGTGTAAATATACGTTGGCGGCCGGAACTCAAGTCTGACCACGTACCTCTATAGTGTCGAGGTTACGGATGAAGAGTTCCTTCATGGTGTGTGTTGGTACAGCTGTACCTTTTCTTTTGAAACTACGTCTTAACATTGCTACATGCGTTTCATATTATGAAGTACAAATTCTGAAAACGTCTGTAGCTACACCGCAGTTAGGGTTATGTTTAACCAATTCTGATGTAGTTCGTACGTAAAGAAACTTTTTTGTTGGTATGTTTTTATGCCAGCGAACAGCTTTTTATTGCAAAGGCGCCAACTGTTGAGGTAAACGTTTATTGCAGTGCTCAGAAAAATGCAGACCGGCAAGAAGGGCCCGTGTTTCTAAGCGAGAAATGACTGACATATAACGCGATGTTGTGATGATGACGGGTTAATTAATTTGGGGCTAACATTTGACTTGACCTTCGCTTTCTATAACCATCTTCTTTTTTGAAGAAGTAGACCTTCGTTATTTGTTTTGATTGCGCCTGTTCGACAGCTTATTAGACAGAAGCAGTTTTCTGTAGTTTGCAGCAAGCAAATTTCTCTGCTGCAGAGGTAAATGACACAAGTCTGCGGTTAGGGTTTGGGCCCCACATGTCGAGTATTCTATACCGATTTTGCGTATTTACAACTGCACAATTGCCGGCGATTTTTCTGCCGAAAAGTGTACCCTTTGTCCTTCACAGGCTGAAAAGTAAATCGCCATAGTACTGGGATTCATCCTTCTAGAATTGCATGAATCAGTAACCCATACTGATGACATGCGTTTCAGTGCATTGGTGTACCTAAATCATGTCGTGGTGATGGTGGTGATCGTCGTCGTCGTCGTCGTCGTCGTCGTCGTCGCAGTAGAAGCAGTACTATGCAGCCTTGCGTGTCATGTCAGGATGTGATGTTACAAGCGTTTTCCGATCACCGGAAATTTTGAGCCCGGTCTTAGTGCCGTGTGTTCTCACGTCTTCTGCCCTGTATAATTGTATAAACCAATAAGAATAAGTCTGGCTGAATTTATCTGCTACCTTCCATGCTATCTTGTTGTCATGCTAATGGATTTTCTGTATTTCGTCTCTTATTACTTTAAGTATTCGCTTCCTCGCCTTTCGTTAAAACAGGAACTCGCTTTCTAAATGACATCCAGCCGTGTGGGGGAACCTAAGTGGCGCAGTCGTTCTAACGACTACGCTGCGGTCTGAGGTTCGAATCCCACAGGCGGAAAGATATTTTCTCTTCACCAAAACGTCCAGACCAGGTACCGGTGTTCTTTCCCGGTGGTAAAGCGGCCAGGGCGTAAAGTTAACCACTGACCTTTAGGTAGTGCCATCCCACCGTTTATGCCTTCGAGTAGTGGACATGGAAAATTTCAAGTTAACCAGGCCAGTGTGCTCGTTAACGTCGTAGAACACGTTACCTTCCAGCATAGGATATCCACATATTGACATTCGGTTGTGCCTGTCTCATCACCGGCATTTACCAAGGTCTGTGCTTGTGGTACTTAAGCCGCTCTGTCTGGGATATACAGGTGAGGTGGGGTCTTGTTAGCGGCGTGAGACTCGGGATGGACCCTGTACGTAACTAACCATATAGGAATGGACCCCGCACACCTCGTTTCCTCCGCCACTGCTCATTTGTTTCCTCCCACCCTCGGGCCAATCTTTTCTTTCCTTTTTTTCCCCCCCACTCCTCTCTGTTAGAAGTCATGATTCATTAACCTTCACGCGAAGCAGTCAGTCTGCTGCCGGTAAGAACGGCCTAAGTCGATCAGCGTTCCTGTTTCCAAGACACTCCACCCCAAAAGCAAGATGAATGTAAATAGGGTGTGATTAGAACCCTGAGAGATGGATACCAGACGAGCCGTATGCGTGACGCAACGTCACGATCTGTACATACCCGTACAATTAGCCGCATGGAACACGCATGTGTAAACACATCCCAAATGCAGTGTGTCCACAAGGGGTGGGTCCGAGGTGTCTTTTTATATGCGTACCATGAAAATGTTCACTGCGATGGAACTTTTTAATACCGAATTTTGTACTGCATACGTATCTCCACTACTTTGTGCGTGTACTGTGAAAGAGTGAGTATTTAAAATGCACTTTTTCTTTTTAGAGATTAATTTTCTGCTTGTGACGAAATCAGGTCGTGTTCTTGTCTTCACGGTTTAGACGATTTTGTCCCTGAATCCTTTTTTGAGCTTCCTTCACCTTCCGTTAGTCCCTGGAAGTCTGTATTTCATGTGTAATTTTGATTACACACACTCAGAACTGTCTTCGGCCTTCTTAACTTATAAGTGCCCCTGGCTGTAGTCGAACTCCATATTGTTGAGCCCGGAGTCTTAGCATAGCCTTAGTATATTCAGTTTTTGTTTTGAATTTGTCATCATTCATTTCGTCCCCGTCTTCACGGACCATATACTGGGAGTTAATTAAGTACACAGTTTAAACTTCTTAGTCTATATGCAATCGAATGAAATGGGAAGCAGTGTTGTATAGGGTAACGGAAGTTGATATGTGGTATTCGTGACCTACTGCATGATGCTGTCCCAGAAGAGACTGAGAAAAACCATGAAAAATCTCAAATATGATGGTAGCCAGATCGATATTTGACCTGTGCTGTTTCCGACCACAAGTATACAGCGTTACTGCTTGTACACAATCCTGCTCGGTCGAAACGTGTTTTTGGAATTCCATCTAATGTGGGAACAACACAAAGCCACGAATACCGAGCATATCTCTAGCACAGTGGATGAATTGTATCCCGCATATTGCACGTGACGCACTACGGTTTGTAGTTTTCAAGGCCTTTTTTTTTTTTTATTTTTTCGGCAGTTTACCACAGTGCTTCCCGGGCGTGGAGTTTGGAAAAGTTGTGACGTGTTTCAGTTTGAGACTACAGCTGTAGAATTTGTTTTGGTAAGAAATCAGTAAATTCACGGGAATACCGTTAAGCATGCGACGCGAGGCCGTCCCATGACCCAGAACGTAAGTCGCTGACGTCTGGCTGCGGAGACCTTGGTTCGTTGCCATGCCAGTTCGTGTGGAATCCGTGATGGACGAAATGCACTGGGAGAGGGTTTTCTCCTAGTACTTCAGGTTTACCTTATCACTTTTCACAAGTGTTCTATACGTGTCATTGATTTAACTTACGCAATGTAATCTTACGATCTCACATCTGTACATAAGACACCTCACTGTCTCTGCCTGTCACTTGGGGTCGAGAATTTTGTACATATTTTTCCGAATTCGAAGCTGGGGTATTTGACGACGTGTCCACCACGTTTGCTATGTCGTGCTAAAGTGTACATTATGCTACACTGTTTATCATACATCATTCCGTTCTGCGCGTCGGCAGGCGGAGCAGCGATCGCCGCTCCTGCAATTTGCTTCGAGCCGGGGTGCATACGTTTTATTCCAGTGTATTGTTAGATTTGTACTCACTATATTGAAAGAAGGTGCTCAGAAGTTTAGTGCAGTGTGTCGCGCCAGTGTTGCGAGTGTTTCCACTTGCCATATTTAATGAAGCTGCTGGAAGTACATGTTTTCCTTAGGCTCGCAGACACGCGTCAGTACAACAAAAACGTGTTCTTGGCACGTCCAAGTCCTGCAGTTGATTTGAAAGCATGGTATCATAAATGTTGTCAGATCTTCTTCGGTGCCAGGTTTTATTACTGTACACTTTATTCTTCAACTTGCCCCTCAAAATGCGGTTTCTTGTATGTTGAACGAGGGGGGCCACAGTTTCCTGCTTACTATTCTGTCACCAAAACCAGTCCCTAAACTACTGGTAGAATTAATTGCAATGTCTTGCTTCAAAGAAGGTATCGATTTTTTTCCTAGTTGGGCACATTATTGTCACTTGGTAGCAGGACGTGTGTAAAACATCGGTGTGAATTCATGGTCTGAGGAAAAGTGATATCAATTGTACTGTGCACACCACACATGTTATCTAAGTTGAAACAAATTTTCCCCGCTGAGCGTGGTGTTTATTTTTCCATCATGCTCGCGAAGAACGGAGTTCAGAAGATTGTCTTGATTCACAGAATTTATGAACCACAGTTGTACTGTACAGATGCGGTACAAACCTGTTTTCGTCTTGACGTTTGTCTAGAATGGTGCCTCTTGCTCCAAAAGTTTTCACGTGCTGTATTTGCAAATTTGTCTTCGAATTTGAAGGACCCGTGTTTAACAGGGATATTTTGTGCTTCACAAATGGGCAGTTGGTAGACTGGAGCTGACTCAGCCTGTGATAAGTCACCGGATATTGAGCAGGTATGTGGACGATCATAACACAGCCGTCCCATAGTCTAGTGACCAGGCATTGTTGCCAGATACATTATTATGTCGCTTTGCATACCTCAATAAGAATTTAGTGCCTCTGGCACGCCCGTTATTGGGAGAGACAGCGTAGACATACAGCGTTATTAGGCGCAGGCGGACAATTCGCGCGGTTCATCATTTTTCGGATTATGTGTACCGTAATAGCTGCGTCAGTGTGCGGGGTATTATATGACCCCCTCCCCCCACACTCACACACACACACACACTCACACACACACTGTTTTTTTGGTGCTGTGGTGATCGGAATGGGTTGGCTGGACGAGGGAGTACTAGTGGGGATCCAGTGGGAGGCCTGGTTACGTTGTCGTCGTCGTCAACATTTCTTGGTAACACCACTTGTCCCAATTAATGCCAGCACCGTGATCTGACACAGTGTAACAAGCTCTTGATTGTAGGGTGCGACACACTAACTAGGCAGTGACAGCCAGAATCTGTGCTCAGGTTTTGATACTGCCCTACTTTCCTGCCGGCAATTGAATCGTCGGTGATACCCCACCCCAAGTAACTGTAATGATACTACCCCTTACTATATGGTTTTATTATTTTTTTTCTGTTTAACGTATTCAATGAAGAGTACTGTTTGGGACACTTGGTACAACACAAACAACAGTCAACACAACTTTATCCTGACTTCTGCTTCTCTGTAGCGCAGAAATACTTGCCGATGCTACAAGTTAGGGCCATCTGAAACTTTCTGTCATCCTAGGCGAAGCGTGGGCTTTCCGCGCTCCCCCTCACTCCATACGCAATTCTCACCTTTACTAAGGACGTAGGGACCGGTTGAAATATGATGGCACATGCGCAGAAACCAGATTTCGTCTTTCGGCGAAAGGGACGAGTCCATTTAAATCGGCGAGGGCGTCAGTTCAGTCGACTATTGGCAGCCGACGTGTGCGCATCAGCGGTAGTAATGGTGGATACACCATGTTCCGAGGTAGTGTGAGGGATACTAGCTACCCACTCCATTCGCCAGTTTCCCCTTCACTTCCCCTCCCGAGCGTCACCGTGTGCCATCACATTTCAACTGGAGTCTACTTTATTTCTGGTTCTTCATTTTTTCCCGCAGTTACCCTAGTGGGTTGCTCCGGCCTGGATTCCAGATAAGATTTCGAAATCCTGCTAGTGGGCATTGTGCTGTGGTGACAAGGTATTGCGGCGCGTGTGGTTGTACCGTACATGAACCACGTGGTCGTCAACAAAGTATGAGCACATAATACGTAAACAGTGATCAAATGAGTTAGCATTATAGGTGACATGATGTATAATGTGCAGTTGGTACGTACGTCTGTATCAGTTTTTGTGAATGAAATGTGCCTTTCATGTACAGTAAATTGGATATTACTATAGAATACATGTATTGTAGTAATTTGGCGTTTGGAAGATATTTATGTTTCGAGCTGTGATATTATAATCTGCATTAAACAGTAACTAGAATTTGAGATAGACATGTTCTTTGTTTTGTGACCTGTGGTGAGGACTGCCTGACTTCTAGTAGATGGGACCGGTAGGTTGTCCCGAAATGTCGGTATGGAACTACAATTCCACGTTGCGTGAAATCCATAAAAATCGCAATATCTTTGGTACCGCTGCGGAAGCCTGAAATTACTCAAGTTTTGTAGTTTGTTTAGATGTCTTCTGAGCCTGTTTTGCAGAGAGGATTATGTGCACAATGGTGAAGGTTTCTGTTACTGCCTGACCCTGTGCACCATGTCCGGCTGCAGTTTGTCATTGCCAGTGGACCTGTATGACGGAGTGGGCTAAGGAATTATCCTAGAAATACATACTGGCTAGTCGTTTTACGTTCTTCTATAATAACAACTGCTGATTAGCTAACGACAGTACCGGAAAGATCAAGATCGCAACACCGCTAGTTACAGGTACAGTAAAGAGTCAGTACCTAAGACAAAGCAATGGCTGGGAACCGTAAGCTTAGTAATACTCAAAATGTCGATCTCGACTCTGTCATGCCGGAGTAAAGTTAAAAAAAGCACTCCCCCCCCCACAATTTGGAAATCACTGATGTAATTAGTGTGTATTTCCTAACGTGATTTTATTTGATCAGTTTGCATTTACTTACAGATTCCGGTAAATGGGCCCACAGACACCTATCAGTACAACCCTCACCAAATACAAAATTTCATCGAAACCCATTAATTTTGGATGGGCAGTATTCAGACCGACGGGCGTCGTATTCGCATTACGTTCATTCGTTCAATTTTGTGCAAAGAGCGACCAGCCAAATTATTTTGCGTTTTGTATATTTATTTATTTATTTATTTATTGATAGACACATGTATGCTCAGGGCATTGTGACGTGTGTTTTCTGCGTACCTGTGTGTTATTTTGCTGCCACTTTACTATAAGAAAGTTCGTGCAATTTGTACTGTAGAGATCCTTTTTTGTGAGCTGTCTGGTGTCAGGTTCTCTTGGTTTGCCCTATGTCTTTTGTGTGCTCGGAATGTTGGGGTGCTTCAGGGTAGCTTTGTAAACATCTCAAGGAACAGTAAACACTGCGTTGGAGAAGACGTAAATCAGAAACCTTACCAGTCTCAAAACAATGCCACTGAACTGGCAGAGCTGCCAACATCATATTCTTTTTCCACTGTATGAGAGGAGAATTGGTAAATGAGATCGTTCGAATTTTCGTAGAGGATGCTTTCGAACTCGATGTGGGTAATTTTGAAGTGGTTAAATAGTAAGTAGCAGTAGCAGCAGTCATTTTCGTAAATCGTAGTCATATTCTTGGTGAGATAGAGTTCCCTATATTTGAATTACAAATTCAAACCGTTAATAGTAGCCCAGAAAATAAAAACGGAACTCTCATGACTGGAAACAAAGTAATTTCTTTAGGAGTGGAACAGATTTGTTACCTAAAATTGAATCAAAAATCGCGGGACACAAAATTAGAACACCTTGTTTGCTTATAAACAGTTCAGGAATGCTGCTTTGAACTTACAGGGTGAAAAAGTGGTATTTTCTGTCTGCTAACTTGGATAGGTTAGGATTGTAAGTTATAAGTCTAATTTGGAGCGAGTTTTATTGACGAACTTCGTGCATTGCGGTCACAGTATAACCTAAGAAAAATAGAAACTTATGCAATACAGCCTGTTCCCGAGAGGTTTATGGTGTTTCATGAAACGGTCGGCGTCGCCTTGCGGGCGGGATATGTGCCGCGGGTCGCTAGTCGAATAGGCCTTATGTAGATGCTCGGATTGTTGTTTCTTAAGTTAAAGATTCTTTCCCGCCTCCAAACGTCTTCGCATTGGCGTTCTTGTGCGATAAGCTGGTATTGTGCGTGATTTTTGGAATCTTGACCCCTGTATGTGGGACCGATAAGTTGTCCCGAAAGGTTGGTAAGAAATTACCACTACTCGCTGTGTAATAACCCAGAAGAGCGCAGTTCTCGAGCTGGTATTCCTGTAGTGCGAGCTGTTGGTATCGCGGTTAAATATCCAGGCAGTAAGAATGAAGACGAATGATGGAGTCTGTTGGGCTGAAGAAAGAAATCTCTCTTGACACAGAAGACGGATGGATAGTAATACATTTTATCCGTAGGGGATTGAAGGCTTAACGTGAACGGAGCTTCTGTTAGTCGGCTTCAGAAACATTCCCGTATAAAGGCGTAGGAGACCTTCAGTATCTTAGGGACCTACATAATGCTTTATACCATGGAAATAAGGCCAACAAAATGAGTATAGTATGAACACGTGTTTCGGGAAATATGAAATAACGCAGTTTTGGTTTCGAAATCGGTTATTCTTTTAGGGTGAACAGATATTGTAAGATGATATAAAAGGGGTTTAGATAATATGCTTTAGCTTGTAAACTCAGTTTGACTCGGCATGTGAGCCGTTGGTAGTTTCTGTATAAACAGTCATGAAACTTGCAGGTCTGTAGGTAGTGTGGCGCAGACATGGTGCTGTTTACCCGTTAGCTACCAGGGAAGGGCTAGCGGACGATGTATTGGCTCCTGCTTGTATACTGGAAGCAAAACATATTGAGCCAGAGATTCGTTTGGATTTTGTAAGAATACCGAATACGAAATCTAACTTTTCTCTGTCTTAATGCCGTTGGCAATGTGACTTGTCATCGCTTGTAATTTCACATTTTGTTCACACACGCCGCGTTTGTTTTGTATGCCTGTTTAAAAAAAAGAATGTTTCTGTAGACAACATTCCGTGTTTTGCCTTAACCGTGAAGAATCATCCTTCGTTTTTATGGTGGGACTCAAATTTTAAGGCTTCATTAGGTTAATAACGAATCGTGTCGTATTGAGGCGCTGCAGCGAAAATTTATATGGAATGTTGGTGAATGTTTATTCTGGGCGAGGTACGAGTGCCAACGTAGTGAAATCATTTCATCTTGTAATGTAATTTGTCAGACAATTTTTTTTTCAGCTAACGAGTTTCAAATTTATGTATAAGTATCCATTGCTGCTCGCAAGAAATTGTGCTTGAACGAATGTAGGGATATGGGAAGCTTCATTCACTCTGCGTTTTGAAAATACCGGTATCCTTTGGCTTACGATTATGAGCAACGCGTGTGAACGCACTGCGAGTATTGGAGGTGTAGACGGTGGAAATTTGCGCAGAAGCAGGCTGTTGTACTCCATTCTAGTCTTCAAGGTTGCCACCCGCACAGATCTAATGTACACAATGCACCTTTACTTCTTATCTTTGTTTATGATTCGAAGATTGCCGTATGAAGCATGCGAGCTAAAGTACATATTATTATTATTATTATTATTATTATTATTATTATTATTATTGCTGAATGTCTACGTTCAACAGGATAATAACTGAAGAACGTACGTGCAGTGCATCGATTTTGTACTTTGGTACCCTGTACGATGTGATCCTGCAATGGTGTCAAACTCTTGCTGTGCTTTGTACCTTTTTAATTTTTACAGAAGGCTGATATTTGGACGGAGGTACACGAAAACGTAAAATTAATTTTAAAGTTTAAAACTTCTGAATTGGCGATGCTAGCTTAACCTTTTAAAGCCTACTGGTTACGTGATGCACCAACAGGTTTAACATTCAACAACTGTACGCTCTGTCCACGCTGTATTTGTGTGTTTTGTATTTATCTGAGAACTAACAGCGACTTATGCCACTTACAGCATAAACTGATTGGTTTTTATAACTGCGATGAAAAGTGTTTACAGCGCGGTACGGACTGGGTCTTTAAATAAAGCGGTCTGTCATTCGTCTTTAAAGGGTTAATATAAGTATAGAAGTGTGATAATATTTCGCGTACCCCTTGAGGACTGAAATTAATCGGGATTATTATATAACACTAATTACGAAACACTCACACGTGCCTCGGATAAGCGGGCGTTTGTGAATGCGGTAATGCACCTTCGGGTTCCATAACATGCGTGGAATTTCTTGTCTAATTGATAACTCGGTTAGCTTCTCAAGAAGGTCTCTGCTGTATGGAGTGAGTACGTAAGTGTATTTATTTTTATTTAGCAGGTTGTTCGACGTTTCCACATCTTCCTGCGCCTTTTTGAGAATTATATTATCTTTTTCTTCCATTTGTCTCTGTCCTTCCAGTCTTCTTCTATTAATCCCTTTTCTCCCATCAGTCCTCTAATCCCTTCCGTCCAGGTAAGTTTAGGTCTACCTCGTTTTCTTCTTCCTGGTGGGCTCCATTTCATAACTTTTTTTGGTAATCTCCCCTCTTCCATTCTCTGAACATGTCCATACCATTTCATTTGTTGAGTCTTTAATATCGTCTAAAAGAGACCTTGTTACATTCATTTTTTGTTTAATAATAATGTTCCTAATTTTGTCCTTTCTGGAAATTCGAGCCGAGCGTGGCCAAAAGTTCATTTCTGTGGAATTCAGTTTTGCTACCGTTTTTGCTTTTAAACACCATGTTTCTGCTGCATATGTAATTGTACTTTTAACTTTTGCATGATAAATATGAGTCTTTGTTTTGAGGGTCACTTCACGGTCCCACAAAATGCTGTTTAGTTTCGTTAT
>Ga0123357_10012734_pt1 | contig 10866 bp, 2 predicted proteins | sample TergutEmb28metaG_FD_89873 | JGI IMG/M metagenome (GOLD analysis project Ga0123357, IMG submission 89873) | Embiratermes neotenicus P4 segment gut microbial communities from Petit-Saut dam, French Guiana - Emb289 P4 | ecosystem: Host-associated > Arthropoda: Insects > Digestive system > Gut ... | reverse complement strand
AGACAGTGACTAACGAACAAATAACAGCAGGAGCACAATACTGTCTGCAGACAGTGACTGTAACGAACAGCGAACAGCAGCAGCATCATGCTGTCTGGAGACAGTAACTGTAACGAACAGCGAACAGCAGCAGCATCATGCTGTCTGCAGACAGTAACTGTAACGAACAGCGAACAGCAGCAGCATCATGCTGTCTGCAGACACAGACTTCAACGAACTGCGAACAGCAGCAGCATCAGGCAGTCTGCAGTCACTGACTGTAACGAACAGCGGACAGCAGCAGCGTCAGGCTTTCTGCAGGCCGTGAATGTAACGAACAGCGAACAGCAGCAGCATCAGGCTGTCTGCAGGCTGTGACTCTAACGAACCGCGAGCAGCAGCAGCGTCAGGCAGTCTGCAGACCATGACTCTAACGAACAACGAACAGCAGCAACTTCAGGCTGACTGCAGACAGTGACTCTAACGAACAGCGAACAGTAGCTGCATCAGGCTTTCTGGAGACAGTGACTGTAACGAACATCGAACAACAGAAACAACACCATGCTGTCTGCAGACAGTTTCTGTAATGAACAGCGAACAGCAGCAGCATAAGGCTGTCTGCAGACACTAACTGTAACGAGCAGCGAACTGCAGCAGCATCAGGCTGTCTGCAGACAGTAACTGTAACGAACAGCGAACAGCAGCTGCATCATGCTGTCTGCAGACAGTGACTGTAACGAACAGCGAACAGCAGCAGTATCATGCTGTCTGCAGACAGTAACTGTAACGAACAGCGAACAGCAGCTGCATCATGCTGTCTGCAGACAGTAACTGTAACGAACAGCGAACTGCAGCAGCATCAGGCTGTCTGCAGACAGTAACTGTAACGAACAGCGAACAGCAGCTGCATCATGCTGTCTGCAGACATTGACTGTAACGAACACCGAACCACATCAGCAGGACAAAAATTTAGAGGTTTCTTGATTTCTTGTTCTGAGAATTTCTGAAAATTGGAGACATTTTTTTGTGTGATTCTTTCTCGAAATCTTCAGAGACGCAAACAAATTCTCTTTCGTGTTCCAGACTAGCTTCTCCTTTATGGTTCCTTCAGTTGTTTGTGCTCGATTTTGGTTTCAATAAATGTTCTCGAACAGCCTGTTGCTTGTTTCCATTTATTCGTAGCATGTTAGTTTTACCGAATCTGCCTGACTTCATCAGATATATTCACTTACTTACATACCTACTTACTTACTTACTTACTTTCTTACTGAAAGTAATATTGTCCTTATAGAGAAGCCTCAATTTCTTAGATAATCAAGAAATCTCCATACTTCATAGAACCCTAATATTTATCACCGCATTCTCAAGATCCCACCGCATGTCCCCCACTGAGCCACCACAATTCAGTCCATTTCCTCCATTCCTTTTCCAGAGGATCCATTTTAATGTTATTCTCTCATTTATGGCCGGTTCTTCCAATGGTTATTTCCTTCAGATTTCCCCACCAATACTGTGTATGCACTTCTCGTCTCCGCCACACGTGGTGCATTTCCCGACCAATTCATCATCATCATTATCACAATCATCATCATCATCTTCATGAAGTGTTAGGTCAGTTTTCCTTTTTCCTTAATATAATTGCCAATTCCATATATAAAGCCTGATTCTTCGGATATGTTCAGGCCTGATAGCAGTTCTATGAAACTCTGCAATCAATTCCTGTTGCACATTACGGTAAGTAGCCGGCGATGTTATCAACACAGATCGCCCCAGTGCGAAATTTCTGTGGCTGATTTTTGTCGGATAGCGCACCAAAATTACTTCCTCTAAAGTAATGGATGTAGATGACAGCATTGATCAATTCGTAATTGCGCTGAAGAGCAGTACCACCAACAGAATGCACTAAAAGTTTTCAATCTGCAAAGCACCAAACACTTCCATTTGCTCAATACCGAACATTCTTATGTAAACTGAATATCATTTTTTCCTTTCCCAGAAACTGTGAATATTACGGTGGGCTTGAGGTTATGGCACGAGAATTTTCACTTACTGTATCAGAGTTACTGTAATTTAAATATTTCCTATTCAAAATTCTCGGCCATTTTCCAAACTTAAGAAAAATAAACCTCTAATTTATGGGGGAATTATGCTGACGTAGAACGGGGTAATTTTCTAAGTGTAGGTGTGGAATTTCTGCTAGTTGTGTTCTTTTTCGTTCTAATGTTGTCGTAGAAAAACTTAATTTTCAAGTAACTGCAGATTTTTAATATCAAATTTCAGCACAAAAATATCTGGAATATAGGATATTTTTCCACAATAACATTAATACAATACCTCGAAATTATTCTTCTCACTTATTGTTCTGAATTGAATGTCGTTTTCCGCCATACAGTTCTTGTCATATGAAGAACGCAATTTTTTAATGCGGAGTCTGAATATTTCTTGCAGCGGCTGAACTCCCCTGACCAGGAGCCAATCATTTAACACACTGTCGATTTTCGGAAGCAAAGCTCCCTTAATGAAGGAGAAGAACCTGAGTCAAAACTTATAGAGAGGATAAAGCTGTTTTTGAAATAGACTGAGGGGCTTCGAATGAATGAATCTTACATCATGATATTCTGCAGACAGTGACTGTAACGAACAGCGAGCAACGGCAAATGGACAAAAAATGTGTGGATGTTGGTATGCTTGTTGTGAGAAGTTTCTGAAGGGGAAGAGACATTTTAGTGAGTGTTCCTATCGCGATACGACGTGAGACATTTCTCTGTCGTGAAGGAAGGTAGCTTCTTCATGACGTCTTGTCCAGGTGGTGCTGCTCGCTGTTGGTTTCCAAAATGTTCTCGGACAGCCTGATGCTAGTCTCACATTACTGCTAGCATGTTAGTGTGGCTAACGATGCCTGAAGTCATCAGAAATTTTTAGTTAATTACTGCGGGGGGTCGGTCCTTCTAGAGAATCTGACAGTTATTCAGCTAACCAAGAAATCCCCCTACTTTATGGAACCCTAATTTTCATCAGCACATTCACAAGATCCCACCGCCGATCCCACTCCTGAGCCACCGAAATACATTCCCTGTTCCCCATTCCGCTCCCTGAAGTTCCTTTTCATTACAGTTCTCTCATCTAAGCCCAGGTCTTCCAATGGTTATTTCCTTCATGTTTCCCCACCAATAAAATATATGGACTTCTCCACTCCTCCATTCGTGCTTCATGAATCGCCCAAATCATTCTTCATGATTTGATCACCGAAAAATATTTATTGATCAATACAGATCGTTAAGCTCCTCTCTATGTATCTTTCTCCACTCCATTTAAACCTCTTCCTTCTTAGGTCCAAATATTCTCCTCAGCACCCTATTCACAAACAACCTTAGCCTACATTCCTTCCTCCAATGTGAGCAACAACAAGCAAGTTTAGAGTTCTCTGTGTCTCCATTTTTATATTTTTGGAAAGGAAAGTTTTAAGACAAAACATTTTTACCAGCATTGGCTTGTTCTAAAATTGAGAAGACTTCGCAAATTCATGTGTACATAGATCAGAGGTGTTTCTGCTGACTGGTGGAGAGCTAATTTTGGCCTGTTTACACAGAGGTTCTTATCATATGACTTGGATGGTAGGGCCTTAGATTTTATGATACCAGGTCTGAAGATTGTCTTTTAAAATGACGGTTACTTTGTGGATGTAATCCCGTTAGACAAGGATTTTAAACATATTAGTCCTCGAAGTGTTTGTGTGAAGCCTGCTGCCTTCTGCGATGAGAGACCATGTGATTTGGAAGAAATGGTTCGTAATCCGCCATGAAACGTATTGCAGTAAATTTTCTCCGAAATTTTGGAGCGGTTTAATGAAATATACCGCATATCGACCATGATAATTTTATCCTATCACGACTTTATTTACAAATGGCAAATCCATGTCCTCTCCTTTGTTACGTATGTGGCCAAATAGATGTAAAGAAAAGTATAAGAAAGCAGCATTAAACTTCCTCCTTACTTCTCAATATCACAATGCACAACAGCGTACCGCTGAACAGCAACACCACCAATTGTACATTTATACTGCACCGTGTTGTGTATCACGTGAAGACCACTAAACTGTCATGTGACTGTTATTGGGTAGGGCTACTGTGACACAGTTCATTCTGACAGACATTTAACTTTCCACATCTAAAATGTGACATATGCAGGTATTAAATTGGGCACTCAAAATTAATTTGGTAATTACCGGTATTGAAAACTAAAGCTTTCCGATTTAATATTTGTATATAATTTGAACTTATTTCTGTTGTTATCTCCAAAAATTAATGTCATGGACTCGATTATGTAGCAAATGTAACTTTTTCAAATGCTGTCATTTTTGCCTAATAGAAATTAACAGTTATATTAAAATTATATTTATTTATGAATGACAAGTCAAAATGGCTTTATCTTATCTGGCGAGAACAAGAAAGGAAGCGAGATATCTCTGATGGAATAAACGAAAAATTACCGAAAATGCAAAGTTTCCTTGGATTCACAATATATCAGTTGTTACATTGACTCATTAAACGTATGTTTATTCTATTTCAAATCAAGTCTTTACTGACTGTGTTTGAAGGAAACTTGCTCTTCTGTCAGGTTGTAGCACAGACGGAAACGCGTTCTCAATTTACTCCTATGATTGTTGTTTATTATTTACAGAAAGTGCCAAAGGAAACAGGATATTTTGATAAAAAGCAAAAAAAAAAATGGTCACATATGCAAATAAATGAATGAACTGAATCCTTCGATTTGAAACATCGTGCAGAAATTTGTTCAAAATAAATTTTTTGCCATCTGCCCAATATAACGTAACACTGAAAGTACTACTAATATTTATTGCTTTTTCACAACACCACAGGCAATCTCTGGCACTTTGTGATAATATAAATTTTTGCTGAGAACTTATACTTTATATTCCCCATTAAAAATGATCAGTGTACCGGTTAAGTTATTTTATTTCCCTTGTGCTGCTTCATTTGAATCGCAGTGAATAGATAAACGTTTAGTCTACCATTCTTCCACATTTTGCTTCCATATTTTAATAGCTATACAAATAATAGGGAAGAAATTTGTAACAATTTTCATAATTAATTTTCTGCATTACACATTTTTCATTCAAATAGAAATAAAAAATTACATATTAAAATAATAATTATTTTTGGGGAACTATCTACAATCTCGTAAACCATGTTGTTAACCAGACGAGCAGAATATCAGACCGACAATTATATAGTGCAGAACTGGGTAGATACATTGTTAGTTTCTTTAAAAAAGGCAAGATATTCATCCATTGTTCATAACCAGAAATATACATAAAATTTTCTGCATTTCGACCAATTAACCACAGTTTCCTGCTTCCATTTCCCTCATACTTTCTTCTACGATGCCTTGCATAATTCAGATTTGGGTGCCACAGCGTCACATTCAGTTAGACCAGCACTGTGGTCACAACTAAAAGAAAGATTTCGTATTACTCTCTAATGTTGCCATATGTTGAAAATAGAGATATGCCTCGAAACATCTCCAGAAACATGCAAATTTCGAGATAAATCTCAAGAAATATTAAGGTAAATGCAGAAGGGAACACTATTAAAATAACTTTCATATTCAGAAGTTGATAAAACAATTTTTAACATATCTAGTAGAAAATCATCTATTCATCTCTATTGCCCAGTGTAAAATTGAAAGACGGATGATTGCCATGGACTAAATTGTAAAGGAAAGACCTAGATAAGAAAAAAATTGCAGATGGTTTTTCGAATATCATATATGATATAATACCTGGCAAGGTACAGAAAATAAAATCTCTATTAACACAACTCATAAGTCATTGGTTCGTTAAAGAAGAAAATGAAATATATTTCAATATATGAAAGTGTTCATTGTCATATTAAAAGAGGGATTGGGAAAATCTTTATTAGATATTTAAATAAATAATTAGGATTTTAAAAAGCAAGCAAACTTTACCAATTTTTTAAACGGAATTCCATTATTCTTCCACTGCTCGATCCTGAATATGTCAGCAATATTCTACTCCTGAAAGTCCCTTTTACCAGTTGAAAGATTGCCACAGTCCAAAATGTTTGAATCACGAACTTCAGAACATGCCTGTGTCTTCTTCCTCGCCGCTTGCAAGTAAACACTCCGACCGACACATGTTCACAGTTGCACCAAATATGGATTTATTTATATGTTTGGAAACTTGCTGCCACGTAACTTCGGCGAATGTAATTTGTAATTGTCACGGTTCGAAAATCGTATCATACAAATTAACAATTGTCACAGAGACTGAATTCAGGCATATTTCTTGGTACTTGTTGTGTAAAGCTCTCAGTTATCCTAATGGTTGCAACAGTTTGTGAAACTGTTGATAAGGAACGTCAAATGAACTTAATTTATGGAAGTTCGAATGCATAATAAACGGCAGATAAATTGTCAGATCTTCGTAAAGGTTTTGGAAAGAAAAAGACGTACGAGTCTTCTACTGAAAACAGTTGCACTGAAGTAATGGCCTCAAAGAACCATCTGGCAAATGGCTGAATTATATGGATCAAGTTAGATTGTCTTTCTGAAGTCGTGACAGCCTTCCATTTTCTATTCACTGTATTGAAAACCACACACAAGGAAGAATATTTTAAAATTTCCAGTTCCTACAGTGATTCGCCAGAGCCCATTGCACAAAGCCTAACATAAAGATTTTCTCATTCTATAAGGAAGAGTAATCTTATGCATCTGAATGTCAAAACTGAAGGTATCGCAGTGTGACAAATACAGCAGTATAAGTGTAATTCCACATGCAACATTTTGTCTTTATTAACGAAAAATAAATCTCAGAGTTTTACTTAACTTCCTGAATTCTGTGACTACAGTTATAAATACAAAAAAAATTTCTTTAAATTATCCCCGGATAGAATCTTGTAAGTTTCTTTGCTCAAATCATCTGAATTAAAATGTATATCGCTATATAATTTGTATAACATAATGTGTGTCGAAAGGAAATATATAAGCATACATAACCATAAAAAATCTTGTCAATGTCCGAGGATATAGTTCTGAGGGATTCTTCCGAAATATTTGTAAGTAATTATAACTACACACTGAATAATATTCCTGATTATTGCAGTTCTTAATAGTTAGGATGTACGGTAAACAAGAATAGGAAACCATTTGGGAAGAAGAATATTTAGGATTAATGAAGCAGATTCTCCTGATTTTGACTAGAAGAATTTAAAGTGTCTATGTACATTTTCAGTCAGGAATAACAACGTCCTTGCTGTAAATCGAACAATCGCTACTGCCGAATACAAATCAACCGTTACATCTGTCGGCTCCCACTTTCCATTATTTTTTCGAAAAAACAACACTTCGGACAAACCAAATATAGTCTTGATTTAAGCTTAGATTTCGGCTACAATAAATTCAAACGTTATTGTTTTTGGGCGGATATTCTGAGCCTTCTGAACTCATTTCTTCTTACGTATGGTGCGTTTTCTAAGATGTATAGTAGAAACATTAATCAATTATACAATAAACCCGCTGATAGCAATATAATCACACTATTGACTCTACACACCTTTCATCTGTGCTTGTTATTAAAGAGATAAAACCGACAAGCAAGTTCATATAATATAGAATATGTTCCAGTGTTCAGAAAGCTTTTAAATATGCCAGGAAGTGTTAAGCTGAAAGAAGGACGCAATAATTGCCCATCCCACACAGACTAAACTCCATAATATACAGTGCACAATGTTCACCAGCCTAACAAAATTTTCTATTCAAATAAACCAGTCTCAATTATATACAGCGCTCAAGTGATCTTCCATTCTGCAGGCCGACAAGTTGAACAGCCTTACTAATATATTATATTATTTAAGGTAATTTGAAATATAATTCGGTAATATTTGGAATTTTTATTATTCTCCAATAAATTCACCACCTTGTAACTGCCTATTATTTACTATAATATATATATATATACATATATATATATCAAATCATTGTATCCTGAGACTTAAAAGCATGTCATGAAGGTATTTTTACTTTTTGTTTTCAGGCACATACTATGAACAGAATATTGTGCCTTACAGTAGTAATTAGAAACACTTAAGTCAAAATAGAATTCAAAATATAAATACTGTAATACAATTTCTTGTTTCCTGTGATATTTTCTTTAGTACTTAAACTGCAGTGATTTCTAAAACTTATCGTATTGTAAAATGTTTGATTCACGCTCACTTGTTTATTTCACAAACTAAATTTCGGTAACTTCTCAGTTACTCTAAGTTTTTATATTCCTGGGACCCATAAAACAAAACAAAACTATGTCCTTGTTGAGCAGCTAAAATTTTATTAGCTAGACAAATAATTCCCCACATTTTATGTAACGCGAAGTTTCATTACCGCATTCACAAGTGCCCTCTACCTGTCCCTATCCTGAGGCAGATTCATCCAGTCCGTATCTCGAAATCCCAATTTCTGAAAATCCATTTAATATTATCTTCCCTTGTATTCCTTTGTACTCCAAGTTTTCTTTCTCTCAGGATTCCCTACCAAAACCCTGTACAAACTTATCCGCCCCATGCATGCTACACGCCCCACACATGTCATTCTTCTCCATTTTTGATCAGCGTTAAAATGTCGTGTGAAAATTACGTATCATTAATATAATTTTGTATAGTTTTCTCCACCATGTCCCTCTTAAGCCCAAATTTTCTCAACACCCTAATCTCAAACACAATAATCCTAAGTCCCTCTCTGAATGGGAGCAACGAATTATCTCAAATATACAAAGAAAACAAACCATTACATTTCTTTTATCTTAATCATTATATATTTGGAACGAATGCTGGAAGAGACAAAATCTTGAACGGAATGTTAGCAAGCATTATCCGATTTCAATCTACTCTTAATTCTTCCTGATTTTTAACACTTCCTTCTTTTCCAATGGAATAATTTCAAACTTTATGACGTTATTTCCTCCTGAATCCTGAATAAGTTCCATCCTGACTTCACTCCCAGAGAGTCAAAATAACTATCATGTAAATTAGCTATTTCTGTGTATACAGTGTTGAGTTTCCTGATGACGGACAGTAGATATATCCGAAATATGTAGAGTTTTAACAAATAAGTTTGAGAAATAATTTATCTCGATGGCTTTTATTATAAGAATGTATCAATCACATTATACGATCCTCTGAATATCAAATTCTACAATAAAGGATTCAGTGCTGTGACTTGTGTAAAAGTATTAATTCGTTTCGAAGCTCCAATTGGGATTAAAGGATTATCGTGATAGGATAAAGCATGTAGTAAAATCTACCTTCATTACATTTAAAAGAATCAAATTATCTCCATAAAGCATCAAACGCCACCGTGCACCTTCACCAAACCCACAGAGAATTAATATTTTCAACAATTATCTGCATTGGAATTGACTAGGAAATTTAACAAAAATTATATTCATAGGCAGTTTGAATGCAATGGATACGCAAATTTATATAGACCATTTTCAAATCTTTAATTTTTTAAAAATAAAATTAACTTCCATATATATATATTTTAACAGTTCTCTATTTGTAACTAACTTAGGGTGAATTAGAGTGGCTCACTTTATACATTGGGGAGGCACATAATCGAAACACATTTCAAAATTACCTACAGCTCAGGTAATACTTTCTGCTATAATGTTAATTTAATCTACCCTAATGCACGGTTTCACGCCCCAAAAAGCAATAATGTTAAAAGCCAGAAAAGAATCTATAATTCAAAACGATTTGACCATTAAGTGTAGGAGATACGAAGGCAGCATATTAAGCAAATTAAAAAAATGACACAGTAAAAGCTAAAGCAGGCTCCTTACAGGCCCGGAGCGGTACAGAGTGTTCCAGGAATTTAAGGTTCCAGGATGTCCTGACAGCGGCACAGGGTGGTGTTTATGTCGTCAGCCTTAGGCACCGGCATTCTTTACCCCACGAAATGCTCCTGGTACTCATTTCTCTTAGAGGCTGAGTCGACTCCAGGGCCATATGCGAACGGAAGGATTTTGTGTCAATGAAAAATTCACTGACACAGGCTGGGATCGAAGCAACGACCTTCCGATTTGTAGCACAGCACCTTAACCACTGTGCCACCGCGGTGCCCAAAAATTACACAGTATTATATAAAAATTATTGTTGTTGTGTTACTATCTTTTATTCTTCTCTTTAAATTCCACTTTACTCAATTCTTGTGTTTATAAATTGAAAATATAAGAACATTAGAAGAGCTAATTTAACAACTGTTCATTGTTACCACTGAATGATAGTAATAGAACTTCGTAGTTACAAAATTTCTTGCTCAAAAATTGATGTATTTTTCCCAGTCTGTCCAACAAATTTCTATAATATTTTAATTGATTCCTGATTTCTTCTTTAAGGTAGTTTAACCAAAAACACTTCCATCACAAAACGTTGTGTAACCTACAGAAATGATGCAGTGCCATTTATTATACCGCCAGCAACACATAAAGAAGTATAAATAACCCCCAAAACAAAACTCATGGCTCTACACTAATAAACTAAGTCTGCTACAAGAAATTTGCTGATATTTTTCTATCTACCCTCCATATCAATTTAACACTAATTTAAAATACCGACTGTTAAGACACAGTGCCACTGTTTACAGACAAGTGTTTACTCTCTTACTGCAGTAACAAATGTGGCAAGGTTAGTATCGAACTGCACATTGACTGATCGACTGCCACAACAACACTCCCCCCCCCCCCCCCCCCCCCCCTCCCCTTTATTGCCTGCACTCCCCCCCGCCGGCTTCTCTTCTTTTGTGGTTGTTTTTTTCCTCTTTTTTTTTCTCTTTGTTTTTTTTTTTTTT
>Ga0123357_10012733_pt1 | contig 10866 bp, 6 predicted proteins | sample TergutEmb28metaG_FD_89873 | JGI IMG/M metagenome (GOLD analysis project Ga0123357, IMG submission 89873) | Embiratermes neotenicus P4 segment gut microbial communities from Petit-Saut dam, French Guiana - Emb289 P4 | ecosystem: Host-associated > Arthropoda: Insects > Digestive system > Gut ... | reverse complement strand
TAAAACGGGCTAAAACGGGGGGGGGTACAGGGAAATTACTTAAAAAAGGAGTACCGCGCACCGGGCAGCGGTGTTTTATCAAAAGTGACACGGGGGCCCGGGCTTGGACAATTTTTTTTTTGGGGGGGGGGGGGAGTGACCTGCGCGGCTGTTAATACGGATCGTCTAGAAGTGGGTTGGGAAGGTGTGCATTGACTTATATGGCTCAGAAGAGGGCAAGTTGGTGCGTTCTTCCGAACACGACAATGAACCTGTGATAAGCGTGCGCAGCACATTTAATTACGGTGTGAACCCAGGGAAGTTATTTTTATTTCCTTAATGGCGAATGTTTATTGAATGGTCAGTCATAAAGAACATTACGAGCAACAGTCAATATAATAAATGTGTTCAAGAAACAAACCAAATAAACTAAAACCTGACTAAAATTCTTTATAGTAACAACTAGACCCTTTTCTAAACATTTAAACGCCAAATTAAATCCCATCCGCCATCTGCTGGCATTATTAGCTCACCATATTCTCCATGTTAGCAGGATAGGGGTTAAAAGTACAAACTCAAATTTTGAGTCACAAGATGAGTTCCATAAGTTTCACGAACTATATATTATTCCGATCGCACTATGGCCCTGGGGTCGACTCAGCCTCTAACAGAAATGAGTACCAGGAATATTTCCTGGAGGTAAAAGCGGCCGGTGCGTAAGGCTGACAACCTTACCACCATCCTGGGCCATTGTCACGTAATATGGGAACCTTAACTTCCTGGAACCCTCTGGGCACCTCCCGAGGTGCCCAGAGGGTTCCAGGAAGTTAAGGTAATTGGACTGCTTTACCTTACCTCTTATCCGTTCACAAGTACATGCAGGTCTACTGTAGCCTACAGGCCAACACAGGACACAATATGCTGTAAAAAACAGCTAACATTTTTTCTGTATTGTATGTTGCGTACTGTATGGGGCTGTACTATGGAACTATACGTGTGTTTATGTGGTTTATATTATTCTCACAATAAGCAAAGATTTGTCTCCCTAAACAACATTAAGTCGCTGGTCTTTGTAATGCAGAAATAATGTGGTTTTTATGAGGTAGAATCTAAATATTTTCCAGTCATGTAGTTGAAATTATTTTCAGTTGAGCTTTCCCTTCGGAGTGTCATTGTTGCAATGGTCCGTATTCATCTTCATTTTAATACCACTATTAGAAGAAAGAAAAACGGGCAAAGCCTGGGAACCTTGTAACAAATGGTTTCTGATCACAAAAGTGCTTTCACATTGATTTCAGATTTAAAAGATTTAATATATTAGGACTCAAATGTTCAAACTTTACTGGAACGCAAATCATTCTGTCGAACGTTAAACTTTTCAGCACATTTCTTCTGTAAAACAGTCACTTGAAATCTGGAATGTTTCTGTACAGCTTCTTCACAGCTTGGCTGGAGTCTTACGAAGTTTGTTGTTGGGAACACGACCGCTATGATGTTGGGATGGGATGCAAGACGAGTAGAGCAACCCCTTAGGGGGCCAGGTGCAGATGGCTGCTGCAGCCCTCTGTCTGACACTTGGCGGGGAGCCTTCACTTGCTGAAACTGGATATTCAGCCATGATGTAGGTACGAAGCAGGGCTGAGTGACAGTAGGTACTGTTTACCACCTATCCGTCATTACAAATACGTATTTCACCAAACGCCTTAGATAAATATTACAAATATACACAATATACTCGAATAATAAATAAAATTAACTTTGCTGAGTGCAAGAAATTTCTCTGTCTTATGGAGAAAGAAAGCATATTTCCCCGGGAGTCAAGAGGAAGAGGAGTGGCACTAACCACTCACCCACCGTCTAGTGCCGAGTTGAAGATATTTTTTATCACAGTGGTTGCAAAGTGTAAGGACCCTATTGTCTGGTGTCAGAGTGATAGCCATGCCTTGCGGGCATACTTTTTCTCAACTCAGTGTTAGCCAGGCCTAGGTACCACATTGTTTCGTACACGATAGCCAGATACAAGAAACGAGCTACCTTGTATCACGTAATGTGTTCCATAACTTCCGTATATTAGCCAATAATTGAATTGTATTTAGTTGGACTTTGTAATTATCTTGTATCAAAGTCGTAGCTGTGTCTAAGGAGCCGACTGCCAGGTATCACTGTGATAGTCAGGTCTAAAGGATCATAACGTCGTAGTCGGGTATAAGAAACGCAATGTTTTTGTCATTCAGGCACTGAAATTGTGAGATTTAATCTTATCCTGCACATAGATATACGTGTATATGTCCATTTTTCTCCGTTTTGTGCTGTGCTGTGTTGGTGGCCAACGTTTCTCTCATACGTAGTACATACGGACAAGGAACACTTGCCTTGCCGTAAGCACATACGTGTAAAACGACTTTATTTAAAACAGACTTAGGCCTGTCTCCACTGCGTTATTCAATGACACCGTTAATGACTGTGCCTGTATGGAATCGGTGATGAATAAGTAAGTATGGAGCGCTAGAGGAATTATATTGGCAGGGGAAAGCTGAAGTATTCGGAGAGAAACGTTTCCCATTGACACTTTGCCTACTACAAGTTCCACTGGACTGGCCTGGTACTGAACCCGACCCTCCGCATAAGAGGGCGGCGAATGAACGCCTGGTTCATGACAAGGCCCTTCTAATATAATATTTTTACAAGCGGGAGCGTAGTTTGATTTATGACGCTGTTGATGTTCTCAGTCTGTGTAGCGTAGATGGTAAGATGATCTGTGAGAGATAAATCTACGAAAAACCCCTGCATTTGCCTGGAGGGACTGATAAAATCCATGAAACGCCTTATGAGAAACGGTATTCCGGCCAAGCTACATCACACAGCTCTGTGAGATTCTATTATTTACACATAAAATGCGTGACTTCCTTCTTATCTATACTTGGCGCTTATGATTTTGTGGCGACCAAAATCTTTGTCATGTTTATCCATATGTAAAGCATGTCTGCATATTTCGTGAAACGCGGCAAGGATTTTCGTGAAGCAGTATTGATGTGTATTACTGCAATTTGTTGGTACATTACAGTTGTGGTTGGAGTTCGATGACAGTATTTGACATTTTGTATTTTACGTGAATTTCCTTTGCTTAAATCGCTACTTATTTTTGGAACAAAAAGTGTTACAGAAAATTAAGTTACGCTTGATGCTCGGTTCACTTTTCCTTAAGCATTACAGTTTTCGGTACAATAAATGGAACTCAACGAATGCACCAGAATTGCTGCGCTACGTGTACTGTACATTTTCCAGTTTGTTTACTTTTTCTCGGCGAACTCGGTCAACGTTCCAACTCAAAGTTGTAAACTGTGTTCTTCTGTGTGTAAATGTGTACAGCACTACTGCCACCGCGTGTCAATCCAATTGCAGTTAACAAATATATCATATACCATATGAGCTCCGCAAACCAAGCGTGTACAATAATGACCTATATCTCAGTTGTATCTGAAACCGCCTGAAGCTGGCGGCAGGCTCCTGTTTCATGATATCATTCCTCATCCCTCAATGTGTTTGACTATAATCCAGAATTTATGGTGTGTCTTTGTTTCTCATACAAACGCGAAGCAAAATTCTCTCTCTTTCTCTCCCTCTCCCTCCCCTCTCTCTCTCTCTCTCTCTCTTTCAGCTTTGAGAAGTTTGTCATACATTTGTGTACGACTTGCAGACAATTAACGTGTTTGTGAAGTCTGATCTATAGTAATGTAAATAATATGGTCTAAAATCATAACCCTTTGAAGCACGAATTTCTTGTAAGTAACAAAATAATGAAAACCCCAGTTACTGTTTCAGGCGACAACGCTATATCTGAACTGAACACACGACTAGCTTAATGCAGTTCAACGAAGTGCTTGCACTGTGCCTTGAATCTTAAAATTCCTCCGAAACCGCCCGTCGGTTTTGTCATTTCTTCTCCCTTCTATGGTAAAGTTTTGGTAAAAAGTTGACAATAAAAATAAAGAAAAACATCGTAAGAAAGAAAATACGTAACATTAATAAATACCGTAAATTATTTTGACGTGTAATATTTAAAAATGTGATTCCACACTTTGCTCAAGTTCTCGCCTGGCGAAGCGATTTCAAATTCTATATCTTCAGTCGGTGGCTACGGCCGATCGTCGCGATTTGTAGGGAGGTATGGTGTGACAACTTTGATAGTACAGAGGCGCCGCAATCGTTTCGTCATAACGAGGTTATCGTCGGACATACCATCAGATTCCAATGCGAAAATCTTCGTTCGTATTCACTGGATGGAATGGCTGCAGTACTCATTGTGTTTCAAACGTCAGTAGCACACAGCATGTGTTTCAAACAGGAGCAGTTTGTAGGGTTTGCCTTGATGTCAGATACTCAACAAAGGCACGTATCGTGGCTCTTTTACTTTAGATTCCGCTCTTCCAATTGTCAGATGAGCGTTGACTTTTTGAGGCCACCAATGATCATCTACCACAAACATGCTTTACCTTTTGCCACCATATAATGTCACAATAAAGCACTGCTGTTTCATAAAGTTATCGCTGTATGGTATGGGAATAGTTTCAAAGATAAAAATACACTCTGTTGAAAAAGTGCTTCTCTATAGTAGATAACACAGGCTTCAGTGTGGGAGTTAACACGCTGTAGCGATAACTGTGATATGAAGTACAGTGGACGCTATACTTAGCTGATGTAACGTGTGTTTTTGTGAGTATACACATTTCCTTCTTGAGGTCGATTTGTATCATTTTCATAACTCTGGCCGAGAGATTGTTCGTTGCCTACATCCGCAATGTATTGGACTCGCCCATTAATTGACGTCTGTCTATCCCCTGACCCACTCACCGTCACCCTTCCTATCTCGGACAATCGTTTAAACTTCTGAAGCACCAACGTATCTAAGCAACGCAACACAAGCAGCTTCGAGAGGAAATTATAAAAAGCAACTTTACCACTGCACTTTTTCATAGCCCTATATATCTACCAGTGCTTTCTTGCTGTTTCGTTTAAAATTTTGCGAATAATGCCTTAGTTATGCTAATTTGGTTACACATAATCTTATCACCATGTTTTATGAGTATCATGGAAAATGTGTATATACGTGCATGTTTATAACCTACCTCCATACATGCCTTGCTCCAATCCATCTTCAGTTATCCCTAGTTTTGAAAACGAATGAAGATTGATAGATTTGATTTCAGTTTTCTGTGATACACTGTACCCAATAAGTGCAGAGTTTCCAAAAAGTATAGCAGATGTTACATATTGTAGCAGTGTGCTTGCAAGAGATGATCAGTTTACAGGCAGTCATCCCCCAGACTAGTATGACGCCCTCTCGAATGTTCAAAACGGACGGTGTGTTGTTAACCAACCAAAGAGCTCACTTTTGGCGGAGACTTGCGCGAAAGCGCAATTCGGTGTCCCTTGGTCTTTTTAGCCATTCCTGCATTTATCGCATCATTGGGCTCAGTAATAGACCCCTTAAACTGTAACTGAAATTACACTTACGCTAACAAGTTGCCCGTCGCGGTTGAAGACGCAACATGGGCAAATTGAGGACCGTTGCTCAAGAGACAGTAGGCTTTATGGGACGGTGTGTTGATCTGCTCTTACGTCATTTATATACTGAGGCCATGGAAATGAGACTCATTGACCGTCCACCGCCACGTCGTGTCTGTGTTACGAATTAACCTGTGTCCCCGTACCATCGTCTTGCATATCCCATCATACTAATGTTTAGTGGTGCCAGCTTTAATTACTTAGAAGCACTTTTGGCTGCTTGACTTAGAACAGAGGGGGCTGAAGGGGAACTCAACAGCAGGCAGAAACGGGGTAGCCTCGAGCGCCTTCGACCCCACCAACCGCAAGACTTCTTTCCGAGGCCTCAGTACGCCGAACTCGGTGTGTCCTTACGAAACAAGGCCATTACAGCGGATAAGAACATAGGCACTGCGATAAATACATCGCGTTGAGAACTGTTATATGGATCTCGGAATTAGTTGTTTACTGAGAGATCTGGAACAGTGCAGCCAAGTGGGAGTGTTGTTTACGTTACGAGATACAGCTTGTTGCATTAATTGCTCCACCCAGAGATGACTCGGCAGAATATTGTGTGACGGAGAGTGTCCCGTCATGTTGCGTCATGTCTGCAGGACACAAATTTAAATTATTACCAAATTATCATAGTAATGGTAATTACTTGTAGTACTAGTGGGGCTGGCAGCTGGGAAAGAGCGCGTACGTGTAATATCGCAGTGGAGCTCAGCAGCACGGCGTGGAGTGATTCTGCTCCGTCTGTCTCCCGCTCAGCACTCGCACAACGCTGTGTCTGCAGTCTTATCGGCGTAACCGATATGGCGTCATCTGGTGACCTACAGGGACATTACATTTCGGTTTGTACATGTTCAAATTCAAACTCAGAAGCAGAATAGTAACGATGATTGATTGCTAGTCAGAAGTCTTCCATCATAGCGTCGTAGTTTTCTGACTGCAGGAATATACGTAGGCCATCATCATCATCATCATCGTCGTCCCCATTATCATCATCATCATTGTGGTCACCATAACCGCTGCTGCCCCCACCACCCTATATTTTCGTCTTCTTCACCTTCTGTTTCATCTTTGCATCTTCTTAGATTAACTTCTTAGTTCCTTCTGGCACAAGTTCCTGCGTACGTTTTGTTATTGCTGTTTTAGGAAACTGGGGAATAAGAGCATCGAGCAATTTTCAGTGACATACCGTTCGTATTAAATTTCATCAAAACTCGTCTAGCGCCTTTCGAAATGAAACATGCAAATGGAAACACCCAGCCCTCAGCGCGTTCCTGCTTTGCACATCATGAAAGGAACGCAAAGTAATTGGGAAGAAGGAGAAAAATACGAAATGAAAAGACAACGTATAAGAATATACAGTTGATGTTAGGTGGTAACGATAAAGCGATGATGTTTCGGAAACAATTTTCAATATCGACATGCAAATAGCGTGTCCTTATGGCGCGTAATTCTTTGGAACGACATCAGCGGCAAGGTAAAAGGAATTTTTTTCTTCTCCAAAATGTCCAGACCGGCTGTGGAACCCACTCAACTTCCTATCCAATGGGTACCGGAGAGGGGAGAGGCAAATTCTCTGGGAGGAGGGTTAAACGACCGGGGAGTGAAGCTGACAACTCACCTCCATGTGGTGCACAGATTATGAATACTTGGAGCTGTAACGCCACTTTTATATATTTGCCATCATGGATTTATATCTTTTTAACTTTTACCAGTTAATGTTGTTAGCGAAATAATCGTAGTTTTGTTTCAGGTTCACACGAAAAGCATATATACATTGTGTGGGCAGAATGCAGAGCTGTTACTGTCTGACAGCATTGCAGTGACACACAGCGATACCACATAAAGCTGTAGGCCTACAAATAAATAAAATATCTTAGACATAAATAAGCAATTTTAATGCGCTTCCCTTATCTAGGCACTTCATGTTAATGTCGATGTTTAAAAACCGGGTCGTTAAAGTTGTGAGTCTACTTATCCACTTGCTAGTTGTGATAATATTATCTGCAAAGCAAAATTTATAAATGTGGGTACAAAGTGCATTCTGACCCACTAGGCATCTCATTTTATCAGTTTAGTGCTTATAAACGTAATGTTTTTATGTGTAAAACGGCCGGAGGGGTTTTACTCCATCTGAACACGATATTTACATTACTATTAAAACGGTCAAGCAGTAACTAACTGCATGAATGTCTTTACAAGATGGCGGTAGTCAACAAATTTCCCGTCAAGATTCAGGTCCTCTGGTATGTGATGCTGTGTCTACGGGTGAGTGGTGTTTGGTACTTGTCTGTTTGAATACATGGCGCCACGTGTAGGAGACCACAGTCTTGAAATAAAGAGGTTGCCTCATATGTCGGTCATGTTTGTGTGTCTGTGGTCTGGTGTCAGGCCCTTAACCGCTGCCAAATACGTGACTCGTTGGCCTACACCAAAGTTGTCGGACCGGCCCGATTTTCAGCCATATTGATCCACAAGTCCAATTTAGTTTCCTAAAGCCATAAATTATTAACAGGCGTCACGTAAGTTTAAAAAACTGTAAAGAATGCAATTGGGTTTCTATATGCAAAATTTTTGATATGTGGCCGATTTTGTAAAACGCCCTAAGCTAGAATTTCTGTCGTGTGTGTGTGTGTGTGAACTGTCACGAGAAAACCGCGCACAGTACGGAGGGCTTTCTATTACGGTATTAGACGGAGTTGAGGCTTCTGGATAGTACCGTTTGCACACCTGCAAGGGATGTTACAAGTGTGTCCAGTCCAAATGTGGCTGCTTAAGAACGCTGAATTTGATAAAGAAGATAAAGTGGAAACGGGCTTGAAAAGAGTCGTTTTCTATAATGAGGGGCAGATGAAGACAATGTAGTTTATTTTTCGATTCTTATTTCCAAGTTTCGACCTTTTGTTGTCGTTGGTTAACATTATGCGCTCAGCGTCGGATGATGCGGCCAAAGGATTTGTTTAATTCACCTGGCAGTTGCTGGGAGGGGGAAACGGCTTGTGTCAGCATTGTGTCCAAATGTGGGTTCTTGTACAGGCGGCGATGAGCTTTGTGTTGACTACGTGTACATCAGCGTCTCAGTGAGTCATAGAGTCAGAAGTCAGAGAATGTAACTTTGGTCAATCTTAACTTGTCTTGTACATTCTTATGCTCCCGTTACGTCGCTCTGCTCTTGAGTGTCCATGTGTGTGCGTGCGCATGTGTGCGTGTAAACCTTTGTGAGAAGTACAGCTTTTCAGTGTCTGAATGGGCATCTGAAGTCGCACCTGTGTGGCACAGGAATGAATGGAGAAAAGGTGAAATCCTGTAGCTAGGATTACAAAGGCTAGACTTGTAAAATACTTTTGAAAACCCAGGAGACATTAAATTGCGTCTTCTATTCTAGGGTCGTGACGTGGGGGTGTGGGCTGCCTCAATCGTCCTAACCTGTTAAGGCACAGTAGTTACTGCACGTACTGTACCGTCTACTACAATGCTATGTTCCGAAACAACCTCGCCATTATCGTGAATATTTACGTAATTAGCATTAAACAGCTGACCTTTGAAACGGAGATGCAGTGTGTTGTCTGTGATGTAGGAATTGAATTTTCGTTCTTATTATTTTCTTTTGCTATTTCGCTGATTTTTCAGGCTTTTCAGCCTCAGTTTATGCACACCGTCCATGCTTATAAGGTACATTTCCACCAAATAAAATCATTTTAATAGGCTGAACTATATACTTGCTAAGCAGTGGTTATAATGACGAAGTTAACAGTGATCATGTGTTCAAAGACATGGGACAGCTGGAACATTAGGTTCACTTTCGAAACTTCTTCATAGCGTAGAAATATATCACCATTTGTCAATTATATCTTGTCCTGTGTAAAAGTATGCCCTAGGATAAGCTGCTGATCCCTACCCAAGGAATTGTGACAAACGCTTCAGAGATTACATTTTAATCGGTGCAGATCAAAGAGTTTAACCTAGGATCGCTCAATCACTCACTCACTCCGTGGAGCAGAGTCCTTCTTGAGAAGCTAAGCGGTTTTCAACTAGTCAAGAAATCCCCCTCATTTTATGGAACCCGAAGATTCATTACCGCATTCACAAGTGCCCGCCACCTGTCCCTATCCTGAGCCAGCTCGATCCAGTCCATACCCCCACATACTACTTCCTGAAGATCCATCTTAATATTATCCTCCCATCTACACCTGGGTTTCCCAAGTGGTCCCTGTCTTTCAGGTTCCCCACCAAAACCCTGTATACGCCTCTCCTCTCCCCATACGCGCTACATGCCATGCCCATCTCATTCTTCTCGATTTTATCACCCGAACAATAAGAGGCGTCGAGTACAGATCATGAAGCTTAACTTAGGATCTACATGATAACCATGATCGTGCAACATTAATCCCATACAACGTTTAACCTGTCGGTTGATAACTTATCAGTATCGATAAAAGAGGCCCATCCTTTAACAGAACGCACTGACAGACTACGAAAACAGTTCGTGAGCTATACTGTCTATTTTAATGCATTGTCTAACAGGCCACACGGGGCCGTATCCCATAAGAATTCTTTATGTGACTTTCTATGTCAGACTGTGCAGGGATGTTAAAATCAATTGGTTATTAATTCCTACCGCAACGTCATTATTCTATCACATTACTATTTCAAGAGGATCATTGCTTTTGTACGAATTCTGGTGACTGCATTCTCGAAGTGGAGTCCCGCTGCAGTGTACAGTTCTACGGTAAAGTGGCACTAGAAGGTGAATCACAATGCCGTGCTCGATCGGAACAGAGCCTGAAAGGTTTCACCTGTAGATAAGACGTTCTTAGTACATCTCGGAACGCTAAATAAACCTTACATAAATCAATAAAGAATGGCACGTTAGTGAGGCGAATGCGATGACAGGGCGGGATTTTCTGAATATATCTGTTCTGGACCACATACCTGCTGAATGGTTATCACAAATGTCCGAGACATTTCCAACAGAATGCTGCAACGCAGAATCAAAAAACAAGGCCACGACTGCTTACTCCATCACCCTACGCAACACTCTTACATTATCCTCTCATATCCAGTAGGTCGTAATGATAAATATTGGCAGTGGACAGTTCATTTACCTCGTACCGCATGGTTTGACATGAAAAAACACCGCATTCCGTCTGCCACACAGTAGATTTACGTGTTTCGCATAATTCCCAGAATAAACAGCCGTTATTTACATGAACAGGATTCGCCGGTTAACTTTTGTAATGACACTGTTTGTTGGGGGGGGGGGGGGGGGGGTGTGGGAGGAAAAGGTTTTTTGTGTGGGTAACAAAAATAATTTTTTTTTTTTTTTTTTTT
>Ga0123357_10012732_pt1 | contig 10866 bp, 5 predicted proteins | sample TergutEmb28metaG_FD_89873 | JGI IMG/M metagenome (GOLD analysis project Ga0123357, IMG submission 89873) | Embiratermes neotenicus P4 segment gut microbial communities from Petit-Saut dam, French Guiana - Emb289 P4 | ecosystem: Host-associated > Arthropoda: Insects > Digestive system > Gut ... | reverse complement strand
GTGGGGTGGATGTGTGTGTGTGGATTGTGTGTGTGTGTGAGTGGGTGGATGTGTGTGTGGGTGTGTGGATGTGTATGTGTGTGGGTGGGTGGATATGTATATGTGTGGGTGGGTGGATGTGTGTGTGGGTGGGTGGTTGGGTGGGTGGGTGGTTGGGGGGGTGGGTGGTTGGGTGGATGTGTGTGTGTGATAGAGAGGGAGAGAGCAGGCAATATGGAGTGTTCTCCATAGTGTCCATTTAAACGTAGGTAAAACGTCGATAGTAACAGCTAAACTTCTTGCCGCTTATGTATCAAGCGAGAGAGAAAGAGGAAAGGAATACTGCAAAGAAAGATATGGATAGTGTAGCGGTAAAGTTGCCGATTTACCCACTGAAAATAACACAGCGCTTAAATATGTTATGACCAAAATACATCAGGTTAGAATTTCATAATTTTTCTCTTTGTTTTGCAGATGATGGTTTTGTGCAATTACATGTATTCAAAGTGTTTTCGCTTATTAGTAGCAATAGTGGCAGCAGCAGTAGCAATAGAAGTATTAGTACTGTTGCCTTGGGCAATACTGAATAATTAAATCTTACTTTCTTAGTGGGGAAAGTGGGATGTAAAACAAATCGCTTGATCTCCAGATCAGGATTCGCCACATGTAGAGTGCAGTTGAAATGTGACGGCACACGCACAGAAAAAAGATTTCGTTTTTCGGTTCGCCGGGGCGACAGTTCATTCGACTACTGGCAGCCATTGAGGTCGCGTCTGCGGGTAGCCCTTGTATTATCTATAGAAAATACGTTGATCACAACTTGAAAATTTTGCTTCAAGGCGGGAAGAAGCGGGTAAAAATGATTGGTGAGCGCGCAATAGTTTATAATGTGCACAAATTCATGAAAACTGAATCTGAGGTGGGTATCACAATCTCTATTTCAAAAGTACAGAAGATAGTCGCTGAAGCAACACACGTTAGCAGGAGAATTTATGTAATTTATTGAAAGAATTGAAAATGTGGAAACTGGTGTAGCAATGGCGTTTTCAACTCCGCTAAATTAAGACCGAAAGTTTGCACAAAAATTATTAATAATTTCGAAGAGGCCGTTCTGGGAAAAATAGTTCACAAGTTTTACCTCCCTGAGGAACAGCGACCAACTCTGAAGGCAATCCACACCAAAATGTGGGAATCCACTGGTTTGGAGGAGGTGTATCCTCACTGAGATTGGTTCTGAAGGAAATGGCATTTAGGTAAGTTTATTTCTCAGAATAGGTGTGCATTATGAATCCTAGCGCTCTGCCAAGATTCCCTGTGTATGCTGAACAGTAGTTACACGTTGCCTGTAAATATTCATTCTTAAATTTTGGAACATTTTATATTGTACGTGGAAGAAGACTTATGATAACCGACGGCTTATTGTGGAAAGACAAGATATCCGTTCGCTCAGAGTCTAGTACCTGCGTGCTATCAAAGCATATAGGGATGTAAAGAAACCAATTGTGTACGCAGATGAAACTTGTATATACTCAGTTCACATACAACATCCCATGCGTGGGATCACGGGTCGGGAGCAGGACTGAAGGCTCTTATTCCCAAAGGACGTCTCATTATCTTCCATACTGGTAATAGTACATTAAATTCATTGTACTCAACACAAACATCTCATTGTTCGAATAACCGTTTCTTGATACTAAATAAACCAGTTCTTTTCAGGACGACAGTGAAGTTTCATACCCATTATTCTTTCAACATTCCGATCTGGTTAAAAAAAAGTGGAGACTGCCGCAACGACATGAACCACGCCGATTATAAGAAATAGTTGCAGGAGCTCATTCCAAATTTGGAGTCCAAATCAGTTACTGTGGTCGACAACGCGTCTTAACCCAAAGTACAGATCAACCGGCGCCCAACCAGCAATACCAGAAAAGGTGAAATGCTGTTTTGGTTGGATAAGCATGATATATGGTACAGCTCCGGCATGACGAAATTAGAGCTGTGCGATCTCATAAGAAAGCATAAACCGCAATATGAAATTTTAACAATTGATTGTTTGCATGCCGACCATGTACACACAGTGATCAGACTAGCTCCTTTCCACCCTGATTAAAACCCCATAGAAAATATTTGGATTATTTTGAAGACCAGAATAGTTGCAAAAAATGTTACTATTAAGCTGCGAGATGTTCGTCAAATGGCAGAGGAGAATTTTGCCGCTGTGACAATGAAAGAGTGGGCTGCTGTTTACAGACATGTTAAAGATGTGGAAGAAGACCACATGAGCAGACAGCACGAAATGGACAGCGTTAAGGAGAGGATCATAATCAATGCCGATAAAGATGATGATGACACATCAGAATCCTCAGATGTAACGACAATGGAGTTGGTCCATTCTTCAGTGATAGCGAGTAACACTGGAAACAACTGAACTCACTATGCCAACAAGACATTCTGTTTTAATCTCAGTAAGGGAAGTGTTATATTGAAACAGCGATGTTGAAACTAACTCTCTAATTTTACTACCTAATTCACGACTTACCATGCTGCTAGGCAGCATGCCTAATGTTTTCATTGTTGGTAGTAATTCTGGATAGGCTATGTTCGGTGGCAGTTTCACGAATACTGGCTACCCAATCCATTCGCCTCTTCCCCTTTCACTTCCACCTTTGCTTCTCCTTGTGCCATCATATTTCGACTGCACTCTACTAGGTGACTTTCTTGTTGTGGTCTCATTCACCCGAACGTAACCTGCACAACACTGAAAGACAGAAGACTAGATAATAAAGGTAGGTAAGAGCGTTTGGCGATCTGATACTGTATACTTGTATAGATAGGAACCAACATTCTGGATGAACCTCTTGTTTCCATCTTTAGGACAAACATGGAGACAGAGTATTCCTTGAAAACACTGATAATTATGTACCAAACTACATGGACTCAAATGCCCCAAAAATGTAATTTTCATACTCACTGCTATAAGAACTACAAACCTCATGCAGTGAAAACGAAATTGGGAAAAATTCAGAAGCAAGCAGTTAAGTCGTAATTCGAGACACCGTTTCTATCCTCTAATTTGTTTGAGATGCCAATGAAACGCATAACATCTGTCACGTTAGCCGGTAGGCCAGGCAATAGTTAGTGACGATTTATTGACTGAACCTGTCACTTGGGATCAATGAACGAACGGAAAAATTTGTGGAAGAAAGTGGTCATGCCAGGAAGCAGCCGTTAAACCTGCTAAACTAGGAGTAAAACCACCTTCATTTCAGTTTTGTTGGGTTCAGCATACAAATGACACAATCGTAGCACTTTTTTTTTAAAGTTTGCCATCCCGGCGTGTTTAACACACATATAAATATACAATGATGTATCAGTCAAACACAACAAAACTTTATTATGTTTATTATTGTGTTAGGGCAACATGTTTCCATTCTTATAGAATCATCTTCAGGCCATTCTAAGATACATATCCTTACTTAGCAATGTTTAAAATGCGCTGTGGGATTCCAAACGCTTACATTCTTGATATAACTATGTATAAAATGCATGTGTCGTTATGTTCTTATTGTACAATCAGGATACTTATTTCTAAAACTTTAACCGGTGCATACGAAGGAGGTTACACGTATGTATTTGAGATGTGTTCATGTATGCTGACCAGTCAGCATACATGAACGACAAGTTGCACAAAAGCAATAAACTTCGTGAAATAAATTACATCAAAACGCCTTCACTGTCACTATAGAAACCCAGCCACTCAACACTGGAGATAAGAGCCTAAACGTTCGTCAAGAATATAATATCAACATAGGGGAGATATCACTTCACTTACCAAGCGCAACTTTCGTGCATAGTTTTTTTAATGTTTTTAACGTTTTAACGCTTATATACATATTTTGTAATCAGCAACAATGTATATAACAATATCCAAAGTTTTATAACAACACATCCCAAACACATACGTGTAACCTCCTTCATGTGTACCGGTTAAAGTTTTAGAAATAAGTATCCTGATTGTACAATAAGAACATAAAGACACATGCATTTTATACATAGTTATATCAAGAATGTAAGCGTTTGGGATCCCACAGCGCATTTTAAACATTGCTAAGTAAGGATCTGTATCTTAGAAGGGCCTGAAGATGACTCTATAAGAATCGAAACATGTTGCCCTAATACAATAATAAACATAATAACGTTTTGTTGTGTTTGACTGATACATCATTGTGTATTTATACAATGATAACACATTTACAGGCACATTCATCATCTTATTTCATCCAGAATTTCAGGATCCTAGCTGAAACAAATAATCAAGTTATTTCACCCGCAGATTGTTGACTGATCATTCCTTGACCAATGAGTGCACTGGCAATATCTTCATCACACCCTACATCCCTTAAAGTTTCAGCCACTCTATATTGTAATTCTGACAAAGCAAGCAATTATATCGCGGGTGAAGATATTTTGATACTTCTTCCCTCACCACCAATACAGTCACTCCCACTGCCACAAGTGCAACCGCCAAAACGCTGACGGTTTCAGACGCCGGCAGCGGGTACCGGATGGATTCATCATCACAGAAGAAGCCTCTTTGGTCAGGTTCCACAAACAGGTACAACAGCAGTGACGCGAGGCCCACTAGAAACAAATCACTTACAATTACCGTGGTTCGCTCTAGACTTGTATTCGGGAGGGTTTCGGCTCCAAAATTGACTGGGTTACCGACTACAATAGTCTAGACGTTAGTGATTAACTGAGACTGATAAAAGCGTCACGAACATCAGAATCCCGAAAATCAGAATTCCGTTTCAACGTCAAACACCTGTTTGATTCCGAGGACTTTGAAATGCAAGTAATAAAAGGATCAAATAACGCAATAAGCATAACAAGTCTACTGTTAATGGAAACAAACAAGTTCTATTTGGAAGCATAAAATACATCCAATGATTAAGGGCAGTGTCACTCCAAACAGAAAGAAATCAATAAAAATCAATCAAAGCTGAGAAAGCTGACTTCTCAGTTATGCAGTCTCATACTGGTTCGTTGGAACGGGTTCGAGATTTGAAACAACTGCTTTAAAACAGGTGATCACTAAAGGTCGAGATCCCGAACATGGAGGTTCACATACATCCCGGCTCTACTGTGTGCTGATGGAGGCTCCTTATGGCTTTTTGCATTTTCTCCAGCATGTCGATGTTGCATAAGAATTTAGGCGTTGATGGTGATCAGTATTAGGAAGATAGCGATATGGGTTTTGATAAAAAGTGTGTTGTCGATATTTATAAGGATCCTCTTCCCTGAAGGTGAAGGCAGAATGTTCATTCGAAACGTTGACAACCAGCTACCAGGCTGTGCGGTGTTCGCCATATACCTCTAATGCGTACCGCTCCCAATTGGGAACGGTTTATGTGTACTTTATACATGCAGATGGGAACTAGATGATCTGTGGGAAGAGGATTATCACATAGTAAGGACTTCGACCGCTAGGTGGTAGCACAATTCTTTATTAATTTGTTTTATTTTACTTTTTTGCAAATATATGTTTGGTTTATAAGGTCACGCAGTTGAGGGACAAGCACTTTCAGAAGGATGTATAAACGCTGGTGCTGGCATCCACTGTGAACATTTCTCCTGCTACATACATCCACTGTGAACATTTCTCCTGCTACATACATCCACTGGAACAACATTCGACTGCCTTTGATGGAGAAATTGAAATCATACGTACTGCACTACGTCTGCTGAACTTACACCAGGACAAATCTGAAAGAGCTGTTATCTTCTCTGACCCAAATTCTGCAATACTATTTGCGGGATTAACAGAAACTAAGATATCAATAGAAGCCAGAGTCTGCCAGGACCTAATACGACAACTTAAGGCAAACCACAAACAAATTGCACTGCAGTGGATACCAGGACACTGTCAAATCGCAGGGAACGAACAAGCTGATGTACTGGCTAAGAAGGGTGCCAAAATTACACAAACACATATTAAAGAAACATCCTACCGCTCTATTAAACAAATTTAAAACAGGTGTTCCAAAGTGTATACAGACATAAACTGGAGACAAGACTATCACCTAAACCGTGGAAAAGTGGCGTAGAAGAAAGGCAGTTGCAGAATTTCGACTGTGCGTTGGGCGTGATTGCTTGGGTACACATCTTCACCGCACTGGAATCCGCCCCGACCCCTACTGCATGCTATGCAGCCACCGCGAACCCATGCACAGAAACCACCTAGGACAATGTACCGCACTTCTTAATAGGACAGAGTGTGAGTGATACTGGGAGGCTAGGACAAAAATGATGGAAAACTGACTTTGTCTTTTTACTATTACTATTTTTGTGACTACTTCTTATCATTAGGACTTTCATATTTATTTTGAATGTTTTTAGTATCTATACTGTAATTTTAACGTTTTACTTTTATTGGTCGGATAGGTCAATGATAAACAGTCAATGTACCCGCCATTAGGAAAATAAATAACAGAATTTGACCTTTTAACTGCGCAGTTAATTATTTGTTAGTCTATTGTAATACAGTATTTAGTTTAGCAGAATAGAATATACACGTTTTCTTATTTTAAATTTAAATTGGTATGAGTCAAAAGATTGTTCTATACGTCCTTGCGTCTTTGCCATAACAGATTTGCCAAACTATTGGCTGGTGGGGGCGAAAATTACTACCATACGCTTTATTGTCCTTTCCGTGGAAAACTCGATGGAGATCAAGGCATCATACGGTTAGGAAAGCACTACACTATCATATATCTATGGCATTCGTAAGGACCAGTGGCCTGGAGCGAGTAATCACAATGGCAATCCCTAAGAAAAATTACGATAAAAATCAAAATTATTTTTACTTCTATGTAACTCATTAATTTAAAATTTGTCAAGAGCATAAAATCAGTTTGTTTAAACTATTTATTTTGCAGCTCCTTGAACTCTAGTGCACGAGCGGCCGCACTACTCCCTGCATCCTGCCCCCGCTAGTTAGGCCCGTGATAAGCAGTGCTGACAAGTGTCATCAATTTTGAAAGACAGATTGTCATTTTACTACCCGAATCTCGAAAACCACGTGTACTTAATTCTTTAATGGATCTCATCCCTTTGTGTCCCAGAAATAACTAGAACAACAAATGGTCGGTCAACAATTACGAAACCAGTGACTGATAAATTAATTATTATTAATAAATATTAATTTAATACGTGATTATAAAATAATTACTTTATTTTATTGGCATTATATTAAATACATAAACATTTTATTCTCTGTTATCTTATTATTTTAGAGAAATTTGGTTTGCACCCCCTCGGCATAGTGAAAAAAGCAAAATAACTAAACATATGCTTCTCCTGAAGGACATAGAGACTCCATATTTAAAGTCTGGGCCTATTCCACCTTAAATTTCAACAACATTTTTAAATTTTAAGGTTTTGACTAATTTTTTCTTATTCATTTTACTATTGGCTTGTTCATATATTACAATTATATTATAACATTTATTTTGTAATGTGCGATCCCACAAGTATTGAGTGTGAAACATATAATTGGAGATGCATTTGCCTATAAATTTCAAGTCTGTAGACACCTGATGATTAATCGAGTGATCCGAAACATGTAGTATGTTTCAGATAAAACATAGTTGTGTTGACTGATCGTTTGTTGTTTTCATCTCCTTACCAACCATATCCAAAACTAACATACCCACTACCAGAGGTCAAACTGAATACCGTGAGGCCGTGATAAGCTTTACTGAGTCACTTTTGTCCCCTTCATGACGCGAAAGCTGCAAAAATATGAGCCTCCAACCTTCACCACAAATGTCTGAACGCAACTCGATGAACCACTCAGTGGATTTTCATGCAATCTGACAATGGGGAATAGCTCTACAGTTTATAGACGTAATCCAGTTTTGTTTAAAATCTCACAAGAGAAAGGAAAGCTGTACATAAGGACCTGCATGTGTTTCGGCGCGCAACTCTCTTGCTATTTATTACAGCAAAGATAATTCTAATGAACTTCGCAGTAGGAAATGAAGTACACACCATCTGACTTTCAGTATGTCCTTTTCTTCGTTAGCCCTACTTATGGTTTTCGGTTTAATGAAACACGAGTGACTTCGGCGCTGTCTAAACGCAGTCACAGAGCTCGCTCGCTCGCCACAAACGCTGCGCTCCTTTAGGCTTACACTGCCTAGCGAATTTTTAAATGAAGCAACCCCTTTGTGTTTTATCAATATACAAATATGTACGTTAAATTATAATATTACATAGTCGTACACAACTCTCAGTTTATTATAAGTCCTAGTTTTAGTTCTAGCTACATGTTTCGGCTTGTATACAGAGCCATATTGAGGCTAGTTGTTAGAGTGTTTTATGTGTAAAAGGTAAATCAGTGCCATTACAGACCCGAGGTGCCCAGAGGTTTCCAGGAAGTTAAGGTTCCCAGATTACGTGACAATGGCTCAGGATAGTCGTAAGGTTGTCAGCCTTACGCACCGGCCGTTTTTACCCCCAGGAAATACTCCTGGTACTCATTTCTGTTAGTGGCTGAGTCGACCCCAGGACCATAGTGCGATCGGAAGATTTATGTCAATGAAAAATTCTAATGACACCATCTGGAATCGAACCAGCATCTTCCGATTTGTAGCACAGCACCTTAACCACTGTGCTACCGCGGTCCTTGTTTCGGACGTAGACTTCTAATAAATTGAGTTGTATATGACTATATAATTTTACATGCGTATACTGCCTAGGCACTTTTGATCTTACTTGTTTGGTATCATCTGAGGCCCAGTTTACTTAAGCATACCAAAGAAGTTTTACGTTCAAACTTTGATAGATTTTTATGAAATTCGTTAGAAGAGACATCTGTTATTTTATCACTGTCATACATAAGCCAGAAGCGGACTGGATTCATCTGACTCGGAAGAGCGAAAAACGTCGAGTTCATGTCAACATTGTAATAAACCATCGGACAGTATAAAATGCGGGGAATTAATCAATTATCTGAGGACTGAAGAATAAGAACTAACTAGATGCTACTTATTATTTTATTGTACTTCTTATAGGCTAAACATGTTTCGGGCACTACTATGCCCATCATCAGAAGACCACGACTGTAATGTTGATTACCACATTGGCCGTCTCGGCTGGAGTAGCGTCCGGACTGCAGTCCGGACGCTACTCCAGCCTACCCGCACCTAACTTCCAACATACAGCAAGCCAAGAGCGAAACGACCAATTTGGTAGTCAACACTATAGTCATGAGCTTCTGATGATGGGCATAGTAGTGCCCGAAACATGTTGAGCCTATAAGAAGTACAATAAAATAATAAGTAGCATTTGGTTGGTTCTTATTCTTCAGTTATCACAATGATGCACGGTTCAACACATATCAAAATAGCTGAGAAACTGTTACGTGACAGCACAAGAAGAACTCCGTTATATGAGGTTACTGATTTATTCTTTTCTTAAGAGTAAAACAAAATATTTAAAAAATTACCGTCAAAAGGCAAAAGCCCTACTCGGGCCAAGGCCGCCTCATTTTTGGGGGTTCGAGATCACGCTCAGTCCGTAGCACTCTTGTAGCGGAGGGATCGGCCCGTCGCAGAGACCTCTACCTGACAACACTCAAAAACCTCAATAGTTAGGCTTAGACCCAGTAAGGCTGTGAGCCATGGGTGGTGAGGGAAGTTCTCCTAAAGGGTGTTGTAAATTGCGACAAACAAAAACTGGCACAGATACAATTCGAATACAAGAGTCAGTTTGCCCATAAATGCAGCACTCCAGGCCATTAGCTAAACAGAATTTGTTGTTGTATTATAATTTACAAACAAAATAAGGAATGCAGGCCTGCCAGTCTTTACAGCAGGATTTCAGGCTCTTCAAGTTCTGCCAGTAACTCCCCGTTTAAAGTTAATTTTGCGCACTCGTATGCGGCATATCAGTGTGCTCAGTAGCTGACGTTTCGTTAATCTTCTCCCAGTAACTTCAGCGATAAGAGACTCTTGTTTATTCACTGTAACTTTTTGCATTGCGTAGCCTCTTATCTCAAGTGCTTGCGTAAGGCAATTCTTAGTTTCTTCGTCCTCTTGTCTGCTGTTTTCAGAGGAATTCTTCATTACAGGTGCTAATTACACAACCGAAGTCACGACTGCCAACAACGACTACAACCTGGTCGCCATCTGCACAGTCTTCCCTGCAGAAAACACAAGAGGTTTCTTCCAGTGCCCTTCCAACACGTGACAGGCAAAGTGGTGCAGGCCTAAGTCATGTTTATTTCATTTTAAGAACTAACACAACTGTGCCTGTCAACGCCACTTTTGGCTCGACAGCCCTAGCGGGCCTAGGGCTCCTCATCTTTGAGTTTTCGATATCATACTTAGACACATCACATTCGGTAGGACTCCTCTGGATGAGTGATCGACCCGATGCAGAGACATCTACCTGACAACACACACAGAAATCCATGCTCCCGGCGGGATTCGAACCCGCAATCCCAGCAAGCGAGTGGCCGCAAACCCACACCATAGACCGCACGACCAGCGGGATCGGCGTCTCAACGCCACTGGATACCGTAAAGCATTTATCTTACATTTTGCAACCGACTTCGACCACTTTTCCTTTCAACGGCTCGTGTAATATAAGACGGACAAGGTAGAAAGAAAGACGAGGGTTTCTGAGAATCACAGACCGTCTTTGAATAACGAAACAAACCGTAGGCCTGTATTACATAAATCATACCGGACGTCCCACTCTAAGGCTAGGCGCGCACTGGCAACTTTAGTTGCTCAACTTTTTAGTTGCCCGGATGGAGAACACTGCTTTAAATGAGAGCGCGCGCACTGGCAACTTTTCTGTTGCGGCAACAAAAAAGTT
>Ga0123357_10012731_pt1 | contig 10866 bp, 11 predicted proteins | sample TergutEmb28metaG_FD_89873 | JGI IMG/M metagenome (GOLD analysis project Ga0123357, IMG submission 89873) | Embiratermes neotenicus P4 segment gut microbial communities from Petit-Saut dam, French Guiana - Emb289 P4 | ecosystem: Host-associated > Arthropoda: Insects > Digestive system > Gut ... | reverse complement strand
GCTGAGTGGACCCCGTTCCAGACCCACTACTACTCAGAAAATCTGGTAGCGCCGGGGATCGAACCCGGGACCTCTGTATCTGTAGCCAGAAACTCTGACCACTAGACCACAGAGGCGGTTATCATCATGTAAGGGTAATTAAAATACAAACTGCCATATTATTTTATAGAATGATTTTTTTTTTTTTTTAAGTTTTGCCTTTAATACTGGGATAGGAATTCTTTAAGTGTGTTGAATGGCTTGCCTGCTAGCCAGTACACTGTGTTTGTGATGATGAAGCATGTAATATGACGCCCGTTGACCAGTGTTCACAACATTCCACTCATGCAGTGTTACCAGCGCTGACGTGTGTTTCATGTTTTGTAGAGTAATGAAGAATGAACTGTTTTTTAGAACTTTTGTACTGCATTAGTATGCTATATTTTTAGGAACTGTCATGAACATGATAGTGGGAATTGTTCCCCGTGGCTCGTACAAACAGAAGTGGCAATTTTGTAATGTTACGGGTCTTGTGGCATGCTCAAGTGGGTGATGAAGTTTATTTATGTGTGTGAATAGTTCCGTTTGATGACTTTTAGCTGTACATACGTATGTTATGGCAGTGATCATGTCCTGGGATGCCGTCACTGGTTTTCCCATCATTGTGTTTGCAAGTGGTAAGTTTTGTGTGCGCTTGGGAGTTTTTTTTCAGCAACTGGACTGTGCATTTCTAGTCCAGTTTGGCATTAGACCAGTCCATGTCACAAATACTGCAAGCCACAAGTAAAGATACCTAGAGTGGTTTTGTTTAGACAAATTCCAGTATATGATATGAGGTGTTTACTGTAGTGTAAGTGAGGATTCCTCTCTGCTGGGATGTGATGCTGCAGTCTGTGGTAATGCTTTGAGGAAATGTACTGCCCTTATCCTCATTGGTCAAGATGCCCAGGAAGAATATGGTCCACCTGACCCTTGAGGATGATGGCACTAATCCTCGAAAAGTTCAAACCACTCACCCAGCAAGTGTCACGTCCCGGACAGCCAGAATTCTTGAATTCCAGTGATTCTCAAACTGTTTGTTTGGAAATCTTCGGCCACACCAAAATTTTAACAGTAGTTCTTATACAAAACACAGATGCATTTGAAACTCTCGCTGCCCTGAGTGCTGGTGCTGACTGAGATAATGTTTTCTCTGCCAGTCTGTATTCCCAGATTGGCTCTGGTTAAAGCAGCCAGCAAGATGTGCTGCAGAGCCTAGCCTCAAGTGGCACAGCAAATACACAGACTGTGAAGTATAATGATGTACTTGGAACCCTGTGCACCACAGGTTCCTCCGATTGGCTGGTTGTAGTGACTTGGTGCTGGATAAATCAGTCTAGCTTCAGCTGAAGCAGAGATGTGCAGGTGAAATGTGTTGTGTTTGAAGGATGTATAATGTGCATGTTGGCAGCACTGCATTGAGAGGTACAGAAAAATTCTAAATTGTGGTGGTGTGTTTTTGTGTATGGCGTGACGGTAGGGTGTCTGTGATGCAGTGACATAAACTGAAATGGTGACACGGTATATATTTTTGGGCTCACAAAGAGAGTTTTGTTTTACAGACTTGTCTCTTTGCTTCCGTCATACTGTCTGAACTGGTCTGCCATTTCTGTGCCAATACACAGCACAGACATGTGGCAGGTTCTTCAGTAGTGCCAACTTGCTACTAAGCTATAAAAACATAGTTTGACAATAGCATGGAAAGGGGTAATTCTGTTCGTTCGTAAACACTTAAGGATGAGGCGCAAAATACTTACCTTGAGTCAAAGTGAAACATTTAACAGAGTTATCAATGCCCATGTTTTTAAGGAAGTGAATTTACTTTGTTGAGTACAGTGATGGCCTTGGTATTAGGAATTTGAGATGTTGTGGGGTTGGAGGATGTTAGTAGTTGGTATTGCTAGATTGGCAGTTGGTGTGCCGGACACTTCTCTAGTCTCCAGTGAGTCTACTCCTCAGGGCTCCATTTCCAGCTTTAAACTGACAGCTCATGTAGCAAGTGCGGCCCTCCGGGTTTTGAAAGTGGCACACACATATTTCTCACAGGACCCTCGGCAGACTGCTTGTGTCTTGTATGTGCTGTAAAGTATTTACATTTTAGCTATCTCAATATGTAGTTACTGTTGTTTTTGCAACTAATAAAAATGTTTGTAAACACAATGACGTATTGCTGGCTCATTGCAAGGAATGCTCAATAAGTAAGGTTTCCTAGCCTGTGCGTTTGGTGTTAATCAGGCATTTTATGATTCTGTAGTTGGGGTAGTGGGTGACAAGTTACACAAGAGTCAGTCGGGTGCGTGCAGTTTATGGGGTAGAATGATGTGCTTTGGCACCGATATTTGACACTTGGTCCTACAAACAAGTTTGTAGTGTGCTGTGGTTGTAATGGGCAGTTACATAGGGTGCAGCTTGTCACAAGAATATTTGATAAAACGCCCATGATGGGTGAGATTTGAGGATCACACAGCAATGTTGCTGACGATTAAAGTGTTGTGGGATGTGACACAGTTTTTGGGCAACTGATTGCTGGCAGTTTGAAGGGTCAGAGCTCATCATCAGTACTTCTTGAAGCTGACAGTGGATATGCTAGGACCATTTGGCTTGCTCAGTACAGCGTTACAGTCCAGAAGACTTGTGTCTCTATCCACTATAACAGTTCAGTTGGCCTAGCACATCCAGGACAGATGTAAACACAGCAGGGCTGGAGGAACTGACTGTGTTGAACCAGGTCACAGTTCCATGTTAATTAACAAGGGGAAATGGCTGTTGATCAGTTGCTGTGAAAACAGGAGCCTGATTTCTACTGTGACAGAATTCTTTGACTTGTGTCCAGGTGTTTTGTGGATTGTGTTTTTAAAAAATGATACTGCAGTGCAATTAATGAGCTGCATTTAACATTGTAATTTGTGTAACATAGAGAACCTTACTTATTGAACACACTGTATACAGTCACCCCCTCTGCTGTTCCAAGGTGTTCTCTTCGTGATGTTGCAGTTGTCCTATGTCCTGTTTGTTTTATAATGAACAACAGCAATGCTCTCACCCCTTTCCATTTGCCCCATTTTAAGCTTCAGCCTGTGAACAGATTGACTTTCAGCTGTACCAAAATAAGAAGAAAGGAGGAGCAACTGTTGATTGCAGTTGGTGTATCTGGTGAAGGACCACTGAAGGGAGGTAGCTTGCAGGGTAACAGGCATGAGACCGTGTGCATGTGTATGTGTGTGTTCCTTCACTGACCCAGTTTTGGTCTCTTCGTAGTATTTACATATATCCATTCTCTAAATGGAAGTAGTCACTAAACTAAAAGTAACAAAACTTACAGGCAGGTATATGTGAACGCTGTGCCATACAGTACATGAAACATGCGACATAATCTAACACTGTCTTGCTGACAGAAAGTGTCTACTACTAAAACTGCAGACTGTCATAGACCAACCATAGATAAGGGTATGTTCTGTATCCTGCCAGTTAGTGTGGCGGGTGTGACTTGACAGCAGTGTGTTGGTGGTATTGGCCTTCGATGTGACTCAGTTTCTGATTCCCGGTAATTTTGAAATTGTCATTTCTTATTTAGAATTTTAGCTTCTCTCTCTCCCTCTCCACGTGTGTGTGTCTAATGATACTGACAAGCAAAAGAACCAGATCCCTGGCAAAGAACATATACTTTATGTTGTGGCTTGTGTCTAGGAAACATTACATCACTTGTGTCTTCAGAGCTGTGTTAAATTGCTACTTGTGTTACCATGAAGATAGCTTTGTTATGATGCCCTTTCCACTCTGTATTCAGTTTGTTGCAGGGTGCAGAATGTTGTGGCGACTGTGCTGTATCGTAACTAAGCCGGTGCTTGCTGAGATCACACAATTGGTACAATGTGGCTCGATAAACACTGGGAAACAGTCCCATAAAATTGTGAGCAAGCAACAACTTAAAGGTGATGTACTGGCAGTAAATGTGTCTAGAGGGACTGGTGGGATACGGACAGTCCACTGCCGCTGGACTGCGAGTCATGTGACATACAGTCAGTGCCAACTGCTAGCAAGATCAGCAACTAACATCATCCTGCTGAGTCACCATGTGCGCACAGTTCTTGACTGACTGAGAGCCGTGCCATAGGAGATGCTGAAACGTCCTGCATAGAGCGTGGACTGGCTACCTCAAACAGTACAGTCATGTCGGAGGGTGCGATACAGCAGGGGGTTTGGCAGCAGCCAACAGAATTCTTACAAAATGAGATATGTCAACTGTGCATCAGTGCAGCTGCTGTCAAAATGTCTGTGGTGATCATTGCTAACTTTTGCTATTCCTTCACCTCTGACCTCCCTCAAACAGGTTGCATTTGTACATTCTTCATATGAGTACTGCTCTGTGCATTAAACAGTTCACCACTGTTGAACCTGACTACTTGCTGTCAGTCAAGATGGTACTTACCATACTGCAGAGGCTGCACAGTCACCAGTCACCTCTTCATGTGGCAATTCTGTGATATCCAAGTAGAAACCAAGATACAAATCAACTCAGGGTTCCTGAACATATGTTACTTAATAGCCCATTCAGGGCAGGCACAGGATTGAGTTCAGTGTCTGGTGGTTGAGGTCAAGATATATTAGTTGCATGCCTCATGACATGCATTGCATGGAAACAGCAGTACATATTGTTCACTGATATTGCTTTTATATTATTAGAACATTTGAGAAAACAGAATAAATGTGAAAAATGTAAAAAAAAATATGGATCAACATGTGTAATGTACCAGTGTGACAGATGGCCAGCAAGTTGGCATATGGATACAGCACTCAGAAGGTGATACATGGATACAGTAACACAGCACATGCATACAGCATTCAGAAGGTGACGTGGATACAGTGACAGCACATGGATACAGCATTCAGAAGGTGACATGTGGATACAGTAACACAGCACATGGATACAGCATTCAGAAGGCTACACATGAATACAGCATTCAGAAGGTGATGTGGATACAGTAACACAGCACATGGATACAGCATTCAGAAGGTGACACGTGGATACAGTAACACAGCACATGCATACAGCATTCAGAAGTTGACATGGATACAGTAACACAGCACATCCGTCACCCAGCACAAACTACAAATAAATGTTTTGAAATACACAGCAGTCAGCCAGAACTGTTCCACTGGCACCCAGCATGCACAGCACAACATACAACAGCTGTGTTAGAAGTGTAATGTACATTGCATAGCATTTCATTTTTTCATACTCCATGTTTCTGCACTGGAGTTTGTAACCAACTGCCTTGCAACAGATGCAACACAGCACAATTCAGAGTCACAGCAAAGTTGGTCATCTTGGCAAAGTGTTCAGCACGTCAGTGTCATCAAGGTTATCGAGCATTGTCACAGATGGCACTGCTGATCATACTTCCAAGACACTAAAGCTTGCAGATGGTTATTCCAAGGGACATCTTGTGGTCCCGTGTGAGAGGGCCAGACATTCATCTGCAGAAATTTGACTACAGGATTTGCAAAATTTCTTTGCATTTTCAACACTACATCTTTGCAGCCTTATGTAAGGTGAGATGTGATCCAGTCCAGGAAGGCTGTGACCCTGGTATAGACGCCTGGATAGCCGGGCTCTGCACACCGAAATCCAAATGATACAATACCGATCAGGTAGAAACGGTTGTCCTTGGACCACATAAGCGGTCCGCCAGAGTCACCCTGTAAATATATGGTCATATAACATGGTGAATATTAGCAGCAAATTTGTGTGTCCCATGTTCTTCACATTTAACTTTTGAGTTACTTCAAGTTGCAATGAGGCTCTAGCAGCAGAGTTCACTGAGAAATGACACTTTGTTGTTGTTGGGCAAGTAGTTGCAGACATTGCAAAGGATCACAGTGCCTTCATCTTCAAGGTGAAGCAATCCTTATAGTTGACCCTGAAGATGGAGGCATACAATCCTCTACTTGCCCAATGACAGTGACACATCCTAGTGCACTTGGATCTGACAGTTGTCACACAGACCTGACAGGCATCCTTGCCACCCGCAGCATACCCTGCACACAGGACACGATCATCGATGTGGGCAGTCCTGAAGGTTTTGAATGCTTCCTTACACCGTGTCTGATTCACCACAGGGATCTGCAGTTGCATTAGCCTTGAGCTGGATGGACCATCTGTAACAGGACACAATACAAGAATGAGGAATGAAGCACCAAACTAAGTGAAGTGTCCTATTTAGTTTCCCTCTCTTGACACTCACTGAAATGGATGGAGCCCCACCCTGCGATGAAGGGGTAATTCCTCACGAAGTCTCGGGAGCGAATGTCAGGAGGAAGCGGCAGACAGATGGGCCAGATCAGGGCTGCAAACACAGCAGGCAAAATGAGTGATGTGACAGTCTTAAACAACAGCCAGTATATGCACAAAGAGGCAGGATGTGTTGCATGTTGTGTGACAGGCATCATGCAGTGTTGTGTGAAGTGTTCAGTTGCACATTTCTTTATTGCTATATTAATCTCACACAGATATTGTTCAGCTGAATGCCATCAGGCCACGTATTCGTACAGAGAAATACAATGCTGGAGGCATCAGAAGTTGCCCATTCTTATTTGCAAGTAATGAGAGCTCATTTTTGTACAATTTTTGGCTTAACACAGCTCACACACCTGGTTGAAATTTAAATTGTACGTAGGAGTACATATTTGTCACTGTGCTATGAATTAGTTGGTGAAGCATTCAAAATGGACTATAGACTGGTGATACACTTACGGGTGAATGTAACATCATCTTGCAGCTTTAAAATGGCGATATCATTAGTGAACGTTGTGGGGTTGTAACTCTTGTGCACTTTCCGATCCTGTATCAAGATCTCAATTGGCGCTGCCCCATCATCGTCTTGGTCCAAGTCCAGTTCACCAAGCCTTGCAACATATCTGTAGCAGCAGTTTTGTTACAGACCTTCTGATGTGTCATCTTTGGAAATTTGGACATGTGAATGAGGTGTTTTTGTGCTGAGTATGTTAATTTACCAGGCAAAAAGTAATTACCATAAACCAAGAACTAAAGCTTTATAAGTGACCAGAAAAGAGGGTGGCCAAAAATACTAATAACACTGGGAAAAGAGAGAGAGAAAGTGTGCATGCGTGTGTGTTTTGATTGTGTGTGTGTGTGTGAGAGAGAGAGAGAGAATGCGCATGTGCGAGGGAGAGGGAGAGAGAGAGCATGTCTCATGAACAGAATTTAGGACAAAGCAAAACAAAAAATAGCTAATAAATCCTTTCAAAATGTTGCAAAGTTCAAATATTTGGAAATGACACTAACAAATCAGAGCTGCATGCATGAAGATGTTCAGAGTAGATTAAATGTTTTCCAGAATCATGCCTCCCTGTTTGCTGTCTAAGAATCCAAAGATTAAAGTATACAGAACTACAGTTTTGCCTGTTCTTTTAAATGGGTATAAAACTTTGTCTCTCACTTTAAGGTAAGGACAGGCTGAGGGTGTTCTTTTGGCTTAAGAGGGAGGAAGTAAGAGAAGACTGGAGAAAACTGCATAATGGAGAGCTTCATGTTTTGCTCTCACCAAATGTTGCATCATTTCAAACATGGCTGCTCTATCATATGGAAACCTCCATCATCAGACACATACCTTGCCAGCTGGAGTGCTTAGACAGGGATAAAAGAAACTTGCTGTATTGTTAGGGCGATCAGAGGGAGGAAGATGAGGTGGGCAGGGCACATAGCATGCATGGAACAGAAGAGGAGCACATACAGAGTTTTGGTGGGGCAACCTGAAGGAAGGAGTGTGCTTGGAAGACCGAGATGTAAAAGGGAGAGGAATATTAAAATTGACCTTAGAGAAATATAATGATAGTGTGTGGCCTGGATTAGTCTCACTCAGGACAGGGGCAAGTGGTGTCCTGTGAAAAGGTAATGAACCTTTTGAGTTCCATAAGATCCAGGATATGCCTTGACTGCCTGAGAAACTGGATTCTCTTCCACAGAGTTAATTAAGAGTGGTGTGCATTTGTAGCAGTATTTGGCATATGAATTGCCTTCTTTTTATCATATCCATACTAGAGAAGGTAGCAGCATTGAACGGACTCAGTGCGAAGTACATTATTTTGACCAATTTCTGTGTGATGGTTCTTGGTCTTAATATGTTTTGTATCTTGTTTGGTGTAATTAGCCTCGTCATTGAAATGATAATTTCAGATCAAGTTTTGTAAAAGTAGGTACTGTATTGGAGCAGTATGGGCCAAAATTCAATGTGACAGCTGTTAGTATGTACTACTATACCAAATTTAATTGAAATCCACTGATTTGGTATGGATATGAACTGTGCAGATGATCTACCCTTTGTTCATGATTTGTATACCGTGACACTCACAAGTCCTTGCGGCCGTGCACACAGTGTCCAGCTGTGACAACGTGTCTGCGTGTGATGAGGGTACTGCCACACAGGTACCTGACATTTGCAGAAGGTGAAGACTTGTAGCCCAGGGCCACAAGCCATGGCCATGCACCTGCATCAACATGCATCAGACTTTAAACTTTTGCAGAGTAAAGTAAAATACTACACTTTAAACATACATTTTGCAAAATAATATGCACTGAAATTGTACAGACATGTTTGGATACTCAAGTCACAAAGGATTTCTTTAGTCTTCTGAAATGTAACACCTGCAAACAGTGGAGATCCACTGAACTTGACACATACTGTTCTGCATCAATTTGCAGCTCATTTGTTAAATCCTGTTTGGAGACAAAATTTCTTGTAGGGTTGGTGACAGAATAAATGATGTGTAAGGGATCACTGAGGGTCACAGTGCAAGGACTGCTGCTGGCATAGTTGGAATCTGCTATAAAATGTTAAATGGCTCAGGCAAGTATGAATTCATTTTGATAAACTTAAAACTGACAATGGTGTTCAATGGATATTTGTGAGCTCTTGCCCAGCCAGTGAGAACATCCGCCCATATCTGTCGTTATTTCTGGAGCCTTTGGCCAGCTCTCTGTAAGCACTCACCCAGCTTCGCTGGATATCCTCCTACGACGCGTCTATCATCCACTTCCGTCAACGTCGTACCGCATTCCATGTCCGGCAGCCTCACAGATTCTCTTTCCGACGCCCTTGAGCTGCTATCGGGCGGCGCTCCCGTCGGGCGCGGGTCCAAGCTTGGGCAACACACCTTGGGGTCGCTCCCTTCATAGCCACACGCAGACGCTCGCAGGAAGTCAGCTACTCCGGGGATTTGGCGCTGTTGTCGCAACATGTTTAGCAGACTGGGACACCGTTTGATGTTGAGACAGGCGCCGCTCTGGCCACTGGGATTCGTGCAGGGGGGCGAGTCGCCATCGCCGACGTCTGTTCGCAGTAAACAAGAGATCTCATTATTACGTCATCGTGCTGTTTCTATGCTTGCCATGGCGTCTGAAAGAAGTGGCGAGGGAGACAAGGTGACAGTCCGAAATAAGCTCATACGATTGCCATGCTGTCTGTATCTTCTCATTATCACCTTTGAATCAGCGGACCTATTTGGACGAAAATACGTATGTTCAGTTCAGTTTATTGAATTCCATCAAATCCATTACAAGTCTAAGAGACCTATTGGATATAGAACTAGTCATAGTACAATATATATATATATATATATATATATATATACTTATGCACAAAGATTCAATTTACAAAGTAACAATTATAATTCGAGCTGGTAATAAAATGGCATTAATACATGGTTATTTGATTGATTGATTGGATTGATTGATTTAATTTATATGATTGGTCGATCCATTTCCACAATTGCATTTGATACGGACCTCGTCATTAAAAATATATACAATAATTCTACATTGTATATTGTACATGATAAGGGAAATGGAACATAGTTTTTTGCGAAGACAATTCTCGACTGCTCTGTGTCACAAACACTGAACAGTATTTTATACATAATAGTAAGACATATGCAAATGATAGAAATATATCAGCATGAGTGCAATAAAATTTAAAAAGACTACAGTAATAATATGAGGCAGAAATTTAAAATGAAATACAAGCGTAAAAAATAGTATACCAATCAATTTTACAAGCTGAATAGTACATTCCAAACGGTCTAAAATTACTCATATTAAAACGTCTTTAAAAATAATCCTATTGGCGCCCATCCCCATGCCTTATTCAGTATTCATGATATTCATGATTTATTCGGATCCACCAAACCGCCACGAACAACGGAACCCACTTTGAATGTAAAACACAAGTCTTGAAATACCAGTAGAAAAATATACCATAACTTCGAAACGCATGAAAGTTCATTTTTAATAAAACGCCAGCAATTTCTGTAGGCGTAAAGCATTGAGTGATTGAAGGACAGTCTCGTTCTATAGAGCACGGCAGCAGTAAATCTCAATGAATGAGAAAGAGTAATCTGCGCAACAGCAACAGAGTGGCAGAACAGTAACCTGGGGACAACTCGTACGGCAGTTCGTAACACTATCCTTCTATTCATGATATACCATATATTCTCCTTGCTAATATACTTGCAGGTAATATCTATTTATTTAAAAAGTAATCACAAAGTTTAAAATATATACACTAGATCTGATCTTAAATTTCATATTGTAAGTTCTACTCTTACTAAATTCCAAAAGTGGTACATTACTGAGGAATTAAACTCTTTAGTCATCTTCCATCTCACACAAGCAGTTCAGCGATTCATATCGAATTGAATGAATTGAGGTTTAACCCTTATCCTGCTAACGTGGAGAATAGGGTGAACTCCTAATAATGCCAGCAGTTGGCAGGTGGGATTTAATTCGGCGTCTAAATGGCTAAAGAAGTATAATCATTAAACAAAAGATGT
>Ga0123357_10012730_pt1 | contig 10868 bp, 11 predicted proteins | sample TergutEmb28metaG_FD_89873 | JGI IMG/M metagenome (GOLD analysis project Ga0123357, IMG submission 89873) | Embiratermes neotenicus P4 segment gut microbial communities from Petit-Saut dam, French Guiana - Emb289 P4 | ecosystem: Host-associated > Arthropoda: Insects > Digestive system > Gut ... | reverse complement strand
GTTTTGTGAATGTATCGTGCAATGGGCAAAATATAACGTCTGTGTCTTTCAGTGCAGCAAACAGAAAAATTCGGTGTTGCTTCACAATCCTGCCGTGCGCATTATAAAGCAGACCTCACCAAACCGCGTGCATTTCAAACAACTTCAATGCACAACAGAAGGGATATAATGTATGTTACAGACGGTGGCTTCCGGCGTAAACAAATCTTCTGTTCAGCTGTCAGTTCAAATGAAGAACGATTATTATGCCAAGTCACTGGTGATGGCCTTGGAAAACATTTGAGGCCGTGTCATGACACACACAGAAGAACACCTCAGCTACATAACTGTGAAGAGCTGGAAATTTTCTGGGTTTATTTTAAAAGTCACACGTCTCTATGTTTTGTTCATTAATAAGCAAAGTTTAAGACAAAAGATTATAACTTAAAGGGGGCGATTTTGTCGGAACACGTGGTAGTTACTGGGGAGAAGTAAAATGGATTTTTGTATTCAGCAGCTAAAACTGAAAGAAACTAATTAGAAAACCTAGACGTAGATGTGAGTTATATCAAAATATATTTTAATGAAATATAATAGGAGGCTGTAGATTGTATTCCTGTAATTTAGGATAGAGTCAAATGGCAGGCTGTTGTAAATACGGTAACAACGGAGAGGTTTCCATAAAATGCAGGAAATTTCTTGACTAGATAAAAAATGTATTAACTTTTCAAAACATAATCTGTTCCACGGAGTTAATTTGTAACAGCAGTTGGAGTTTGGTTCCGGACACAGACACAAAAGTTTCTCTTCTTCAAACATGCAGACAGGCAATGAAAAACATCCAGCCTCTCATCCAATGGGTAAAATGTTGAGGCGCAAAGCTGACCACACATCTCCTTATAATTGAAAGTTAAGAAAGTGTGGATCAATACCCCCACTCGTCCATTATGTCTTCATGACATGTTGTATACCCCGAGATTCTGATAGCATCAAGAAATAAATGATTTACCTGTGTAAGTAATTCGCCTACGGAAACGGTAAAATATTTAATAAAGACAGTTAATATACTGCATTTAGAATGCCACAGCGGTACCAGAATAAACGGTTTGTCAGAAGTGCTTGGTTTGTTTCAAAATGCGTTGTTATAAGTTCAAACATCTCACCGATATACGGTACAAGATATTGAAGAAAGTTAACAATTGCTTATTTTACGGCATATTGATATTCAGGGTGGTACAGTTTATGAATTGAATTAAAAATATGTTAGAATGTCAGAATCTGTACTGTCAAATTTGGTTAAAGAAAAGCGAATATGGGAGGATGTGGGACGAATCTGTTTTCATATATCCAAAACAATTTTCTAAATTAAATCGGGAGAAGTATGAGCCACTTGCCAGACACTGCATAAGCCAGTTACAAACGTCATCACTACAACCTTCACTTGCTAAGACATTCGCAGGAATTCGAAGCAAAGTTGTGCCTTCTTTACTGTTGTCTGGAGTAGTGACAAAAATGGCATATGGACCAGGTGAAACTGATATGGCAGCCATATGTTGCAGGGAGCTGTTTACTGCAGTAACAACTGTTTGGGAACAGAATTAATATAAGTTTGTCAGAAGGGGTCGCATGAATCAAAAATTTTAAGTTGTTGGCTTCAAGCAATGCAAAGGTACACACGGTATTAAAGAACGCAAATTAATATTGCCAATTTCGTGCTAAGTTAATAGACATATCTATAAACGCCGTAGACTTACTAACACAGATATTAGTACTCGAGCTTCTGTGCAGTTTAATTGCAACTGGAATAGATTTGAAATAATCGAATAACCGTCAAGAAAAAAAGAGGAAATTTGTATAAGCTATGTCAGACACTACGACCTTCAGCATTGTAAATATTAGATATACGGTAACAAATAATTTTATGGTAAAGACACGAACAGAGACTGGATTTACTTTAGCTTGGAATTAAAAATGACCCAAAGAAAATGTCGGTACTGCTGTAGAATATCGAAATTGCTGTCAAAATTCAACAAAAAAATTTGAAGAAAAAACTGGCTCATTATTTTAAGAAAACCTATAATTTGGAAAAAAAATTCACGTAATTACACGAACCTGACTTCAGTCTTCAAATTAATTGCACTTTTCCCAATTGGAAGATAATTTTTAATCTTTTACCATTTAATGAAGAATTCAAAATTTGTGTTGTCGAATTACAAATAAAATTAATTAATTAATTCGGTGAGTGGGAGAGGAAATACAGAAGGAAGAAAATTGTACCAGACAATATAAAAAAACACTTAGAGACAAAGAACATATAAAAGAAATAAATAGTTGGTGAAAAATTAAAAGGGGGTTTATTGAGCTTCGTAGAGAATTGTGTGTGTGTCGTTTGTTGAGTATTGGTGTGAGATTTGAACAGAAACACGCGGTGTAATTTTTGTCTGTCCTGCTGTGAATTGTCATTATGCATCTTACAGTATTACAGTTAATTTTCAATCAACATACGTTATGTACGGGTTTTCCCCTTTCACTTCCAACGATTTATAATTATTGTTACTATACACGTGGCTGTACTACAGTTACAGTTCAATCAATATAAGTTATGTACAGGTATTCCCTTTAATTTCCCACGATATACAATTAATGTCATTAGGCATGTGGGAGTAATACAGTTACTGTTCGAACAATACACGTTATGTAAGGGTATTCCCCTTCAATTCCCAAGATATAAAATATTGCTGCTATGCATGTGGCTGTATTACAGTTACTGTTCGATCAATACACGTTATAAACCGATATTCCCCTTCAATTCCCACGATATACAATTATTGTCAATATACATGTGGCAGTACTGAAGTTAATGTTCGATCAATACAGGTTATGTCTGGGTATTCCCCTACACTTCCCACGATAAACAATTATTGTCATTATGCTTGTGGCATTACTACAGTTACTGATCGATAAATATAAGTTATGTACCGGTATTCCCATTCAAATCCCACGATATACAATTAGTGTCATTATGCATGTGGCAGTACTACTGATTCTGTTCGATAAATAAACGTTATGTACCGGTATTCCACTTCACTTCACACGATATACAATTATTTTCATTATGCATGTGGCAGTACTACAGTTACTGACGGATAAATACACGTTATGTACCGGTATTCACATTCAATTCCCACGATATACAATAGTCATTATGCATGTGGCAGTATTAAAGTAATGGTTCAATCAATACAAGTTATGTACCGGTATTCCCCTTCACTTCCCACGATATATAATTTTTGTCACTATGCATGTGGCTCTACTACAGATTCTGTTCGATCAATACACGTTATGTATGGGTATTCCGTTTCACTTCCTACGATATAAAATTATTTTCACTATGCATGTGGCAGTACTACAGTTACTGTTCGAACAATATAATTTTGAACCGGTACCCACATTCACTTCCGACGATATACGATTTTTGTCACTGTGCATGTGGCTCTAATGCAGTTAATGTTCGATCAATACAAGTTTTGTACAGGTATTCCCCTTCACTTCACACGATAAACAATTAACGTCACTATGCATATGGCAGGACTGCAGTTACTGCTCGATCGATACATTTTACCGGAACTCTACCTTCACTTCGAACGATATACAATTATTGTCACTATGCATGTGGAAGAACTAAAGTTACTCTTCCATCAATACACGTTAAGTACTGGTATTCACCTTCACTTCCCACGATATACAATTAGTGTCACTATGCATGAGGCAGTACTACAGTTACTGTTCGAACAAACAATTTATATACCGGTATTTCCCTTCAATTCCCACGTAATATCATTTTTGTCACTATGCATGTAGCAGTACTACAATTACTGTTCTATCAATACAACTTATGTACCGGTATTCACCTTCACTTCCCACGACATAGAATTAATGTCACTATACATGTGGCAGTACTTCAGTTACAGTTCAATCAATACACGTTGTATAAATCTATTGCTCTTCAATTCCCAAGATATACAATTATTAACATTATGCATGTGCTAGTAATACAGTTACTGTTCGATCAATACACATTTCAAACAGTTATTCCCCTTCACTTCCCACGATATACCATTATTGTCACTACGCATGAGGCAGTATTACACTTACTGTTCTATCCATACAATTTATGTACCGTTATACACCTTAACTTCCTAAGATTTTCAGTTATTGTAACTATACTTGCGGCAGTACTGCAGATACATTTCGATCAATACACGTTATGTGCCGGTATTCCCCTCCACTTCCCACGATATAAAATTAAGTTCAATAAACATGTGGCAATAATACAAAAGCTGATCTATCAATACAGTTTATGTATCGGTATTCCCCTTCACTTCCAAAGATATACAAATATTGTCACTATTCATGTGGCAGTACTACAGTTACAGTTCAATCAATACACGTTATATAACGGTATTCAAATTCACTTTCCACGATATAAAATTAATGTCACTATGCATGTCTCATTAGTACAGTTACTGTTCAATCCATATACTTTATGTACCTGTATTACCCTTCTCTTCCCAAGATATCTAATTATTGTCACTATGCATGTAGCAATATTACAGTTACTGATCGATCAATACAATTTATGTACCGGCATTAAACTTCAATTCCCACGATATATATTTATATTCACTATTCATGTGGCAGTACTACACATACTGCCCGATCAATACTCTTTATTTACCGGTTCTCCCCTTCAATTCGTAAGTTATAAAATTATTGTCAATATATATGTAGCAGTACTACAGTTTCAGTTCTTTAATAAACGTTACATAAAGGTATTGAACTTCAATTCCCACAATATTCAAATATTGTCACTATGAATGTGGCATTTCTACAGTTACTGTTCGGACAATACATGATATATAAGGGTATTCCCCTTCACTTCCCACGATATACAATTATTGTCACTATACATGTGACAGTACTGCAGATACTTTTCGATCAATACACGTTTTATACCGGTATTCCCCTTCACTTTCCACGATATAAAATTACTGTCGCTATGCATGTGACAATATTAAATTTACAGTTCGATCAATACAAATTATGTACCGGTATTCCCCTTCACTTCACACGATATACAATTATTGTCTCCATACATGTGGCACTACTACAGTTACTGTATTTTAATAGAATTTATGTACTGGTATTCCCCTTCACTTCCCACGAAATACAATTATTGTCACTATTCATGTAGCATTACTTCAGTTACTTTTCGATGAAGACATGTTATATACCGGTATTCACCTTCACTTAACAAGATATATAATTATTTCCATTATATATGTGGCCATATTGCAGTTACTGCTTGATCAATGCGCGTTATGTAACGGTATTCCCCTTCTTTTCCCAAGATATACATTTTATGTCACTCTACATGTGGCAGTACTACAGTTACATTTCGATCAAGACAATTTATATACCGGTATTCACCTTCAGCTCCCAAGATATATATTTATTAACACTATACATGTGGCAGTACAACAGCTACTGTTCAATCAATTCAAATTATATACCGGTATTCACCTTCACTTCCCACGATATACAATTATTGTCACTATACATGTGGCACTACTACATTTACAGATCCATCAATAAAGGTTATGTACCGGTATTCACCTTCACTTCCCACGATATTAAAATTTGTCACTATATATGTGTCAGTACTACAGTTACTGTTCTATCAATACACGTTAAATAACGGTATTCTCCTTCACTTCTCACGATATACAATTATTGTCACTATACATGTGGCAGTACTACAGTTACAGTTCAATCAAAAGAAGTTATATACCGGAATTCACCTTCACTTCCCACGATATTCAATTATTGTCACTATACATGTGGCAGTACTACAGTTACAGTTCCACCAATAGAAGTTTCATACCGGTATTCACCTTCACTTCCCACGATATAAAGTTGTTGTCACTATACTTGTGGCAGTACTACAGTTACAGTTCTATCAATGGACGTTATACGCCGGTATTCACCTTCACTTCCCACGATATACAATTTTTGTCACTATACATGTGGCAATATTACATTTTCAGTTCGATCAATAGACGATATGTACCGGTATTCCCCTTCACTTCCCACGATATACATTTATTGTCACTATACATTTGGCGGTACTACAATTATTGTTCGATCAATACAGGTGAAGTACCAGTATACCCCTACACTTCCCACGATAATCAATTATAACCACTATGTATGTGGCACTACTACAGTTACTGTACTTTCAATAGGCATTATGTACAGGTATTCCCATTCACTTCCCACGATATATAATTATTGTCACTCTGCATGTGGCATTACTTCATTTACTGTTCAATGAAGACACGTTATATACCGGTATTCAACTTCACTTCTCAAGATATATAATTATTGTCATATATATGTGGCAGTACTGCAGTTACAGTTCGATCAATACACGTTATGTAACGGTATTCATCTTCAATTTCCAATTTATACATTTATTGTCATTATACATGTAGCAGTACTAGAGTTACTGTTCTATCAAAACCCTTTGTATACCGGTATTCACCTTCACTTCCCATGATATATAATTATTGTCACTATTCGTGTCGCAGTAAAACAGTTACTGTTCGTTCAGTACACGTTTTATACCGGTTTTCACCTTCACTTATCCACGTTATACAAATATTGTCACCATACATGTGGCAGTACTACAGTTACAGATCCATCAATACAAGTTATGTACCGGTATTCCCCTTCACTTCCCGAGATATATATATTTTTGTCACAATACATGTGGCAAAACTACAGTTACTGTTCGATGAATACACGTTTTATACCGGTATTCTCCTTCACTTCTCACGATATGGAATTATTGTCACTATGCATGAGGCAGTACTACAGTTAGAGTTCGATCAATTTATATTATATACCGGAATTCACCTTCGCTTCCCACGTTACACAATTATTGTCACTATACATGTGGCAGTACTACAGTTACTGTTCGATCAATAGACGTTATATACCGGTATTCACCTTCAATTCCCACGTAATACAATTATTATCACTATACCTTTTGCTGTACTACAGTTACATTTCGGTCAATAGATGTTTTGTACCGGTATTCCCCTTCACTTTCCACGTTAGAAAATTTTTGTCACTATACATGTGGCTGTACTGCAGTTACAGTTCGATCATTAGATGTTTTGTTCCGGTATTCCCCTTCACTTCCAACGAAATAAAATTATATTCACTATACATGTGGCAGTACTACAGTTACAGTTCGATCAATAGACATTATATATCGGTATTCACCTTCACTTCCCACAATATACAATTACTGTCACTACACATGTGGCAGTACTACACTTTCAGTACGATCAATAGAAATTATGTACCGATATTCCTCTTCACTTCCCACGATATACAATTATTGTCACTATATATGTGGCAGTACTACAATTACAGTTCGATCAATAGAATATATGTACCGGTATTCCCCTTCTCTTCCCACGTTTTAAAATTATTGTCACTATACATGTGGCTGTACTAAAGTTTCAGTTCGATCAATAGAGGTTTTGTTCCGGTATTCCCCTTCACTTCCCAAGAAATAATATTAATTTCACTATAGATTTGGCAGTACTACTGTTACAGTTCGATCAATAGATATTATATATCGGTATTCACCTTCACTTCCCACGATATACAATTATTGTCACTATACATGTGGCAGTATTACAGTTACAGTTCGATCAATAGGCGTTATATACATGTATACCCCTTTACTTCCCACGATATACAAATATTGTCACTATACATGTGGTAGTACTACAGTTACTGTTCTTTCAATACATTTTATTTACCGGTGTTCCACTTCACTTCCATCGAAATACAATTATTGTCACTATGCATTAGGCAGTAATACAGTTTCATTTCGATAAATACATATTATGTACCGGAATTCACCTTCACTTTCCACGATTACAATAATTGTAAGTATACATGTCGCAATACTACAATTTCTGTTCGATCAATACACGTTATATACCGGTATTCCTCTTCACTTCCCACGATATACAATTATTGTCACTATACATGTACTATACAACAGTTACAGGTCCAAAAATACACGGTGTATCCAGGTATTCTACTTCACTTCCCACGAGACACCATTATTGTCACTATTCGTGTGGCAGTACTACAGTTGCAGTAAATCAATTCACGTTTTATACCCGTATTGCCCTTTACTTCCCACGACATTCCATTATTTTCACTATTCTTGTGGCACTACTACAGTTACTTTTCGATCATTTTGATCGAACAGTAACTGTAGTACTGTACCGGTAGTATGTACCGGTATTCTACTTCTCTTCTCACGATAAACTATTATTGTCACTATACATGTGGCAGTACTGCAGTTACTGTTCAAACAATACACGTTTTATACCGGTATTCCCGTTCACTTCCCACTATATACAATTATTGTCACCATGCATGTGGCAGTACTACAATTGCTGTTCGATCAATACACTTTATGTACCGTTGTTCCCCCTCATTTCCCGCGATATACAATTTCCATTCATCAGCCTAAATAATCTCAAATCTGCCGCATAATATTATTGCTGTTCAACAGAAATAATAGGACAGTCCCCCAACCACCCGTGCCACTGTGCAGTTACATTACGCTCTGCACCGAAATACGGTTTAAAATACAGTCTGTGTAAGTAAATGTGGAATACATCTCGGTCACACATCTGCTTATGTTTGCTTCTATGGATTTGTAATATTTATAGCTGAATATCAGCTAGATAGCTTTATCCTTGCAGATCGATGGAAAAAAAGCCCATTTTTTGAAGTCTTATCAAGTTCCTTCTTTTACAATGTGGTGTAAAAACTAAATAAATTCTAAAACAAAAGAAAAGTCACAAATTGCTTATCTGTCACAACACACTGTCACTGTGTGACTAATATCATTACAGACACAAATAAATATATATTAACTTAAATATCGCGTTCTGCACTGGAATGCACGTACAGTCACAAATGTCTCAAATAATCGTATGGCAGGTGATAAGAAGAATTATAATATTCAACAAAGCACCACTAAGTTAGAATTATGTAAATATTTCTGTCTGCTCAATATTGAACGAGTGCAAACAGAAAATAAACTGATTTGAAATTTTCAACGTGAAGGTAAATAACTAAATTTTCGGACATTTATACAAACCTTCACGCAAATCAATATGTAAGACAAATTTCGCTGCCGGTTTCATTCACCTGTCCAATTAAACACTACAGCTGGTACAAATATGAACCTTTTTGCATTTGCAGAAGCTAGAAGCTTGTAGATGTTGTGGTGAGATTCATTCATAATACTGGGAAACTTAAGAGCACTGGCAATGTACGTAACGTTGGGCGGCGTTGGTTCAGCCATGTTTGTGGTGGGAAAGGAATAAATTGTACTTATGCTGAGTGTGGGTTTATAGCCTTAGTTATACAACCAGCATTACGCGCATTTGTCATATTGATTGTGCATTCTTCATCGCTCTACACTATGTTCCACAATATCTCACAAAATACACGATTTACGAAACGAAATTTATTGACTCTAAAATGTGTAATTTGATTGTCTCTACATATTTGATCCGATACATTTCTCATTGAAAGAAAACTTGACCCAGATATTATAATAAATATACAATGTTTTGTGAACAGTGCAAAATATTCTTTTCGGGTTGTATGAATCTTGAGTTCTGGAATAATTATCGAGAAATTATGAGATATTAAATATTATAAAAATCCCTCCAGAGGGATCCTATTTGCTGCAATGAGAAAGCCGGGACAAAATGAGAGAGAAAGGAGACAAAAGTACAGACAAACATGACGAAGCTAATTGTCGGTTTCTCTTTTTGTGACAGACAGTGTGACAGATTTGGCGAATAGTCGAAATTTAAACAGTTCTGTAACACTGGCATCTCAATTAGGGAATTATAACTTCTCACAGCAATTATGTAAAGTATACAGCAAATAGTTAGCTGCAGTGTTTGTCTAAACACTAAAAAACTGCATAATGTGAAGAAAATTAGTTTATAATTGCCATATGTTAAATTTATCTTAAAATAACACATCAGAATGACTAACTTAAAATACAAGCATCACTCAGTTGTGATGACATCAGTAAACGTTTTACAGATCACAATGTGCTGAATGTGTGTAGGTGTGTGCATGAAGGGAAAATTAATGTGTAGATCAGATATAAACACACACACACATATTTATGTAGACAAACAGGTGTTATGTAGTGATTGCAAGTTGTAGGTGAATGTGGAACTAACGTGTTTGCAATTCACGAAGGTGTATTGAGCACAGGAGATACAGATTCTCTTATTTGTAACGTCGTTATGGTTCGGGGAGAGTGGCCAGATTCAGTACACAGTTACAAAAGGGCCGGGGGAACAGCCACATTTCCAGTGGGGCACAAATACTGACTGTCAAAATGTCCTGCGCCTACCGACAATAGAAACAGATCACTTCAGATATCCCTTCTTTAGACCTGCTACTACAGCAACTGAGATATTTCAGCTCCTGTAAACTGTATGTTTACAATTTTACTGGTATTGTGCCAGTGAATGATTGTTACTTTATTGTACACGTCCAAATATAGCCGAAGTTAACAATTGGTGCAATTTTATCCGTTGAAACTGCTATACGCCCTCATGCAGTGCAGAAGGACCAGTTTATGTTTATATCCGTATTTATATCACTGTAATTGTGTGTCAGTCAATGGCTGCTTACACAAACAGCTTAGAGAGAGGCTGATGTACTTAGCGCACTGTTACACTAACACTGTCAAC
>Ga0123357_10012729_pt1 | contig 10868 bp, 8 predicted proteins | sample TergutEmb28metaG_FD_89873 | JGI IMG/M metagenome (GOLD analysis project Ga0123357, IMG submission 89873) | Embiratermes neotenicus P4 segment gut microbial communities from Petit-Saut dam, French Guiana - Emb289 P4 | ecosystem: Host-associated > Arthropoda: Insects > Digestive system > Gut ... | reverse complement strand
TTGACGACTATTTCTACAGCTTTGGGCGAAGATCCCGGAACTATCGAAGAAGTATATGAGCCATTCCTTATTAAAGAAGGATTTATCAAACGGACGCCGCGCGGACGTGAAGCAACCGCTTTGGCTTTTCAGCATTTGGGACGAACGCGGACGGAGCAGCAGGGGTATTTATTTTGAGATGAGTCTCAACTCTTTCCCGTCAAAAACAGCATAAGAGGAATGCTTCAGCCAGTCGCCGATAAGTATCACCCTGTTTTTCGGTGTCAGCATCAAATCCAATGAAATATGGCGATGCCCAAAAATCAAATAATCAATTTCGGGATGTGTTTGTATGTACGATTTTGCATAAATAACCAAATGCTCTTTATCTTCTCCTAAATAAGGCATGGGACGCTTCAATTCTTTCATACGGCTGTGTTTCGCCCATATATGCGCCAGCTTAATCCCCCAATCGGGATGAACAAGACCACGAAAAAGAATTTGACATATCCGGTTGTGGAATATCCAGCGAATCAGTTTGAACGAGCTGGAGTAATCGCCTAATCCGTCGCCGTGCGCCATATAAAAAGTTTTACCTGCAATTTCAGTCACACAAGGCTCCCGATGCAGTATCAGACCAATTTCCTGCGGCAAATAATCAAGTACCCAAATATCGTGATTACCTGTAAAATAATGGATTTCCACGCCTGCATCGCTCAGTTCGGCAAGTTTTCCCAGAAATCTTATGAATCCGCGCGGAACGGCTTGTTTGTATTCAAACCAGAAATCAAAAATGTCGCCCAACAGATATAAGGCTTTGGCATCTTCCTTGACAGAATCCAGCCAGCGAACCACAAGTTTCTCATTGGCGAGCGAATCATCAAAAACATGCGAACCCAAGTGTGTGTCCGAAATAAAATATATTTTGTTTCTTTCACCCATTATAAAAATCCAAGTTCCAGTTTTGCTTCTTCACTCATCAGGCCTGTATGCCATTCAGGTTCAAAAACGAGCTTTATTTCTACATTGTTGATTTCCGGAATGGATTCGAGTCTCGTTTTCACATCATCTAAAATGAAATCGGCAACCGGACATCCCGGAGCAGTTAAAGTCATTGTTATGGTTACGTTTTTTTCATCGTCGATGTCAACTCCGTAAACCAATCCTAAATCATATATATTGACAGGTATTTCAGGGTCATACACCGTTCTCAACATTTTAACGATTTGTTCTTCTAATTCTAACAGATTATTTTCCATATAACAGATTATACGCTATTGTTTCGATTGTATCATTTCTACCATTTGCATCTTTTCGAGCGATTTTCTAAAACGGGATACTCAATCCTTCTCTTCCGGTTTAGCTGTAATCATCCGTATTTTAGACGCATTTTCGATTGCTTTCACCGCTATGTCTTTTACATTGGCTTCGGCTCTGTTCGCTTTATCGGCATATTCTTTCAATTGCTCCTGCTGCTCTTTGATTTTTTCCTGCAAAGAATTAACAGTCTGGTCTTTCAGGCGAATATCGGCTTCATATTGTTTTGTCATCAATTGAATGTCAAATTCATATTTTGTTTGGAGCAGTTTGGATACTTCCGCCTCTTTGTCTTTCAACGATTTCTCCAGTTTGGCGGGAAACTCGGCATTATTTTTCCGGAGTTCGGCTAATTCGGCTTCAGAATTTTTCAGGTTTGATTCGCGGGAAGAAACTTCCTGTTCAAAAAGCGCTTTTTTGTCGGTCAATTCTTTTTCGAGTTGCAGTTTTTTCGAATCATACTCATCCTGTTCCTTCTGACGGCGGATTTTTTGATTGTAGGCATATTCCTCTTCTTCACGTTTTCTGCGTTTGGTCAACTCGTCGGTATATTCTTTTTCCTCCGCTTTCTGTTTTGCTTTTTCAATTTCCCATTCGGCTTTCTTAGAAGTGATTTCTTTTGAAAAAGCTTCTTCTTTTTCCTTCATTTCTTTTTCGAAGCTTTCTTTATTTTCCCTTTGAGCCAACAACATAGCAGCCAGCGAATCGGTGTTTGCCGATAAGGAATACAAATCTTCGAGCGATTGCTTTTCCAATGCGATAGCGGCGCGGATTTCCTCTAATTTTCTAAACTCATCGCTCAGATTGCGAAGAATCTCGTCCAGCGAAATACTCAAATCTGATTTTAGGGTTGTAATGCTTTTTACGATTCCCTCGTTAGAAACTTTAGCCACTTTTTCGAGCGTTTCTTTTCTTAGTTTCTCTTCCTGAACCTGTTTCGGAACGTCGGCTTTAGCGCCCTGAACATCCTTTAACAGGGTGTCGTATGCTTTTAATATCTCTGCTTTTGTATTTTTTTCTGTTACTTCCATGTTGTTTTTATTTAGTTTGTTAATAATTTGTTTGATAGTAATATGTTAAAAAAATCAGACGCTACCGTACAAAATTACAACTAATCTTTCGGAATTACAAAAATATTTGTTTCAAAGGAGGCATTTCAAAGTGTCGCATATTTTATTTGCCTTTGTTTCAACAAAAAACAGTAAACCGATGGGTAGTGATGAAGCTTAATGTTTAATTTTCAATTGAACTATCTTCTTCGAAAGTAACGAGTATTGATTATCAAATGCTTATGATGTGTATGTTGCAAATTTGGTACAAATGAATGAGTAATTGATATCATTTGCTTATCCGTTTTTGCTCGTTTTAATTGACTAATAATTGACTATATTGACGGATAAATGACTACTAATTGACTAATTCAAAATAGCTACCAGCTCCATATCCTTTATTAATCAATAGTTTAAACTCATTTACTAAATTGCGCAATTCATTAGTTGCCATCTGTCTTGAAATCGTATTTATTTCTTGATATTCTGCATTGGTAATCCGTCCTTTCTCTTTCACATGCAACATTGCTTTTACTTGTCTTTGATTAAGTCCAAGTTTTACTAACAATTCTTCTACAATATTATCTTTGAATAGTTTGACAATAAAACCACCGCAATCTTCTTCCATTACAGGTGTTGGAAGTCCTGCGGCTTTACAAGAATCCATTATCTTCATTATGCCACTGCCCCATGAATCAATGTAACCTCCAAGAAAACAGGCTTCTGCAAGTATCGGATTTCGAGGATAGGAAGAATGGTTTTGTGTGAGTTTGTCAAGTGTTATGCCATCGGGCAACATACCGTGATTCCAGAGGGTAAGTTTATTGTCATATACTCGAAGTTGAGTCGGCGCTCCCATATAATTTCTGTGGATAAGTGCGTTTAAAAGCATCTCGCGAAGCGCCGGCACAGGATATTCAAGGGTTTCGACACGATTCATCCCTACAAACGAGATGTTGCGTATCAGAAATTTATAGTCAAGTGTGCGTAAAACTTTGTCTAACACCTGAATGATATTACCATCTTCGGTTTCCTGAAAACGGATTGTGAAACCATCGTCGTCAAATTTGCCAATTTTTACAAAAGTATTTGGGTAAAACCGTCCGGGGTCTTTGCCAAACAATACGATGGCGGCTCTTTTGAGTTTTCCGTTTTTTGCCAAACGCAATTTTTCCAACAGTTTGTGGAAAGAAAGCCCTTCAACGTCAGGCAAACGACCTGCTTCATTGGCTTTTCGCAGATATTTTTTAATTGTTTCTTCATCTATATCATCAAACGAAGCATCTTCTTCGATTACATCGTCCCATGTATGACCGGCACGTTTGAGCAAAAATTCATTCAAAGCAGCTCCTGTTAATTCCTGTTTCACGCTTCCGCTACGATAATAATATCTGCCTCGCAATGAAATCGGCACGGAATAAGGCTGTACGACAATCTCGATATAGTATTTGTCATCATCCTGCAAAAGATTCACTTCGACAATAATTCCCATCAACAAAGCCGCATACCCATTTCAGATAATCGTCATGCCAACTGCTTTTGTATTCTATGTTTTGTTGTTCGGGCATATATCAATCTGTTTTTATAATTATCCATTTTCCTCCTTTGTCAGCGCCTTCGCGACGGATAAATCCTTGTTTCTTTAATTTTGCTATTTGTTGGCTGATTGCAGAAACGGAAATCCCAATACTTTCAGAAAGTTGTGCTTTTGTTATACTTGGATTTTCTGACATCAATAGTATTATTTTCTGTGCAGTTTTTCCGTTTTCTGTATAGTTTTCATCGTTTTTCTGTACAGTTTTCTGTGCAGTTTTTATATTTTCTGTATAGTTTTCTGTCGTTTTCTGTACAGATTCTTCCATTTTCTTATCAGTTTCCGTATCATTTTTTAAAAGCGCCTTTGTCGTATCAAGCATAAACGTGAATTTTGTCTTATCAACCGTACTTTCAAAGATGACATCGTTTTTGGTTTGATGTTTCCATTCAAGCATTTTGTCGAAACCATAACCGGCGCTTTCACAAAGTCTTGCTATTCTGAAAAATTTTGCCAAAACAGGATTTCTCGGATACGATTCATCGGCGATTAAAAGTTCTTCGACAGGTCTGGGCAATGCGCCCGGATTGTGGCGATAACTTGACATTGAATTTTGTTTTTGAACGAAGCGTTGTAAGCATATCGTTTTCAATCTTTTCAGGGTCTTCGACGCCAACGATTTCAAACACTTTCTTCTTTTGCGATACTCCAAATACAATCCAACCGCCTGATGTATTTGCAAAGGCGCTGACTGTTTCCCAAACATCTTTGGGAACGTCTGTCTGGGCTGTTTTGACTTCAAAATTGTCCCATTCAATGTTTTGGAGGCGTTGTAATAGTTGTTGCTTGTTCATATATTGGGCGTTTTTGCAAAGTTAGGAAATATTATTGCATAAATTTATCTCATTCAAAAAATACATCCACTCTACATCTGAAAATAAATTTACATAGGATGGTAATCTTTTATTTATTAATCAATTCATTTAAAAATTGATATTCTTTATCGGATTTTAGTCCTTCTATTTTCATGCCTTTGCATAAAAGCTCTATTTTTAATGCTGGACTTTGCGAACTCAATGTAAAGTCCTCTTTCATTCTCAATACATATATTTTTTCATCTCCTTCTGTTACGACTATTGTACTCTTATCAATAAAAGATAAATAAGTTATACTTTCAAAAGTCTCCAAACTATGAAGTTCACCTAAATTCCAAGTGTTGTCATTTTTAGACAAACGAGCAACTGATATTTTGCCATTTCTATTACTTAATCCTATTACAAAGTTACCATTGCCACAATCATAAGAAGATATATGTGTAATTTCAGTAATTGATATCAAAAAATTACTGTTATTAATTTTAAGTTCTGTTTCAGAATAAGTTAATATTCCGTGAGTACCCAAAGAAGAACAAATCAATTTTTGATTTGTCTGTATACTACAAGAGTTATTATCCTTAATATTATGAATAATATATTTTAATCCACTGATGTTCTGTTCTTCAATATCTTGCTCCAATAATAATGTATTCTCACATATATTTTTTATTTTCAAATTGTTGTTTATTTTAAATTCACCCTCAAAAATGCCGTTTTTATAAAAGTAAACTACGTTTTCTCTGTTTTGTTCAATAAAGGCAATATAATTACTCGAAAGAATGACAAGATGAGATGGATTGCCATTATCTAATTTTAAAACCTTATCAAATTTATAATTATGAATATTCCATTTCCAAATTGAATTATCTTCATAAAGTACATAAAGACATTCGTCATTATTAGAATAAAATATAGAAACTATTTTGTGGGTTTTATCAAAATACGCCCCTGTCATGTCGGTGCCTTTAAAAATTGAATTTTCAAAATTCACATTATATAAAGTTGAATTTCTTAGTGATGTTTTAGAAAAATTTTTATTTGATAAATCAGCTCCTGTCAAATCAGCTCCATCTAATATTAAATTATTATAATCATTATTCGGTAAACGATTTAATGTTAAATAGATTATATTTATTGAATTACACCCTAACCTTTCGTATTCTTTTCTATTTACTTTTTCATTACAGTGGGACGTTTCTGTTACAAAACGATTAAGAACTTCAATATAGGAATTTTGTTGTTCACTTGTCTTAATCATTTGTGAAATAAAATATACCATTTCTCTGCTCAAATCACATTTGGTAAAAAAAGTTTTGCATCTTTCATTGTCGTTTATTAACATACTGCAAACACCTTTTGCAACAAAAAATTCTCTCATTGACCTATGGCAAAAATCAACGTACCGTCCTTCTTTATTTATATCTTTATGCCGAATTAGAAGAGTCCGATACGCAATAAGATTAGTGGCACTAATATTCTCATCATCTGCACATTCTGTTAATGACCATAATTGATCCGCTATTCCTCTATCGTCTTGTTCATAATTTTCTTTAATAAATGAATCCAGTGATATGTATTCTTCATCAGTTTCTTGAATTTTTAGTGCTAATTTTTCCAAAATCTGGCGTATGTTATTTATGGTGATATCACGATCGGATTTCATTTTTTTGTCATCAAGCTGTATACTAAACTTTCTCTCAAGGCATTTTTGGATATATTCATCATAAATTTTTATTTCACTTATTTCATCTATTTTCAAATCATTGATAGTTGCTTTTAACATACTTAAAAATAAAGGTTTTGATGCTAAACCAATGGGATCATGTAAATTTTGCAACCTAACTAATTTTTCTTTTTGCTCATCCGTTTTTGTCATTTCCTCAAGGTGCGAAACAACAATCCTCCTTGATATTGGTGCTATTTGAATTAATTCCGGATCTCCTAATCTTCTTATTAGTCTATTTTTATTTGCCTTATTTTCAAAAAAATGTTTGCGTGACGTGATTAAAACCTTGATATTTTTATTTTCTAATTCTTCTTCATAACAATTTGTTAATCTTTTTATATTTTCCGTGAGAGCACTTTCATCTAAATGTTTTGACATCTCATCAAATCCGTCGAGTATTACCAATACTTTATTCTGAAAATATATTTCTCTGAAAGTATTATAATCTGCACCCATCAAATCAAGTCTTCTTTTTATAAAATACTGAGAATCATACACGCCTTCATTTGAAAAATCTTGTAGCGAAAACCTAACAGGAATCCATCCTTCCTTAGGAGCTTGTTTATATTCCTCTATTAGTTTTTGTGACAAATAATATGTAAAAAAAGTTTTGCCGTCGCCAAACTCCCCAAGTAAAAACAAACACTTATTTTCTTTTGATAACCATTTACAAACATAATTATATAATGAATTATCCAATGTATCGCCATTGATATCTAACGCTTTTAAATCTATGTAATTTGTGTACAGATGTAGATATTCGTTCCGATCTTCTTTTTTTAACAATAATTTTTCTTCTGAGTCTTCAACATATCTCGTCCAGTCCAATGGTAAATTAATTCGTGGTTTTAGTCTATTTTTAAATTCTGAAATAACTTCATTGCGTCTTTCATTAGACCAATTTTTTGGATGTTTTTCATTGTTTTTATCGTTCACTGGGTAGAAATGATTATAAATATCAAGTTTTAATCCAAAGAAGTTTTGAACCATAGTATTAGGAGACCAAATTTGAACAAAAAAAGTAATATTAGGATCTGCATTCCAATTATATATGGCTTTATTTAATTTATTGTCAGGATTTGAATTAGGACTAATAATAATAAAATGGTCAAAATAAGTAGATTGGTCTCCATATCTTAATGTGTCAACTTTTTCAGATATATCTTTATGTGTTACTTTTTCATTATAATTTTTACATTCTATTTTACATTTAATACGTTTATTATTTTGTGTGTGATAATGAACTTCAATATCAAATCCAAATTGATATCCACTATCTTGTTTTCTTACTTTTTCAAGTATCTCCTTTTCAGCTGTATCATTCATTTCAAAGAGTTCCTTAAAAAGTTCAAGAGTTGAGTTTTCTAAAACAGCACCCTTTTCCTGGCTATTTTTATAGGGTATAGTAATGTTTTCTAATTTTTCTATTGGTGATTCGTTAGTAGTAACTTCATTATTATTGTATTGAAAGCAATATCTTGATATTAGTTGCCACAGTTTAGCTTGCCAATGAAGATTAGTTAAATATACTTCGCCACTCTCTTCAATATTCATTACATCCTGCAAAAAGAATGCTTCGGTTAATAAATTTTTATATTTGGTGTTTTTTAATATCCTATTTGCTTTGGTATAATCTTTTTCAAAAAGACAAATTATTATTTCTTTAATAGCATCAATATTTATTTCTTCTATTATTTCCACAATAGTATCAATATTTTTTTCTTCTATTATTTTGCTATTATCTGTATTTAATTTCAGCAAATTTTCAATGTCTTTCATCACGATTCTGAAAGTTTTATCAATGTCGATCATATCCTGGACAGTGCGGCAGGCATATAATACTGTTGTATGGTCTTTTTTCCCTATAATGCTCCCAATATGGGCGAAAGAATAGTTTGTATATTTTTTACACAAAAACATGGCAATCTGACGCGCTTTGACTATTTCTTGCTTGCGTGACTTGGAATGGATATCCTTAAGGTCGATGTGAAAATAATTACTCACCGTATTTTGAATTTTTTCCGGAGTAATGATTTTATTCTCCACACTAACAAATTCTCTTATTGCCTGACGGGTCAATTCCCAATCGATTTCCTCGTTATAAACCAATGCTCTAGCTACTAGGGAAGTTACAATTCCTTCCAAGTCTCTTAAATTGTCGGTTACGTTTTCGGCAATGTAACTGATTATTTCTTCCGAAAGATTCAACCCATTTTGCTTTACTTTTTGGAGAAGAATTTGTTTCCGCAACTCCAGATCCGGCTTATTCAATTCGGCAATTATTCCCCGTTTCATAAGAGAAATCATTCGCTCTTCAAAACCTTGCATTTCAATGAGCGCTTTATTGGATGTTACGACCAATTGTTTCCCTAAAAGGTGTAAATGATTGAGAATGTGAAAACAAGCGTTTTGAGTTTTTTCTTTTCCTACAAAATCATGGATATCGTCAATGATTAAAACATCTACACCCTGATAGAAATTAATGAAATCATTGAATGTATTATTTATGGAGGCGTCCGTAAATTGCACTTGAAATAAATGAGACGAAATATAGATAATTTTTTTATCTGGAAAAAGTTCTCTGATGCCGTTTCCGATAGCATGGCATAAATGCGTTTTCCCAACGCCTGTACTGCCATAAATATAAAAAGGATTAAACGTTCCTCCCTGTTGCTGAGCAATCGTTTCGCTAATAGTTCGAGCTAAAATATTGCTTGTACCTTCAAAAAAGTTACTGAAAGAAAGACGGTTATTCAGATGTGAGTTCCATTCCTGAAGCGGCATATACAGGTCTGGCGACTTATTCAATCTAGTAGCTACCTTCCTCAAATCGCTCTTATTGTCTATTGCAATGTTACTTTGTATGGTTGTATAACCTTTTTTTGAATCGGAATTATCTAATATCTGGTAATTGATAATCAGATTTTTTTCGGTAATCCGCAACAGTGTAGCATGTATCAAATGAGCGTAATTTTCTTCTATATATTCATAAAAAATATGGTTAGGAACTTGAATTGTAAAATCACTCCCTTTAAATTTGACAGGTACAATAGGATGAAACCATGTAATGTACGCTTTTTCATTGATATTGTCTTTGATAATAGGTAAACACTTTATCCATGTTCTTTCAGCTGATTTCACTTCTTTTGGAACGACATCGACATTAGGTTTTCTTTGTATTTCGGCTTTTTCTCTGTTAGGATCAGGATCATACAACATTGCTGTACAAATGCAGTAGCGGCGGTTTGTTCGCAGAAGAATATCATAATTGACGCAACTTTGACAACCTCTCCAAAACGCTTCATCGTCGGTCAATTCCGAGAAATTAACCGGAACATACCCTAGTTCCGTATAGATTTTCATTTCAGAATCGTCCGAAGTCAATACAAATAATTTGGCGTTTGGATATTTCTCCCGCGAAAGGAGAAACGATCTTTCTATGATTTTCGGACCAATGTTGTAACCAAGAAATTTTTCGACAACGATCAAACCCGAATTAGCTATAAAACGTTTGTTCCCCCAGCTTTCGATATAACAGAATCCGGCAAATTCATTATCAATAAAGGCGATAATGACCTTCCCTTCGCGCATTTTCTGTTCAACGTACTCGGGCGAACGTATAGTAATTCCCATACCACGAACTTTAGTCGCATCTTCTATGGCATGCAATATTATGGGAGTAAAACGAAGATGTTCTTCTCCGGCAACTAAAATTTCAATTGCATTTTCAATCATTTTTTCCTATACTCTTATTTTGAAGTCCTTATTTCTTCTTGTTCGTTTTTGAATCCCTGTGCAATCTGCGTATTCCGGAGATGTTGACCCCAGCTTCCTAAAGGCATAGGCTGAAATTCACTCTTTTTTGATAAATCAAAAAAGACAATGACAAAATTACTGTTTTTTTCTCCTCATCGATTCTCCTAAAAGAATAATTTTATACGAAACATTAATATATCCTGAAATTCATATGTCCTGACAATTCTCAGCAAAAATACAACTTTTTTTTGAGTTAACAATCAAAGGCTAAGAATAAAATACTATCAACAAAAAAAGCGGCAACCCATTGGTTCACCGCCTTTTTCTAATTCTCAATTCCTAATTCCTAATTGAATTACTTCACTTCCTCAAAATCCACATCCGTCACCCCGCCTTCTTTCGCATTGCCGGAGTTACCTGAATTGCCACCTCCATTATTAGGAGCGCCATTGCCGCCAAACGGATCCCCCCCTGCAAAGTTCGAGAACGGATCTCCTGCCGCCCCTGCACCTCCACCGGACTGCGCCTGCGCATTATACATCTCCTGACTTGCAGCCTGAAACGCCGTATTAACTTCCGTCATCGCCGAATCAATAGTCGCCAAATCCTGCGCTTTGTGAGCGTCTTTCAAG
>Ga0123357_10012728_pt1 | contig 10868 bp, 12 predicted proteins | sample TergutEmb28metaG_FD_89873 | JGI IMG/M metagenome (GOLD analysis project Ga0123357, IMG submission 89873) | Embiratermes neotenicus P4 segment gut microbial communities from Petit-Saut dam, French Guiana - Emb289 P4 | ecosystem: Host-associated > Arthropoda: Insects > Digestive system > Gut ... | reverse complement strand
ACAATTATTAAACAAAAAATGAATGTAACAAGGTCTCTTTTGGACGATATTAAGACTCAACAACTGAAATGGTATGGACATGTTCAGAGAATGGAAGAGGGGAGATTACCAAAAAAAGTTATGGAATGGAGCCCACCAGGAAGAAGAAAACGAGGTAGACCTAAAGCTACCTGGGCGGAAGGGATTAATAGAAGAAGACTGGAAGGACAGAGACGAATGGAAGAAAAAGATAAGATAATTGTCAAATGGGCGCAGGAAGATGTGGAAACGTCGAACAAACTGCTAAATAAATAAATAATTTTTTCCCAAATATTTAAACTCTTCCACCCTCTCGAAGGTACTATTATTATTCTTCACACTATGATTTCGTCCTGCATTGTGATCTGGAGACATAACCATGTACTTAGTTTTATCCGTACTCATTTCCAGTCCAATCTCCCTAGTAGCAGCTACTAAAGCTTCTGCGTTTTCCTTTAGCGTATGTGTACTTCCTCCCAGTACATTAACATCATCGGCATAAACCAGAAGTGATGTGTACCATTTAGTTTCAAGCCATCCTGGTTTACCTGAACCCTCCTAGTGGCCTACTCTAAAGCAAAGTTAAAAAGCAGTGGCAATAGAGCATCTCCTTGTTTCAAACCATTCCTATTAGGGAATCTGTCAGACACTTTCTCGCCTATCCGGACTCTGCTATATATTTCAGTTAGACTCATCTTAATTAACCTTACAAGTTTCCTAGGGATACCAAACTCAAGGATAATCTTATATGACCTCTCTCCTAACTGAATCATAAGCTTTCTTGAAGTCTATAAAGAGCGGATGAACTACTTCATTGTATTCCCATTTTTTCTGAAGCATTTGGCGAATGCAGAATATATGATCAATGGACCTGAATACACTAGGCTTCTTAAGTGTCCGGCAAATAAGAATTTATAGGGTTGCGGTCAACAGGTTGTTGGGCTATACTTCGAAAACTGTTCGCGGTTATTCTATTGATGTGAACATTTCTTCCTTGTTTTGTTGTGGGAAACTCACTCCTGAAATCTGACCAGGCGTTTTAGATACAGTATGTATATATACGTGGTTATGACCTGTGTTACAGCACTTCTATGCCGTTATAGGACTATTGCTGAGTAATAAATTAGAAATGTGAGCGTAGCGTGGCAGTTCTGCCTCGTTCGCGGCTCCGTTTTGCCACTGTTCTAAGTAACCCTTTGTTTGATTTATGGAAAACCGTAATACGGGAATGTAAAGTTCGTGTATGAATGTTTCATTTTTGTCTGCACGTTCGAAACATTTTTACTGCGATAAATTTAATTAGTTTCCCTTCAGGTGTGTAACTCTTCGTTTCAGACGCACCAACAATTCTCGGGAGTTTATTATCCAGACCAACGAGTGCACAACATATATATATATATATATATATATATATATAACAGTACTACTGCACGTTGCAGTGCATCTGCATCATCTTCAGGGAGTCTTATCCTTCTACTCTGCCAAAGTTGCAAAAATCAGTAAGGTTACAAACTCAGTAAAATCATTAGATTAAAATGTTCGCGTGTTCGTTGTTGATGATAAAGTACGATCTATAAAACTTCGTGAGCTGTCAAGAGTTGTAATTATAATACGTGGTGGCTGCATATACAGTCTGGGCAGTCTTTTAGTTGTAATCCCTATGTTGGTGTTTGTAATCTTAATGATTTTTGTAACTTTAGCAAAGTAGAAGGATAAGACTCCCTGAAGATGGTGCAGATGCATTGGAACATGTAGGAGTGCTTACGATATATGAGATATTGTGTGTGTATATATATATATATATATATATGTTGTGCATTTGTTGGTCTGGAAAATAAACTGTACAAAATGCACGGTACATACATCAAAATTGTTGGGAGTATTTGCAGAGCTTTAAAAAAGCGTAAAAAAAAGTTCCTGCCTACGGTAGGTTAATGCTGTTTTACGTATAAAAGAAGAGTAACATTTTTGGATTACTGCAGCAACTGCGAAGGTCCGATCCATCACAAGGGTATATGGAGGTAGCAGGGTCAACTGGAATGCCTGCACACATCCCTCAGGCTTCACACCGTCGGGGCCGAGTGAACAGTAATCTTCAAAATGAAATAATCTATAAGCTGTCTGTTTATGCATATTGACGGCATATGCTATATAGCCAGATTTATACTGTGGCATGTCGTGTAACGATGTAATGCGAGTAAACCTAAGACGTTTTTATCGGAATTTATCATCAACATCTTCCAATGTAGATCAGGAAGCTTAGTGTTCATTCCTTCTTCGAATTGTATGATCCACGAACTATTTTGCCCACTGTTTTCTTTAACGACAACATAACTATGTTGTTAGCGTGAAGTGGGATGTGTTTGTGCAGAGAGGGCAGTCATGGTCTGTTGGAAGTCGTTATACCTTTGTTTCCCGGGAATGACTGAAAAAGCCTGCTCATACACATTTTGTATTCAGTATCAGCTGTGAAGTAATTTATTGAACGCTCCATGGATTTGCTTCCTTAACGCTGTCGAAAGTAAAATAGTACGAGTCTGAGTGGAATGTTGTTGCTCAAAACGTGCTTTGTAATAAGATGTTGTTTTGTAAGGTTATAGAAAGCCATTTTCAGCCGAGTGAGTAAAAATGTCACGTTGGTAACCTGAAGTTTGCGAAGCTTTATTCCTTTACCTTTGGCTTACAGTTCTGTTCCATTTTTGGTGGATTTTCAGTTGCAGTTGTTGTTGCCGTTGTCGTCGTCGTCGTCGGCGGCGGCGGCGGCTTTTACCTCCGAATTACATGGCTGGAGAAATAAATTACATGACCGTTGTAATACAGGCCAGCACGTGGAGGACGTTGTGCATTTGATCGATAATTTGTGCAAATAATTAGAGCAATTTTTTTTTTAAATTTAAATCAAGAAATGAGTTTTATCAGTTTTGTTCGGAGGTGAAACTGACTTTTATGAATGTCGGTGACCCGAATACAACAAAATGTAGCGTTTAAAGACGAGAAGGTCTCTGAAAGACTGTCATATCTTGTGGCGGCGAGATTAGTACAATGTACTTGTCATTCTTTGGAAAGTGGACCGTGACTTTTTAGACTCTGTAAAAGTAGATGGCGTAATGATTGGGGAAATTAGCGGTGCGCCGTGAAGAAACAAGTCGACGTTTGTTTCCGCTATCCGGTGTGAGGCATGCCTACGACTGAATCTGACTCGTGATCTCTGTAATACGTGAAAGAAACGAACAAAGTTAGCACACTTCCTTCGTACGCATACTTAGACTGGAATCCCTTCCGTTCTGGGCTTTTGACTTTTCCAAGGTTTTGGTAAGATTACAAGAATCCACTTTTCCAAAAGACCATTTGCGATCACGCGTTATTAAATCACTTTTTGATAGGCTTGTGCCTATGTAGGTTAATAACACGGATATCTAGATGAAAAGACACATTCGTAACATCCATATATACATATACCGCACTTACACACACACACACACACACAAACATTTTCTATTTGTTTGGGAGGTTGCATTAATGATTCAGCACCTAATGCGGCTGTCATTCACTCACGCCGGTGACCAGGTACCAGAGTTCATTCTCGTGCATTAGACTATCCTTTCTTCCTAAATTTGGAGCGAGAGAAATTTCGCGAACTAAGTCATTTGTATTTGGGGTGTATGGCTATGTGCTTCTGTGTAGTGTGTGGGTGTGTCGTATTTAAAAACTAAGAAATTTATTGTACAGAGACTTCTTTGTGTTCCTATAACGTATCACTACTTATTTGCAGCGTTGTTTAGAGGCGCGATCTGCTTAAAAATTAATACTTGAATAATAATTTTAAGTTAATTTGTGGTGTAAGGCTGTTTAAGATTTCGGGGAATGCCGTATGAAGCCTGTGAGTTTTTATTATTCACAAATTCGCAACCTTCCTATATATTTGTGATTACATACTTCGCCGCGTTGTTAGCTGCTGTGTTAATGTGGTATTCGCTCGTCTGGGATGGTAACGCAGCATTGATTCGTTTACCGACGTTGCGGGAGAGCCTGTCGGTCAGGTAACGTCGGTAACCAACTACCAATCAGAGCTGCCTAACAACCCAGAAGAGCAAAAACATCTTCAAACACATTTATTGACGGTTCACTGAACGAAGCTTCCAGTGACTCAGACTGTATTGTTTCGAATAACAGGATGAGGGCCAGTGTAGGATGATTTGGAAGGTACATGAACCGGATCTGCTGTTAATTTGATGTACCAACGTGTTATGTGTTTGGGGGACCGAGGAAGGGCGCTACAACCATCGGTCAGAATAGCTGTGATCTGGGGCCTTCCGATTACGAGACAGGGTTGTTGACCGCTCGCCCTGGATGTCCGAGCGGTAGGATCTCATGTTTTTGTGAGTCGCCATTCTCCGCAACCACTTGGTTATTGTACGAAAGCATTTTAGTGCGCATGTGCTCCAGTCGTTCCCAAAATTGGTGTTCACTTTTAAACACGGCGTACACAGATTTTCCAGCCTCGCAGCTTGATCCATCCGAAGTTCCTGAAAATAAAATTGCAAACAATTTGCTGTCATGTGTATCAGGCGTCGGAAGTTCCAAAAAATAAAATTGCAGACAATTCGCTGTCAGGTGTATCAGGGGCCGGAAGTGCCGAAAAATAGAATTGCAAACAATTCGCTGTCAGGTGTATCAGGGGTCGGAAGTTCCAAAAAATAAAATTGCAGACAATTCGCTGTCAGGTGTATCAGGGGTCGGAAGTGCCGAAAAATAGAATTGCAAACAATTCGCTGCGAAGTGTATCAGGGGTCGGAAGTTCCAAAAAAATAAAATTGCAGACAATTCGCTGCCAGGTGTATTAGGGGTCGGAAGTTCCAAAAAATAAAATTGCAGACATTTCGCAGCGAGGTGTATCATGGGTCGGAAGTGCCGAAAAATAGAATTGCAAACAATTCGCTGCCAGGTGTATCAGGGGTCGGAAGTGCCGAAAAATAGAATTGCAAACAATTCGCTGCCAGGTGTATCAGGGGTCGGAAGTTCCAAAAAATAAAATTGCAGACAATTCGCTGCCAGGTGTATCAGGGGTCGGAAGTCCCAAAAAATAAAATTGCAAACAATTCATTGCTAGGTATATTAGGGGTCGCAGATTTCCCATAAATATGGGAGCCACCGGGCCGAGATAGCGTAATCGGTGTAGCGACTCACTACGGGCTGGAAGGTCCGGGGATCTTATCCCGTTGGGGGCGAGGTTCTCCGAATCCGTCCAGACCGGCCCTGGAGACCACCCAACCTCCTGTACAATGGGTATCAGGTCATTCCCGGGGGTAAAGGGGCACGGGCGTGGTGTTGAACACCCACCCACAATCTAAAGAAAGAGTAGAGTTATACCTCTACTACCTCTCTGGGCCTTCGTGGCCTGTTCTAGGGTTAACTTTATGTTATCGTTGTGGGAGCTACCTAGGTAATATAGGTGGCAGAAGGGTGGCTGGTAGCAAGTTCTGTAATTTGGGCCCTCTTACAGACGCTTTTACGTGGCGCTTTGTTCTCCGTTCTTGTGCAATGATAACACGTATGTACGAGTATGTGAGGGAAAAACTGATGTGATTGTGCTGAAAATACTAGGCGTCAGCGTACACAAATTTGGTCTCCCAGGCGCCAGGCATTTGTGCACACCTGAATTAGTTTACTAGGCAGCTGTAGCGTATTTTAATTATGTAGGGTTGTCCCTACAACATTTCACATGGAACACGGTTCCTCGCACAAATTTTATATGAGAGTTACTGGCTTGGATTACATGGGGATGGACAGTCAGAAGGAAACTGATTTCCCTTTTGAAACCAGTGCTGCAGGTAGATTATTCTGTATTGATTGGTTGGGTGTATATTGAAGAACAGCTGTCTAGCAGTTTTCCGTTTTACTCTCCATTTAATTTGAAAATGAGATTTAAAAACGTTGATAAAATTCTTCGTTACGAATTGTATTATGCATTGACGTCATTGTATGCTGGTTCCCATTATATCGATACAATAAAAGGGTTGCATGACTATATGATATTTCGGTGATTAGTAGAGCTTCGTTATCGACTTGAGATGATATAGCATTGATTAATAGAAATACAGTATCAGCATGATTATGCTTAAATGTAATAGTGCCAAGAAATTAATCTGTGTTCGAGTAAGTGCTCCGGTTATAACGATATACTGAGGTAAATGGCTTTCATTACTACTTATTATTTATAATTATTGTTTATTTACATTATACTAATCAGCTCAACTCTTCTCAGATTGAGAAATGTTTCAGACAGTAGTTGCAGAGAAAATAAAAACCCGCGCATGTTCGTTAACTTCTTTCCGAAAATCATACCGTTTATGATATACTACGGGAAAGCATGATACAGCCGGACAGGCCACAGTTTGACAATATAATACGGCGCATGCTGGATAACTAAGGCCACAGACACAGAATATGTAATGCTTATTGCTTTTCCACGGCAACAGTGGTTACGCGAACGCGCCTGAATGGTATGTTACACTGCATTATCTGTGTCGTTAGTACTTGGCGATAAACTGCGTTTGATACGCAGGTGTAAAAATCTTAATGAAGTTAGAAATATATTTTGTAACACTTAGATTTGATTTTTGACTTCCTTACTTGGCTACAGAAATTGCACGAAGAGTCTTGAAAGCAGTTCCGCTGTCAATGAAATTAGCCGTGGATGATTCCGGAACAAGGCATCGTGTACTGTAACGGTTGATAATTTGAAAAGAGGATTACAGAACTGATAGCAAGACGGACGGCTGCTTAATGCTGACTGACGTACATTAAAGAGTACGGTAGTTACATGGTATATGCTTGGCATCGGGCTGGAAAGTGAGATGTGTGTGGTCATTCTGTGTACTTTACGGTTGAATGCAAGATTAAGTTGCCATGTTTTCGCAGGTATGTACACATCGAATTGTGAAAATTGTTCTTAACGTACTGTCCCTATATAAATAACTTCATAAAGGAAATAATTTAATAGAAATACGCAGATATTGTCGGTTGTTATTGTTAGGCCTAGATGCCCCCGCATTGTACAGCGTCTCAGTTGAAGGCAAAATATGTTGTGACGAAAACTATGTGGTCTAGGGAATTGAAGACAGGTCTATATAATGAAAACGGTGTTTTTGTAACTTTAAATATTTATCCTTTGTGTTAGTTTATTTGCTGTTCAAAGCCTCTCCTTTAACGTGAAACGTTATAAAACTGTCATTTGCCCAAAACCTGTTATCCTGCTAACCATTTTTTGGTTTTAACGTAACGTAACTTAACTTGTATAGCTTCTTGACACGCACAGAAAATTATTGGGTCAATTCTCGATGCCGCCCTCCCTGCGGAGACTTTCTTACCGTATTTTCCATAGGAGAATACAACTTTGTGGCGCAACAGCCCCCCAAGTGGGCCAGGGCCACCTCATTCACGAGGTTTCTAGATCACAGAACGACGCACCACAGTCGGTAGTACTCCCAGCCCATCGCAGAGACCTCAGAAGGCGAGGGGCAGCAGACCTACGCCTTAGACCGCGCGGCCACTGGGATCGGCTTAGTGTGCTTAGTTCGCTTAATATATTTCACAGAGTTTTGCTGCAATCGTGAGAACTTATATAACGTCGTACATTCAGGATAGTGGATCTGGTTATGTAGATTTGGACGAATATAAGATTTTGTCTGATCCTCGTCATTGGGCTTTGTTTGGGCGACTGCGACAGCCTTAATTGTTGAGCCTTGTAGAGTAACGACATCGGTATTCTGTATTCTGTTTGTAGCTATATATAAACCACAAGGTATGCGCAGAATAAACATCCATATATATCGTGTGTATCTAGAGGGAACAGTGCGTAGTGTACCTACATGTATATCTTTGTGTCTTCTACAGCCAGAGGGAACACACTAGCGTACGATATCACGTTTGGCTATATATTAGCATTATTAGGAAGCGGTTAGTAATGATTGGGAGAAACAAATCAGCAGGACCAGACGGCATTCCTGGCGCCATACGGAAAATGGGTGGGGAAGCCATGATTCTGTACCTGGCGCAATTGCTAGACATAACGTTTAACAACGGTGCTATACCAAGGGACTGGAAAAAGCCATAGTTGTTCCTATTCACAAAGGAGGCGATCGTTCGGTAGTCAGAAATTATAGGCCGCTCAGTTTGACCTCCTTGGTATGCAAACAAATGGAACACGTCATAGCAGGTTATGTACAAGTGTGGGAAGATAGGGATTGGTTATACGAGGGACAACAAGGCTTCAGACCGGGATACTTGTCAAATAATTAGTCTGGATAATAGTAGATTTGTCGAAAGCATTTGATCTAATCCCTCATGACCGGCTGCTTAAAAAAATTACAGCCTCGGTCGTGGATCAAGGGTGGTCGTATGGATTAGGGAATTTCTGATAGATCGTTCTCAGAGAGTTAGAGTAGGGAGACATTATTCAGAGGGAGTTAGAGTGACGTCAGGTGTACCTCAAGGGAGCGTTCTGGGTCCACTTCTGTTCCTAGCTTATGTAAACGATATTTCGAGGAACATCGAATAAAAAATTAGACTTTTTGCAGATGATTGTATAATCTGCAGGAAAACATTAAATATCAAGGACGTAGAAAAATTACAGACAGATCTGGATAGATTGGGGGATTGGGCGGAAGGAAATGGAATGGAAATAAATCCGAATAAAAGTAAGGCACTAAGCTTCACGAGAGCCCAGGTGAAGGATCAGCTAAATTATTCCCTTGGGGACCAAAAGATTCCTGAAGCTAGCTGTTGCAAATATTTGGGAATCATCATACGAAGTGATTTAAGTTTGACTGATCAGGTAAATTGCACGGTTCAAAAAGCCTGGAGGGCCCTACATTTCGTAATGCGTATTGTAAAAAAAGGAAATAAAAATACGAAAAGTTAAGCCTATACGTCACTAGTACGTCCAATTCTCGAATATGGGGCGGCGTGCTGGGATCCATACAGGTAGTGTCAGATAAGTGCTTTATACCGTGTACAAATTGAAGCTGCTAAATTTGCGCATCATTCGGGAGGCTCAGACTGGGAATCTTTGGCGCAGCGTAGGAAAATAGCAAGCATGTGTGCGCTCTACAAAGCGTATACCGGTGAGAGGGCATGGAAGGCGATAGGGGATAGGTTATAGGCGCAAAGCTATTTAAGATGGGTCGATCATTATTGGGAAATCAGAGCCAGAAAACAAATAACAGACATCGGGAAGTACTCCTCTGTGAATAGGTCCATTACTGACTGAACTAGCTACCTGAAGGGGAGATAGGGACTTCCCACGGTAAAACGCATATTTTAAAAACGAGGGTTAGGAAAGGGAAAACCAGTGAGGGGAAGTGAAGGCGATAAAAAGTGAAGGGAAGTGAGTTAGAGATATGAATAGCAAAGTAAAGTGGAGTGAAGGGTTGATAGGATAAGTGAAAAAAAGTGAAGTGAAGTGAAATGTTGAGAGGTTCTTTAGGGCATTGAAGGGTTTCATTGTTTTGAAATGGTTGTATTCCTGTTTAATTCTGTAATTTATGTATCATTAAAGTTACGTTTATGTATTATTTTTGTCTGTGTATGTACTTTTATTGTTATGCGTGTGTTGTATTCTGTTTCATTGTGTTGTTTTGTGTATTGTTTGTGTAAATGTGTACTTACAATTGCCACCGGGTTTAAACCCAATTGCAGTTCACAAAATATATCAATATGTGTACGTCACTATCCATTGATCTACCACGTCATGTTTTGTTTTGTCGCAGATTCATTCTCTTCTTCGTAAGAAATCGAGAAACGTATAAAGCCGCAGTCCCAAAACTGGTATATGTGATAAACATTTGTCACCTGTGGATACTTGTCAGGTGGCGCGAGCAGTGCACCTAATCCGTTTCCTACCCACTGTCGACAGATGTGTCCCAAATCAAGGAAGTCACCCGTGTTCAGTCTAACCTCCAAGTCGAGATACGATGCGTCGCCGCAATTCAGTTATGCAGGGTTCTTATCCGGCACAGATACGATTTGTCACTTGGTGTCCGCCAGCGAGTTTAGCACATTGAACTTCGTCGAGCCTGATCCGCTTAGGACTAGGCTTACGCAGCGAAGACGTTAACTTGAACGGGATCCTTGTGCAATGGACTGTTATTGGCGTATTCATCAGTTACTCTACTAATGAGAACCCTACTTGATACGAATAGTTTCGTGTGTAGAAAACCGAGTACCAAGAACGTTTGTGTGGCGAATTGTTTGTACATGTTGCGGACAACTGTACTGCTGGTGTGGAGTGTTGGTGGTAGTGACTATGGCTTTTTGTTTTACGAATTTGGTTTTCTGGCCGTGCGCCTGTTATTTCAGCTGCCGACGATAAGAATTCATCGCGGCCGTACGTCCAAGAAGTTCTCTTCGCGTTGACATCGTGTGTTAGTAACTCGTCAATCTGTGTGGCACAACTTCGCAGCGTTACAATTGCAGTTGGAATTAACACGTGGCATTCTGTGAATGTAGAGAATTTGAAATAAATATACTAAGAAGTAGTGTGCACCTAGTTGGCTTCATTAAAAAAAAAGTTATACAGTATTATGTCCTGTACAAAGTTCCATTTTTATTTTTCTTTGTCCCTGAACTAAGTACTGGAGGGCGGAAACCGTCGTCATGTTGCCGCGCAGTCCTGGGTAAGGGTACGCGTACAGTGCAGGCAGATTCAGATTCCGACTCAGATTCCTAAAGTCGGCGCCGATCTGCCAGCCGCTTGCCGGCAGGTTGGGATCGTACGGTGGAGGCCGATTATCGGCGCTGACTGCAGACCAGTCGCAATGATGGAACTGACGAGTGAAGACGCTGCTCTT
>Ga0123357_10012727_pt1 | contig 10868 bp, 6 predicted proteins | sample TergutEmb28metaG_FD_89873 | JGI IMG/M metagenome (GOLD analysis project Ga0123357, IMG submission 89873) | Embiratermes neotenicus P4 segment gut microbial communities from Petit-Saut dam, French Guiana - Emb289 P4 | ecosystem: Host-associated > Arthropoda: Insects > Digestive system > Gut ... | reverse complement strand
TGACCTGTACACCCACTACATCTAATTTATATCTCCCTAATTCCCTCGCCGCTGCCTTAAGGGATCCTGTCCTATAAAGGCTCCTAACATTCCACGTACCTAGTTTCATACATCTTGTATGTTGCGCGATGATTCCCCTAGAAACACTCCCCCCCGTAGATCCGAGGTGGGGAGTAGTTTACCTCCGGATTGTTTTGTCTCCAGAGGAATCATCTTGCCTGTGAGTGTTTCTGAACATTAGTTTTAACAGGGAGGGGTTGTTAGTACCTCGCCCATCCCCCAAGATGGAGGACCACCCCTCGTCGGCTGTCCGCGACAGCTTATTCAATTTATTCGCAGCTACCCTCCTTATCCGAGGCCGTTCCTCTATCCACAACCTGAGGACCCGCCATGCCATGGTGACAGGGACCCACCAATACAGACAAACTATATAATATCAACTAAAATTTCAACATATGTGTCTGTGAAAATCTCCTTGACATGGTTTATAAGCTGAAACATGACAGATAAATTAATCAAGCATAATAAAATATAAGTGTACAGTACTGGTATTTACTGACCCATTTTTTTTCAGATTTTGCAAACACACAAAAATTCAGGAGACTAGCCTTACACAACAGAGTCAGTACATGAAATAAAGAATATATGGCAATTATTACCATGCATCAGACATTGTGATTAGCTCATAGATCTGAAGATTTCGACCTCAACTAGCATACGTTTTTGTATGTCCATACATTTTTTCACAAATTCTCTATGAAAAACCACACATTCACAATTTTGGAACACTTCATCAATACTTTTATGATATGAGGAGGCCACATGACAAGCTACAGCTGTCCCAAATTTATCGTCTTTGTTAATTGTTATTCTGTATTTGTAACAGGAAGCGTTGACTGCTGGTCCCACATAAAACACACTGCTATACATATGCCTGTCTTTGACTGCAGTGTACCAGAAAAACACTTCATCCATTGCAAACATTGCTCGACACCAAAAAGGGCCACTTTCAATATCCCATAATCTTTTCTTGAACTTCCCTGCTTGAAGAGAACTACAGAGATCGCTGTGATTGTTCTTTATGTGATTCACAAGCATTGCTGGTGAACCCTCCCATCTGCATGGCTCTTTATCCAACATTGAAAATGGGCACTTGTGTGTTTGATGAGGGCACTCAGTATGATGTGCTGCACGTTGTTGCAAAGTGAGTGACTCCTTACAACCCTCTTCCTGATATTTACATGGATACATCATCTTACGAGCTATATTCTCAAGGGCATAATTCCTGGAAATTGAGAAGGGTTTTGTGCAGACTGGGCATCTGTACATTTTATATCTGCAGGTGGTACATATGCTATGGCCGCTGACGCACATGGCAACAGGTGGCACCACGTACTCTCGGCAGACAGGGCACTCCAGTTCCTCCAGAAGACCTTGCAACACAGGGTTCATCTGTGGCTGCGTACAAGTTCCACCCTCAGACCTTGGATTGAAGAAAACCCATACACAGTGACAAACAAAATATAAAGAGCACTGCTTTGGAAACAATAACAAATAAATGATGAGAAATGTTATTCTACACTTGCAATGAAGACTACAGATTTCTTCAAAATATGTCTAAATTTCTAGCAGACTACCGCGCCATAGTCTAGGTAAATAACATCAAAGAATCAGACAGCTTTACGTTTGTATGTGTATATACACACACACACACAAAACTTAAAAAATTATGCCAAAATCCATTCTGTAATGTAAAGAAATTCATTTGCCACAAATTAGCCTTTAGAATAATTATGTGAGATATGTGGTGTTCAAACTGGCAGTGGGATAAGTTGCGCTCCAAATACCATGGTTTTCGGCCTACCAGCATCATTGCAAGAATGCTCCATATTCATTCATTCATGCATTTATTTCTTTGCCTATCACTGATGCTGTATAATCTTAGAAACTGCCAGCTTCATTGCTTTCTAAACACTAAATAAATATTATAATTATTAATGGAAGTTATTCCAATAATGAGTTTGTTATTTGTGTCTTTATGAAAGTAACAGCATACTGAAGAAAATGGCAAAATGGAGGCTTTCAGTCACATATTAGGGTCAGCATATCAAAGGTGCTGAGATATAATGCTTCTAGCTCAAGTGAGAGAACAGAAATGCATACATGGTTTTGATAGTGGAACCTGGCAGAACGAGATTAGTTAAGACATCTTGCTGTAAATGGGATTATCCTACTGAACTGCATCTTAAAGAGGGTTGGAAGGTGTGGCTTGGGTTCATCTGGCTCAGCATTGTGCCAACGTGCTGGCTGTTGTAAACACGACAATGAACCTTCGAGTTACATGAAATGCAGGAAGTTTCTTTGGCTAGGTGACGAAATATTCGATTTTCAAGGACTCTACATAATTCAGTCTGCTTATTTTCGAGATCTCGCGTTCTACCGTCTCCGTCACACTTGGATGGCGTAACTAGAAAACTATAGCCCTGCATTTTCGAATATCATAAGACGCGTCGCAACAACAAATACATTTCTGGTAACTTATTCTTATATTTAACTGAATTACAATCAACCGGAGCCAGACACGCTACTCTCACGGTATGGCATAACGCTTCGGCTACATCAGATGGATCAACCTAGGTCCCTAGCCATTTTACCTGTACAAACAAATGTACACACAACATCGCATCATATCACGAGAATCATAATCTAAATAACTTACATGTTTAATTTTGGAGTGGTCACTTTAAATTAAGAACAACCGTCACGCAATGCTCTTTTCCACACAAACGAACCAATTACCTATTGAGGCCTACCAACACTGCTAACAGTCGTTGTAAGACCCACGCATAGCAGCAGGGCCACCAACCATACATTGACTATAGTTGTTACTCGCAGCGTACTACGTGTTCGTTGCAAATAAGTGCATAACGTAACTGCGGAACACACAATCACGTAAAAGTGGCAATGTTTGTGTTTTTCAACTTGTGGTCCTCACACTCATCCCACTTTTTATACGATATGTGAAACATAAATATTCTCGAACTGGAGACATTTTCCCGTTTCCTTTCAAAGGATACATTGTGATTAACTTAACAATTTTCTGGTTTGCATGCGTCGTTGAATGACGTAATATGAGTTGACAGGGGTCTCTGTGGATTACGTCACTATCGTAGTAGGAATTCTTAAATTAATGTAATACAATAGTATGATAAATATGGTATCAAATGCCGGTATAGCTTCCGCAGTACAATGCTCAACTAGGAGGCTGGACCCCTTTTGAGATCGCAGTGGCGCCTTTGGGCGAGATGTTCTGTTCTCATCGTGCAGGAAACCACCGACCCAGTGGTCACCGCGGTTCGTGCCTTGGACGTAAAGTGGTCGTGGTGAGACTAACCACCCCATAGGCACGCAGAGGTTGAGTACGTAGAGCCAAACCTCCAATCCTCATACATAGTTATGACGGGGAGTATAACGAAACGTTTAAACAGGGCGTTTCATAATGTACTCCGGGATTACAAAAAATTATTACAGGAAAGCCGTAGGACACGTATTTACGAAACCTGTACAGATAGTAGGAACAACTCATATCCCCCTCCAAAGTAAGTTGGTTTTCACCGTAGTTCACATTTCTGCCGCTAGGTGATGCGAGTGTATGTAGTGAGAAAATGGCAGCTTGAGTTGGAAGTGTTTATTTATGTTGGGATATAAGTCTGGTTACTGTGCAAAGTACGCAAGGGACCCGCCTACAGAGAAGACCATTCATGCGTGGTATAAACAATTTACTGAAACTGGGTGTCTGTGCAAGCAGAAATCAAGTCGTCGCCCATTAACCTCTGAAATGACGGTTAACGGGTTCGGGCCAGTTTTCTGCATGGTCCGAAGAAATCAACGGGAACTGCAGCTAAGGAGCTATCGATGTCGAAAACATCAGCGTGGAGGGCTCTGCGTAAGCGTTTGGTGTTTAAACCATACCGCATTCAAATGGCACAACAATTGTCGGATGAAGATCTCAGGCGCCGATTTGATTTCTGTTTACAGTTACAAGACTTAATGAGTTCTGATGATCATTTACTGGAAAAGGTGCAGTTCAGTGACGAAGCGATATTCCACTTCAGCGGTGCAGTAAATCGTCGCAATGTAAGAATATGGGGATCTGAAAATCCACATGCCTATGTGGAGCGTCAACGTGACTAGAAAGTCAAAAAGTGTACGGTCCATTCTTCTTTGCCGAAGAAACCGTTACTGGCATGACATATCTCGACATGTTGCAACTGTGGCTGATGCCACAGTTGCAAAACATACCGACGTTCATATTCCAGCAAGACGGAAGTCCCGCCCACTTCCATTGAGAGGTTCGTCAGTACCTGAACACAGTGTTACCAGGACGTGCATCTGGAAATGACCAACCACTGATGCCATTGCCCCCGACATTACGCCCTGTGATTTTTTTCTTTGCGGATATGTCAAGAGACCTGGTATTCGTCCCACCATTGCCACATGAACTCGCTGACCTAAAGGCAGCACGGATCATTGCAGCAGTGAAGAATGTCGATGCACCCATGTGGACACGTGTGGCAAGAACTTGACTGTCGTATCGATGTGTGCCGTTTTACCCGTAGTGCACACATCGAACATCTCTAGTTGTCAAAAATAAACTTTTTCAGTTTTCCTGGGGCTGTGAACAATTCCATTAAGGTAGGTCCTTTGGTTTTCTTGTTATAAATGTTAGTAATCACGGAGAACTAGTGAAATGCCCTGTATGTATATATGCTGTATGGTTCTAATGGTGCCCCTACACATGCCTGTAACAGAAATTTTAAATTACCCCTCTCGCTATAATACAGTCTAAAGTGACACCTCAGTATTTATGTTGCAGCTGAACCAGTATCGCTGTATGCAGGGATACTGGTGTGTAATCAGTAGCGCCATGACCGTAGAAGCACTTGGGCAGTCTTTAGGGCACAGCTGCAGTGAGACTGGCTTTCTTCTGGATGTCTGTCAAACTTTTTTTTATTACGTCACACTGTTTCTACTCGTATGCGTTTTCACCAGGGCACAGATCAGAGATGTCTTCACTGGTATGTGATTACAATAGGTTATAATAAGTCACTGCGGGCTAACAGGCTAATATAAACCATTTAAGACTCCTCGGCTACGAATGAATGCAGAGTCGTGAAGATGTTGGCTTTCAGTGTGTTACAGATTTGCAAAGAATCACATGTCAGGATGCAGCGTGCTGTCTGTGCGGCGATGTTCATATAAGTTCTTTGAATTTGACGGTTTCTGATTGGTTCGTCTGGAGTGTTACCACTTATTTTTGTTTCCCTGGACAGCCAGTTTTATTTGCATGGAAGCCTTTTCATTGCTCGACTACAGGAGTATAGACGCAGGCGACAATGTCTGTCAGCAGGAGGTCCAGAAGGTAGGCCGTGAGCGTGACAATTAAATGGGCACTGTTCTAACACCCAAAAAGAATTTAAAACACAACCATGATATTAAAAGCTGTTTTTTATACAGGCAAATTTCTGCAGTTAAAAAGAAGCAGAAATTAACATGGAAGGAAGGCCTCAAGTGTCTCTTTGTGACCACCACAGAATCAAGCTATTGTCCTGAAAAAGATGATGGAAGACCACATGCCTGGTGAGCACAGATCATATCAGGAACCACTCAGTGTTGTAATAAATGTCTGAAACATTGAGAATTTCCACTTACATTCTTTTGAGGTTTACTCTATTCTTAGTACCCTTATAATACTACCCTGATGGTGACATGATCAAAACACATTGGTAATTAATAACATGTGATGAAACATATTTCATACATATGCATTTGATGATTTCATTACACAAGTTTAAATATTCTCTAATGCATGGATATGGAACATATTAAGCCAAGTACTATGTCAAACTTTCGTGCTATTTTGTATTCACCACCACAATTATGTCATTTATTGACAGGCACATTTTGATCCTAACTATTGCATCATACATACAACTGTGATAGGCTAAGTACAGACAAATCTTATAGGAATGAATTGCAGATGCAGAAATTACAAAGCAATATATGATAGAAGTCATGTGAGTGCAACAATAAAAACAATGACAATATAGAAAAGCAATGAAAGAAAATAATAAAACATGTAACAGTGATGATGCTGCAATAGTCATCATGGAAATACACATATTAATAAACTGGACATAAGTGTAGGTTGTTAATACAGTACAGAATAGTATTAACTGCAAAATATGTATAACATAAACTTAATTACTCTACCCCTCTGTCTTTGCTAGTACGAAATCAGTAAATCGTGGAATTCTTGCCATTGTAGAGGCACATATTCATCTGTTGGATAAATGTGTGTCCATGTGAACAAAGATTTCATTAACAGCAACTGAAACACCCCTTATTGAAACATATCTGACAATGTGAAATACATGTCATTGAAACAGAACTGTTATTCATAATAAGTAATTGGAGATAGAACAGGAAAATCTTTAACATTAATTTCTTATGATCACAGGCATTTGTATTCAGATTTGTAGATATACATATAAAAAACATAGCAGTTGCTGCTTTAAATATTAAACAATTCAACAACACAGAAAATGCTTTGTGCTTTGAAGTACAAGGGGGTACTGATAAGTCCTTAGCCTGACCAGGAAGGAAATAGCTCAATACACTTCTGAGCCTGTTGCTCTAACTTTTGCAAGCCACTCGAAAAAAAATTCGGAAGGCTGTCCGTCCAACCGGGTCTCCACGGCAGCAATGACCTCTGTGTCGGATGAAAAATGGCGACCTTTCAAATGTTTTTTCAGTCCAGGGAACAGGTGGTAGTCTGACAGGGCCAGATCCGGAGAATAGGGTGGGTGATCAAGACACTGGAGGCACAGGAAGGCTAGTTTCTTCTGGATAGCAAGTAAAGGATGAACCGGGGCATTGTCATGCAAGAACAAGACTCCCTTGGTGACCTTCCCGTGGCATTTTTCCTTCAAAATGTCCCTCAATTGCACTAGCAGAGACAAGTAATATTCCACGTTGGTAGTTTGGCCCTTTGGAGGATAATCAGTGAGGAGGATGCTGTCTTGATCCCCAAAAATTGAGACAAGAAACTTTCCAGCGGATTTTTGCACTCAGAATTTTTTGGGGTGCGGTAAGCTGCTATGCCACCACTCCAGTGCCTGTTGCTTTGTCTCCGGGTCATAGTGATATAACCAGGTTCTTTAAAATCCATTTTAAAGTGGTATATCAAGTTTGAAAATGTCGCTGAAGTTTGTCAGTGGAAGCGTGAGTTTCAAACACAACCTCCAACACGCTTGACAATTACACAGCTTTGTGACAAGTTTGATACATATGGTATAATTTGTGATGTGCACAGGGGGAAGATCTGGAAGACCTCTTACAGCCACAAGTCCTGCTTCTTCATATATGGTTTTGGAAAAGTTTACAACGTCGCCACAGAAGTCTGCTACACAGTGTGCACGTGAGACGGGTTAGCAGTACAAGTGTACGACGCATTCTGAAAGCCTTTAAGTGGAAAGTGTACATCCCAGATTATTGCATGCAATAAATGACGACGATCCGGATCGCCGAATGCAGTTTTGTAAGTGGTTGCAGCAAATGGTAAATGAGGATGAAGAGTTTGTGGTGAAGATTGTGTGGTCTGATGAGGCCAAATTCAAGCTTAATGGAACAGTGAATCATCATAATTGTGTTTATGTTGGCAAGGCAGTCAATCTACCGGGGGTGAATGTTTGGTGTGGACTGTCAGCCAGAGGTTTAATGGGACCCTTCTTCTTTGAAGGTACTGTTACTGGTGAAGCGTATCTGGAAATGCTATGCTCATCCATTTTACCAGCTGTACGTGCACGTTATGAAAACAGTGAGGTCTTCTACCAACAAGATGGGGCACCCCCAAACTACCACCGAGACGTGCTGGCTTTCCTGGATGAGAATCTGCAAGGACACTGGATAGGACGAAGAGGTACACTTGAATTCCCACCACGTTCACCAGATTTAACACTTCTGGACTTTTACCTTTGGGGGACCTTGAAGGATGTCCTGTTTCGCATGAAACCGGCTATGCTGGGGGACCTCCGTGCAGAAATTAGAGTGGCATGTGCAGCAATCCCCATAGACACTTTGACCAAGGTTGCTCAATCAACTGCTCGTTGTCGTAATAGGTGTCTAGCTGCTAACGGCAACCACTTTGAGCACCTCCATTAACCGTACAGGAAACTTGTATTGTGCTCTATTGTAATGTGTATTCAACTTGTGATGTATAATTAAAGGTAGTACTAACATACAACATAGAGTTTTCTTTTGTTAAAGTGTGTATACATTTTTTTTGGCAGACCCTGTACACTGCAGAGTTCTGGTTACTAACCAGTGAGGCAGTACATTTGTATGCAAACAGAACAGTGCAAGTTGCTTCAACCCAGAATAGGTCAATACCATTTCAAAGTTATCAGAGGTTGATGAAATAAAGTATTGTAAAACATACTTACCTTATACACAATTGCCGAGCTCACTTGCTTAATTTAAAACTTGCAACAGCACACTAGCCATTTGAAAGTAATGCCACTTAATTTTGAACCACACATATAATTGTAGTGTAGTATTGTTTATGAAATGATGTATACTGGAGTTCTGTGCCTAGTGTCAGGCGTGGAGATTACTGGTTCTCTTGACCAATGAAACAGTATATTTGTCTGCAAACAACACAGTGCAAGGTGCCTCAACCCAGAGTAGGTCAGTACTAATGCACACAGTTATCAAAGGTTCATGACATAAATCATTTTGAAATACACTTGCTATATACACACATGAGTCAGTAAGGATGGCACAGTTACATAATAGAAATCAGATATTTACGTATATACAAGTGATAAGATCACTTGCTGAAAGTTCAAACCTGAACAGTACACTAGCCAGTTGAAAGTAATGCCACTTAATTTCCAACCACACATGTAATAGTAGGGTATGTAACAAGGGCGGAGAAGACTGCAGGATGGAATGTGAAGCCGAGTCCAAGCCACATGGCACTGCCAATCTGTTTTGGCATATCCTTTCAGGTGTCATGAAGTCTGTCAGCAAAAAGTGATCTCGGCATAAAAATTTGTAGTGAAGGAACCCAGCGTCCTCCATGGTGCACAGTCTACCAACTTTCTCGGCCCACAAATGTGCACTGTAAACAAATAAATAAATGATTATATTACAATCCCAACACAAAGCACTGTTAATGCATGTGTAATCTTCAATAATGAATACTCAATGTGCTTAATGCATGTTTAATTAAAACATAAGTTCTGAATTTGTCATATTTGAAAAATGTACAATGCAGAAAAAACTGCATCTCTTATTATAATATATGATACTACATTCAGTGATCACATAAGAGTCAGTGTGTGGAAGTTATGAACTCTGTTTGGCACTAAAAATCGGTTGTATGGCATATGAATAAGTGGTCATATGTATTTTCTATAATTTTATGACCATACCGCACTGGATTCCTTGGAAACTTGAAAAGTTTACCTCCTCCTTCCCTGTGCAGTGACATACACACTGCCACGTAACAACGTAATTGCCGTCCATTGCCAACTGCAACAGTTATATACACATGAAATACACAATATTTGTGTATGAAATGATAGGCATAACAAAACGTGTTACGTTCAACACATATGCAAGAAACTTAACTTCTACAATGGAATGAAAACTACAGTAACATTACCAAACACACGCCCATGCTGCGTTACTGTCTTTCACAGTTGCATGAAACACACCAGGACATGCATATATATAAAATGAAATCTGCAACAAGAAAATGCTGTAGTTTACGTTACTTATGAAAGCTTTCAAACTTTAGTGTTGCGAAAGTTATCAATAGCCCGTATCAATTAAAGCAAATACCTCCTGGTCTAAAATTCTGATTAACAATTTTGGACATTCATGACGCCTGTTCTCAGCTATGTATAAGGTATAGCTGATGCCATCTGTTACTCTATCGTCAACCAACTCTTCGCGGATGTTTGCTGTTGTTAATTCGAAAAATTTCTCAAATTCAAATGCTTCAGCAAGTTCCAAAATATTCTCCAGATTTCTGTCAATATTTTTATCAGTTCTTGTGTCTGATTAGTTGGGCTTAGGGATGGAATGATTGGTTATGTAAGTGGACTTGGTCTGCCCAGCAATCAAGTCCGTTAGTTGTTTAAAGTCTGGGCTTCATTATTTTGGCTCCTGTCATTCCTGTCTGAGTTAACTGGTGTTGTATCTATGTGTGGGTTAAATTGCTGCGCATTAGGATTAAGCCAGCCTGAGTTATTGCCTTCCGCTCTCCCCTGCGTGTGTCCATAAAATTCCCCGTCGTCTGCGTTATTATGACGTCGGTTACTGAAATCTGAGTTACGTCAATTTGTTTGCTTGCGCACAAAGCGAGCATTTACATTATTCCCTCGATCGCGTGGTTTATCATCTCGTCCAGAGCCGAGTTGAGGTCTCCTATTCTCGATAAATATCCCAAAACATCTTGCGTGCACTTAAAGTTTCCGCATAGCAACCCCTGTTGCACTCTCGGTTCGTAATGTGAAGTTAATGCAGATAAAAGATCCATGTCTGTCATTGGTGGATCTAGAGATGAAGCAAGGTTGGCGTATCGGATATAGTGGTCTACATAGGATTCATCTGAATTTGGAGAATGCTTGTCTAAATGGATCTGGCTCCTAATGCCTGCCTGACGATTGGGATTCCACAACAGACCTGTAAATCCTTTCTTAAATTCATCATAGCTATTAAGCTTATCGTAAGTGCTAGAAAACCACTGTTTTGCTATTGGCTCCTGTACTGCCCTGAAGGTCAATGGCAACTTGAGA
>Ga0123357_10012726_pt1 | contig 10869 bp, 11 predicted proteins | sample TergutEmb28metaG_FD_89873 | JGI IMG/M metagenome (GOLD analysis project Ga0123357, IMG submission 89873) | Embiratermes neotenicus P4 segment gut microbial communities from Petit-Saut dam, French Guiana - Emb289 P4 | ecosystem: Host-associated > Arthropoda: Insects > Digestive system > Gut ... | reverse complement strand
TATTGTGTTTATGTTTGTAGAATCACAAAGGGTGCACATATAGAGCACCTGTAAGGTATGTAACAAAAACTTGGAGTGTTGTTCTATTAAATAAAAAAAACACTTATACTGCTATCTCAAGTGTATTGTGTGTGACAAGTTGTAAAAACCCCGACAGTCATTTCGAATAACCCTGTATGTTAGTGTTTTCATTGCTATAATAAATTGTTTGTAATTCATAAAAGTGTGTATATGGTGTGGCATATAGGATGTTTGGAAGGATCATCATCATCATCATCATCATCATCATCATAGTCAGGTTTTCATAGGGTCATAGTGTCTTTATCTTCAAAATTTTGGTGACTTTTTGCCATTTGACACAGCATAACATCCCAGAAGACTTGAAGCAATTGTCACCTAATCTGAGGTACTGTGATTGCCTTTCCATGGATGGACTGGGAACAATTGCAAAATACCTGTCAGGGCACTCTGTGTCCAAGCTGAAATTCAAATTGTGCACCTCCGTAATACAGGTCACGTGTGTTACCGCTGGGGCCAGCTTCCCGCGTACGAGACGTATTTTGTATAAATTCATCTATCGGGTGTTGTTAGTGGTTTGAATTATGCCACACATAAAAATAATTTAAATTTCTCTGCTGATATTTCCAGGCTGGAGTTGTAAGCATTCCACAGTCCATCATCCAACCTGTGCAACATGATACTGTCCCCAAATGCACTGAGCAGAATTCTTCACCCATATATGGTCAGTTGGAGGATAGTGCTGCCATCTATGAAGAAATTCAGGATGGAGGACATAGTTCTCCAATCCCATCAGGCCCACCGCCGCCACCACCACCATCTCATTTCGACTCTTGTGCTCCACAAGCCACTCCACCGCCCCTCCCTCAGAGGCAGCTGCCCCCTCCCCCGGTACCCGACCGTTCTGCTGTCCCTCCCCCAATTCCTGTCCGATCTGGCGTACCCCCACCAATTCCAGCTCGGACCTCCAACACAGCCACTCCCACTCCTCCAGCTACCCCACGACGGAATGTAAGTTGAACCAAAATAGGACCTATTGTTCCTAGTTTTTATTATTGCCATACATGTGTCTTGTGGGCAACGTTATTTATTTGTTATGTTGGATTTGTAGCTGAGAATTCACCATTAGCCTTGTAGTATGAATATCCTAAACTTAGACAGCAGAGTACACTTCTTACTGCTTTATCTTTATTTGATACTATTGGAATGTCTTGGCAAGAAACTTAACAGCAAGTTCATAGTTACTTATGAGACATTTCATTCGGGCTGAATGTAGGTATCCATTTGTCTCTACATGTAGCAGGTCCATCTGTCATGTATGACAGCCCTTGGAATTGACACAGTACCATTTTGAACCCACAAAGTGTTAGCAGTTGTATTAATTTGGTATCAGTGCTTGAGGAAAGTTGCTGGGGTTGACAGAACATTTTTAGCCTTGAACTGAACATCCCCACTTATCAGATTCTGATATACATTCAAGATTAGCTTATTTGATGGTAATTTAATATCTGTCACTGATCAGGTCTGTGTGCAGATTTTTGTGTTCGCAGCCCAGAACCTTAACCTGAGCCAAAGCATAGACCTTTGAGTGCTTTGCTGGCCTTGCAGGAACAGGACATGTCAGTGAGATGAGACCTGATCTGCACAGACAGGAGCAGCTCATTTTCGTATCTGTTGTTAACACATGAAGCCTTCAAACAGTAAAAGTTGCCTTCCTTCTGATATCCATATCAGTTCTATTCTGCAAGCATTCCGTTGCTGTGGAACGTGAAAGATGGCCATGCTAAAAAAGAGAAATTGAGGCAGTAAACCTTTTCCTGTTCTGTGTCAGAAAATTGTCTTTCTCTGAGGCTTGTGTTTTGTTGTAACTGAAACAGACTACATCTGTTGCTGTCACTTAAATGTACCAGTGAACATGCATATCATACTTTGGAAACTGTTGAGTCATATTGCTGATGGAATATGTGTTACTCCAAGGAGTTTACTTTCATTTCACAGTTTGTCTGACTGTTGTGTTGGTGTTGCATTTTGAACTGAACATTATTTCAATGTAAGCAGCACTTGGAGCTGCACTCATTAGACTTCTCTCTATGTACGTAGTTGTTTTGATGACCATCCCTCGTATTACTCGAGTGATATATCAGAAATTCCAGTCAGGGATTGAAGTTTTGAAGACATAACAGAAAATTCGTGCCATTTATATACTGTATTCCCTGCACAACCATTTTTCCTACAGACCTGTAGAAAAGTACAGCCCATAGGGGAAAACTTCTTATAAGGTAAATGTACAAATTGCATTCAGCTTTTGAATACAATTTTTTGTTTTGGTTCTAAGCAGTCATTTGATAATAGTTCAGTGATAGAGATGTCCATTGCATCAAATCAGGACAGCCTCGATGTACAGTTACTTCAGTGCTAAAGAAATATTCATAAAACACAATATGTAATGGACCATGTAAAAGTATGATTCCATAGTCTTTTGTTGTTGACGCAGATGTACTGTCTTCATGTGCGTCACTCTATTTTCCACCTCAGGGCTCCCATTGGGCAGGTATTCAGTGCTTACAGAATTGCAGCACACTGTCATCTACTGCAACTAAAATCTTCAAAACTGCACTTGATTTTCAGATAGTTTTGCATCACCTCTGTGATAAGCTTCAGTTAGTAGAAAGTTAATAACAGAAATCATTGACTTGGAAATAGAAGATCAAACAGATTGAAGAGGTCCGTTGTCAGTACAGTTTGACCATCACAATGTGAATAATGGTTGTCAAGCCTTACAAATGTATTCAACAGGAAATTTTTGTATAAAAATTGGAAAAAATTAACTTCCAAAGTGGGAAAACTAATTCGTAAGAAAGGGAATGTGACGATGTGCGATAATTATAGAGAAGTCACATTGCTGTGTACGACATATAAGATTCTGGCAAATGTTTCATATGTAAAATTAGTACCTTATGCTGGGGAAATAACAGGAGAATAGTAAGGACGTTTTCGAAACGGAAGATCAGCTGTTGATCAGATTATTACTATGAGACAAATACTGGAAAAATGTTGGGAACAAAATGTGCATGTACATCATCTAAATTTTGATTTTCAAGTGGCATATGACACTGTATGGAGAAAGGAAATGTGGAGTGAAATGCATAAACTAGGTGTCCCAAAAAAAATAGTTCGGTTGTCCAGAATTTGAAATAATGAAATATTTGCTAAGGTTAAAATTTGTATAGATTTATTCTCTGAACTGAAAGTTAATAAAGGTTTGTGACAAGGAGATGCTGATTTGGTTGTTATGGGAAGAAGATTACAAGATGCTGAAGAAATGTTTATGGAACTGGTTGAACAAACAAATAGGATGGGAATAGAAATAAATAAATAAAAAAAAAGACAAAATTTGTTACAGTATCACAAAAACCTTACAATGGAAATGAATATATAAAACTTGACAGAAATAGTGAAAGATTATACAGATCGTTGTACAGTTCTGACAAATAAAAATGAATGAATTTAGAGATTGAAAAAAAGAATTACCAATGCATATAGAGCTAATTATGCATTTCTTCCTTTACTAAAGAGCCAGTCAGTACTCAGAGCGGGAAAAAATAGAAATTTTTAACATTAATAAGACCAGTGGCAACATGTGGAGCAGAATCGTGGGCACTGAATGAAGATATTGCGAAAGGGCTGGCTACTATTGAGAGGAAACTTGTAAGAAGAATGTTTGAAGGGGGGGGATTAAAGTAAATGAAAACTGGAGAAAGTGATATAATACAGAATGAATGCAGATACACTTTCATTTGTCAGAACAAGTCTCTTGAATTAGTTTGGTGATGTTAATAGAATGGATAGTAAAAGAAAAGTAAGTCAGGTATTTAACAGTAATCCTTGGGGAAGTTGACTAAGAGGACAACAAAAAAACAGATGGTGGAAATGTGTACAGACGTTAATAAATGCAACATTACTTGCTAGAAAGAGAGGTCAAAAAACAGTCCTGACTGGGAAAAGCCCATTAAGTAGGCGAAGGTCTGCTTTGGACTGTAGTGCCACTGAAGAAAAAGAAATGAAGGAAGTGGGAAAACTTTATATGAGAAATTTATGTACTGGAAAATTAAATACTATTCTTACAGCAGTTTTGTTGGGACTTGAAGAGTCTAGTTTGTTACGTGGGAAAACTTTGTTTACCGGAAACACTGTACATTTATCATTTCAGCGACAGATTTATATTTCCATTAAAAGCTTTTCTGGCGTGCCAGTTTGTAACTTCTGAGATATTCTTGTTGTTATGTGTGTACGGTGTGGTGTGGTATGGTGTGAATTGTGGTTGTCTGGCACGAACACTATGTCCTGTGATAGCATCTTTGTGTACAGATACTCACACTAAAAGTGGGTATTTAGTGGAGGTGCTGGTATTTATATTGAGTACGAATTATTGTTATTTGTATAGTTACTAAGTGTTCATTTGAATGTGTTCCATAGCAAACAGTTATTTGCTGTTTTTAGTGATACGTATGTGAGAACTTGGAAGTCTGTTCCTGGTCATTTTGTATTAAAGTTCTGATGTTCTGAATTCATGTGTGTTATGTAACACAGTGTTTGTGGCTATACTGTGAGATTAAGAGTCTAATTGCAACTGCTCCATCTACTAAGGTTGGTTGCCGAATGATTAACATTGTAATGAAATGCCTGAAGTGGGTGGATGAAATTTGTTTTGTGTTTTTGTACACAAATTTTGCTTTTTTTCATAATGATTTTTAATGTTTCAAGGATTGTGCTTTTTTCCTTCAGGACCACTGTTGAGCTGCATGTCTCTTCACCTGTATGTTCATTGTATGATTCTGCTTACTGGACATAACACCCTGAGGAGACATCTTCAGCTAATAGGGCTGTCAGACAGTCCACTGTGTAGGAGGTGTGAAGCACCTCAGCCCATATTCTTTGTGAATGTGAAGCTTTCACTTCTGCTTCACTCACACGTGTGTATCTGGACTCCTTCTTGGAGCCGGAGGACATTAAGAGTATAAGTCTGGGAGCCATCTGGAACTGCAGCAAAGTAACAGGGCTCCAGTGAATCAATATGGGGCATAAAGGGCCTGACAACGAAGGCCTAGGTGCATTGAGACCGTAAGGTCTCGAACCCAATTGCTAATCAATCAACCAGTCAGTGAGTGTATGATTACTAATGAAGCAGTGTGCACATTGCAGACCATCCCTTATTATTAGCATTGTACTTCGTACGTTTATCTCCAACATGGCTGGCAGCCGTGTGAGCTTGTAAGTTGTGAGGAAAATTACTACTATTTTGTGAGTAACCAACTTGACGCACAATTATTTTTCTTATAATTGTTTATTCCAATTCTCTGCATGTTTCGAGCAACCAAGTGCTCATCATCAGGAGAGTCAATTGTATCAAACGACCTCTGGTGTGTGTCACTGTATGTAGGTGACAGTGTGGTGCACAGGTTTAGATGGAGCTGGTCAGTTCCATCTAAACCTGCGTACCACGTTTGTTGGCTGTCTTACTCAAAATGCTCTGGGCACAACCTATCCTTTCATCCAGAGGATGGTGGAGGGGAGCTCTCTCTTGCAGTGAAGTGGATGGAGCATACAGCAAAGCCCTCATGTACACTTTAGGTCTACATTGGCTGTATATATTCATTGAGAATTTCTTAGTCTGAGGGCAGTTTATGTATTACAAGTGTAGTAGTGCAGATAAGTAGAAGGGATAGTCCCATGTACGTATTTGTACTGTTCGTCACAATATGAGTCAGTGAAACTGCAAAGTCAGTGGCTTCATTTGGAAAGTGGCATTACAAATTGTGCAGGGTTGTTGATACGTTTAGAGATGGTTTGGATTGTATTTAGCATTAGTACATAAATGTGTGTGTATTTCAAAGATTCAAGACTGCTTGATCGTGAACATGAAGATACTAAAACTGTTTACCCAGCGACGAGGGGTAATGTCGCGGGAGACTCGCAATCTTCAGCGGCACCGCTGTTAGACCCTCAGATCTCACATTGTGTTATTCTGTGTGAAGAGTAAATCCCTGGAATATTTATGCTATGCACTGTAGTTATTACTATTCAAAATGTTCGACAGAATGTTTCTCTTGACTGCTAGATTTTGGCTGTAGCCAGAATTTGACAAGTGACCAACATCTTTATATACTCAGAGATGATAATACAACTGTATGTACAGAAATTAAGTGCTTATTATTGTTATTATATTTATGCCAAAGTTATAGCCCTCATTAAAGCATGTAGCGTAATTTTATTAAGTACAAGTGTAGCGTTGAGTAAGACACTGTTGTAGATATGATGTACAGTGGTTACAGCTGGCCCAATTCTTTTTATAGAACTGATATCCTACTTGTGCAGGGTAGATGGAGTTGTGTGACTCTATGGCCTTGTGACAAACCTTTATGCTGTAAGTAACACCATACAGGTGTATTTCTGCCCATTGACATTCCAGATACAATATATTTATGTATTCTTATAATAAAACCAACCAGATGCACTAATTTCTCAAATTTATTTTTGGAATAAAACTCTACATGTTTCAGACAGTTCCTCTGTCCATCATTGGGAGTTTTTCACTGTACACACAGCAATGACATATACCATTGCTGTGTGTACAGTGAAAAACTTCCGATGATGGACAGAGGAACTGTCCGAAACATGTAGAGTTTTATTCCAAAAATAAATTTGAGAAATTACTGCATCTGGTTGGTTTTATTATAAGAATATATCACGATGCACGGTCACTTGAACGTCATAATATTTAGGTAGCTTTAAGTTGGATGTGTACATTCTGTACAGTGGGTGTTAATACAGTTTTAGTTAGTGTTAAGTACAACTGTATGCATATTATAGTATCTCTTAAGTTATGCCATTTCAGTATTCAGAATAAATAGCTCATGGTTTTTGGCCAACGAACACATAACACTGCTAAGTAATGTGCATGGGGATTTATTTTGGGTGGCCTAATGAGGCTTAGTCCTGTACATAGGTTTTGAAAAAGTGTACCAGAACAAATCTTTATGGAGTTCTCTTGTCATTTCGTTTGTAATTAATATTAGATGTTTTATTTCAGTTTTTATAAGAGGCATTCTGTATATTCTATCTCTTATTGAAAATCTCTGCTTTTCTTTGGTGAGGCACGAGACACGCAGCATGATGAAGCAACTCATTACCTCTGTGAGAATTATTGATGAGTGCAAGCACAATTTGGAATGGGTAAGAACTGTCTTGTACGAATTGGACTGAACCGCATTTGAACGGGTTCCTGATTGACGTAGTGTTTATACGTGTCCGGAGGAAGTGTGTCATGTGCCAAATTTTATTATGGAATTATTGGGTTTACACAAATTTGTGCATGGGAATTTATTTGTAGCGCAACACTTGTTGTGTGCGCATCGATTCTTGCACTTCACAGTCACAGTTTCACAAAATTCTTGTGCATTGTCTCTGTCAGAATTTGTTGAAAATTCCCAAAGAAGAAGTTGCAGAGGTTCTTATCAGGTAAATTTTAAGCTAGTGGTTCCGTGCATCGTAACTCAATGTGAATAAAAATCCAACAGATGCAACAGTATGCAGATATTTATTCACTGCAAAACTAGTTTTGCAGTGAATAAATATCTTCATATTGTTGCATCTGTTGGATTTTTATTCACATCTTATCTGGTAATTTTGGTCGATTCAACAAACTTTCCACCGTAATGGCAGGAGATCCCATTGACAAAATTTTATACCTGTGATGTGTTGTAGAGAATCAAGCATGTTTGTTCTGGCCTGACTTTGTTGTGTTGAACCAGGTGGAGGTCATCTCAGTCCAGATTGCTTTAAGAATATACAGGTTGTTTCTTGGAGGTTTTAGGTGACTCAGTATTTACAAGGTTACAAAACCAGGCAGAACGTCTGACTGGCTAATGTAATAGGTCTGGTTCTCACTTCGTGCAGAATAAAGAATATTGCTTGAAAGGCAGTTGTGATTGACAGCCCATTTATTCTGTTTAAAGTGGACTTCATCCAGATCCATATAATTTTTCATGAGCTTGGTGCTTCCTCAATCAAAGCCCTGCATTTGCAGAATTGTAATGCCAGTTTATCAGCCAACCATGATGTGTTTTAATGACAGTAAAGGCAAATACACTATTGCAGAAGATTTGTTGCTGTGCTGTTTAATGTCCCTGATTTTCATGGAAGACGTCAGACATTTTTTTCTTCAGTTTATTTTAATTGCTGCTGTAACTTCATTGCTGACTTCATGGCTAGTAGCAGATGTGCATTGGAGTCATCCATTTATAACCTCATGTACTGCTGTATGTATTTTGCCTGTAATGCATATTTTTGTAACACAGCAACAGAGGAAGTCCAAAAAATATTGATTGCATTTATTTCCCAGGTTATTTTTAAGGAGTGCAGAAGAGTTGTGTACCCACACACGTGTGTCAGTATGTACCACATTAGGCTATTGGTATTTTATTAGCCATAATTCGTGGATAATTCGGTGTTGATCAGGTCACATTTGAGTCGATAATGTATTGGTAATTCAAGAAACGCACTGGGAGTAGAATGTAAGTTGTAGAGTTTTTTAGGTTAAAGAAATTTGCAATGTATTATATTTTGGATATTGTACAGCTATATTCTATGAGTTGTGAGAAGTGTACACAGCGTATATTCATGTATATATTTAGACTAATATAGTGCTCATAATAATTTGTTTGATAAATTTATTGTTAATTATTTTGTGCCATCGATGTGAAGTGGAATGGAGTTAAGTGTACTGACAAAGGAGTGACCTATGAACAGTGGTGTTACCTAGCGTCCAGGCCCTGTACTAGAGTTGCTGTGGAGATTGAAGATGGTGGCTGTTCCAGTACTTGTATATGGTTTTTGATTGTCAGTTCCAAGAGGCGCTTACGATCTGTTAGCTGGAAAGTTCAGTTGCTTGTATGGGACACACAGACTCAGCATCGCGTTCTTAGCATGCTCTGAGCAAGTACGGAATATTTCAATGGAGTGAACCTCGTAAGTTATGACATTTTTTCTTGCGTGGTGCATAAAGCCAGCTCGGGGCTTGGCCTCCTCATTGTTGAGGTTTCTAGATCACACAGACACACACACACGCACGCGCGCACACGCACACGCGCACACACGCACGCACACGCGCACACACACACACACACAAAATCGGTGGAATCCCCTGTACGAGTGATCTGCCCGTCGCATAGGCCGCTACGTACACAACAAAAGAGACGAAAATCCATGCCCTCAGCGGGATTCGAACCCGCAGTCCCAGCGGTCGGGTGGCTTCAGACCTACACCTTAGAACGCACGGCTACCGGGGATCGGTAGCGAAAAAATTATTCCATTTGCACCGCGGACATATCAGTAATAAGTAAGCGGAACCCACTTCCCTGTATTCCCAGCCTGCTGACTCTTCGATGAGGCCTTTGTCAAGCGTATCGGATGGCACTTCTTTCCCGACGGACAGAGAAGCCAGTCCTCCTAACCCTTCCGAAGCCATAGCTGTCTAATCCCACATTTTTTCTGTTTTGAAAACTTCGCTGTGGTCACCGCAGATACAAACAAATAGGCTTAGCTTGTAAGCTATAACTCTGTTCGGGAAGGGGCTTCCTAATGATCTCAGGAACTGAACGGCTTGACATACTGCACCGGGATCACAAGAGATGATTCCCCGGAGACCCCCAACTTTGAAGGAAATCTTCATGAAAGAAGCCAATGTGCACTTTCACGCAGGGCGTTTTCATATCTTCTTTCAATTCTTTGACTATGTTGATCGTAGAGAACAGGAATTGTTTAATCTCATGTTTACTGGACCGTGCATCATCTTGATAGTTGAATAAAAAGAGACCAACTTGATGTCACTTGCTTTATTATTTCATTATTTAATGCTCAACATGTTTAGGATGTATTAACATCCATCCTCAGGAGCTTGCGAATTATTTGTTGAGTTATTTCATGGGTTGTGTTGATCTGGTTCGATGTGTGTTGGTATTACGTTGTGGTTTGGCTGTGGTGGTGTGGTATCCGTATGCAGGCTTCAGCCTGCGTACGGATACCACACCACCCCAGCCAAACCACAACGTAACACCAACACACATCGAACCAGACCAATACAACCCATGAAATAACTCAACAAATATGTCGCAAGCTCCTGAGGATGGATGTATTAACACCCGAAACATGTTGAGCATTAAATAATGAAATACTAAAGCAAGTGACAAGCTGGTCTCTCTTTATTTAACTAGGAATTGTTTAAGTCGTGTAGTAAGTGCCGCGAGAAAGCTCTAGCGACAGTGACAGAGTATCAAATCTCCATTTTCGTCGGGCTTCTTTGTACGGCACATTTGTTTCTATTTCTTTTTACGGGTCTTTCTCTGAGTTTTGGTTCGGCGTCTGTTTCAGAGCTTGCGATGTCGGTTGAGGTAAATCTTGTTTCTGTGCGTTCTTTGCAGAAAATTAGCGCGTTATTTGATTTATGTGACCGCCAATTTAAGCTGCATTTCAGTGGACTGAAGTGTCTTGTTTCGGTGCTCACAGCTAAACATTTATCAGCCACACAACAATTGTTACGCTAAATTAAAAGTTTTTGATTCTGATGGCTTGAAGCAGACATTCTGCGTATCAAATGTTGGAGTTAAACAGAGTGAAGCTCAGAATATCCTGAAAATTCTCTGGATTATTCAGTGCCTGTGAACTGCATATCTCAGCACCTTCTAGTACCAAATTAAATTTCAGGCAAGAACACGGAGTAACTAAAAGTGGTAGAGTACTGCAAAGGGTGGGCCGGATAGCTCAGTCGGTATAGCGACTGGCTACGGGCTGGAC
>Ga0123357_10012724_pt1 | contig 10869 bp, 8 predicted proteins | sample TergutEmb28metaG_FD_89873 | JGI IMG/M metagenome (GOLD analysis project Ga0123357, IMG submission 89873) | Embiratermes neotenicus P4 segment gut microbial communities from Petit-Saut dam, French Guiana - Emb289 P4 | ecosystem: Host-associated > Arthropoda: Insects > Digestive system > Gut ... | reverse complement strand
CTGCCTATGAAGATGGAACCGATAGTGAGTTCCGAAACGTCGGCAATTAGAACTCAGACGCCGGGGAATTACCCAAAAAGGAATAAATTACATTTAGAACACGGCGAAAGCTTAAAAACACGATCTTTACCTTAACCTTCAATGAACCAATGGGAGAAAAAAGTCACATCACTAACCTAGGATTTAAAAGGCCTTAAGCTAAAGGTTAAGAAAGCAGTATCTCCCTGCAGAACATCAGGAACCAATTACCAAGCAACACAGTATCACATTCCAGAAGAATGTAATCATCTAATTAACACTCCCAAATTTCAGAACAACATTTCTGATGTTCATAAATTAACAATATACTGGAAGTACCTTTGAAAGTATTTAAACGTGTTTACAAAAATTAATTAAATACATTAGGAAAGGGAAAAATTTCCTTAAGCTGGAAAACAGTGAGTGTACATCCAACTAACAAAGGATAGGAGAATTAGAAGAAATCAGGCAATTACAGTAATATTTCCTCTATATAGATATGAGGCAATACATTTTCTGAAATCTTGGCTGGTGGACTAAGAGACTGGTTAATTAATGATAATGTCTCACCAATGTCCATAATGCGAAAAAGAACCACAAACAACAATTAACAGAAAAGCAGACATATATTTAAACAGTCAAAACATGATGATTATATTCGTGTTTTAGAGGTTTTGAAATAGCTTCTGACTCAGTACACAGGAAAGCTTTGTGAGTTACAATGAAAGAAAGAAGGATAATTGATAATATGGTGAACTGTATTAAGGAAATGTACTGTTCTGTTTAGCACTAAGGCTTGGTTTCATGTCAGAGGAAGCACTAACTCTCAAAATGACAGGGAAATCCCAAGTTCATCCACAAAGAATCATTTACATAACATTATAAGGTTGATGTGTGAAGATCTAAGAGTGCAATTAAGATTACTGGGTCCTCTTCTGAGACCACAAATTCACACCAACGTGTCACATACATTCTGACATGATATTTGAAAACCCGTCCGATTAAAAGTGAATCTATGACCCTTATTCAGCAAGACAGTGCAACAGCTGACATTGCAAAGAACAGATTTCTAAATCAAGTTTCCCATTTTCCTGCAATATGACACAGCATCACTGCGTAATTAGGTCCCAACATTTCAATGGAATGTATATCCAGAAGAACAGACGCCTCAGTTACACTGCTGCCAAAATTTAAAAACTCGAGAGTTATTTTGGTGACAAAATAACAAGCAGGGGATTGTGACCTTAGTTGCCAGATCTGATTCATGCAATTTTCACTTGTGGTTGTGGGGTATGTTATGAGATAAAGTTTACAGTAAAAATGCTTGCTCCAAAGACAATGTGGCAGGAAGTATTAAGACTGCAGTGTCTTGAACATTACCGACAGAACCCTGACATACAATGCGCAATGGTGTGACACCTGTCTGTAAGTGAAACAAAACTATTTTTCATCAATTTGTTTATATCTTAACCACAATACATTAAACTAAAAAACATAAACTCCTGGCAAATTGCAGCAGTGGCAGGAGGTGACCAACAGTACTCATCAGGTAAATAACAACTCTACACAACAAAGAAAGAAAATAGTATGGCCACACAATGAAGAAAGAAAATCATATGGCCTTCACATTGACATCAACGAAAAAGAACACATGTACGGGTAAAATCATAGATGTGTCCTAACTCACCAAGTGACACTATGTACCCTAACTCACCAAGTGACATTAACACTTCAGTGTTCAACTGAGACAATCCCAGCCTACCCAAACAAAAGAACTGTGTGAGCTCTACAACAAATACTGGTCAAGTTTATAAATACAAATTATACAAACACGACTGACAGCACAATCAGCAAACATCAAAACGTTATTTCAATACAAGTGTAAAAAGCAGCTTGATGAAAATGATCATATGGTTGTCTAATTTGTGGGTGATTTCAAACTGGCCATGAGCTTTAAAGCAGTTCCCAGCACTGACACGGTGACACGCACGCACGCACACACACACACACACGCACATAATGTCACACTGCACTCCACATCTCTAGTCCAGTGTTTTATCTAATGTTGTATTCACTGACTGTTTGGCAAAAGACATACTTAACCTTCAGAAATTAGTAGTACTTTTCATCATCATTTTCTCTCATAAATAAATATTGCAGGTCAATCTTTTATGGCATTGAAAAATATATACGGCAAAATAAAGACAAATTCATATTGACAAGAACACAAAAATCATGTTGGCCTTGTGACAGTCATGAGATTAGGAGACTAACAGGCTTCCTTACTGATAGAGGTAGTTACGGAATTCATACTTTTGCGATGTATGATGTTCTATACTGTATGTGCTTATGACACTATTAAGAACTGCATAATATTATTTTGTACTCGTTGCTATAGAGAATAATATACATAATAGGAAGCACTGGCTCATCCGAGACCGGTACCACATCCCGGTCCTGTAAGCACAGCATCTTTTGGTATAAATGTGTTGTCATATAAAAAAGTCTCATTCTTAATATACAAACAACAATCTTTGGTTGAAAACACAGTATCACATACAAACACGCAGACACATAGCATTATGTACAAAATGGTCACTGTTCTCATGGTTTCTTAAGATGCTTTCATCATGCAGAAGTTCGACACTACTGCGTTTGACAGAATAACGATTCCGTTAGGAGGACATGAGATCTTGGGATGGTTACATATATACTTATGTCGCCACAAACATTAAAATTGGTCTATACATTCTGCACAAAAACATAATCTAGACAGCATGGCATTGCACAACTTTAACCTAACGTAGGGAGGTTCAAACGGTGGTGTCAGGAGCCTGCAGCTGCTTGTCTAGCAGAAACTGAAGTACAGTCTCAAACATTCTCTCGCTGTATAAATAATCTCTGTGGTAATATATCAGTCTCAGTTCTGGCCAGCCCAGTGACAGGAAGCAAACCACATGTGTAATAAATAACTTGCTCCCCTAAAATATTATTATCAGCCAAATCTCTCCTTAACCAGAAACATCAGTTTCTTCTTCCCCTTATACGCTACTTTCATGTTCTCCACAAGCTGTGTGAATTGTGCATGACCATCATGGGCAAGGATAAAGGTGTCACGTGCTTTACCAAGAAAGTCGATGAAGTCGCCGTAATGTCGAGGAGAAATGTGGGTGAGACGAGAATGGGTTGTGTTAACATATGCTGCTACTGCAGCTTCCAGGAGCGGCCTCAGAGGCGGACGATCATAGGACAGTGGCTTCACTCCCCCTCCACACCCTCCGCGGCTGCTACTGCGGTGATGATGGTGATGGTGGTGGTGTTTTCCTCCTTCTGCAGTGCTGCTACCACCAGGAGGGTGGGGGCATGAGATGCCTGGAGCAGTCATGGAACAGCGTCTCAAGATATCAGACAGAACAGTTGCACACTGCACATTTTTCACCAGAAGTGGGATCATGTTGGTGAGCTCCGTCTTCCCCAAGGAGTGGCTCAGAGCACAGGCCCAGTGGATGTCATTGATTGCAGGGTGAGTGTCCTGCAATATAACATGGCTTTGTCTGAGTACACAAGAACTTCACACACAGAGGCACAAATGAAACTGGTACAGGTTCTTTAAACATCCCTTTGGAACAAATTCAGGCCATGCATATCACCACAGAGTCACAAGTTTTTATTTTCCCGTATTCTAACAGCCCAGAGATGAAAATCCCTAACATCATAATCTTTCACGCTGCTGTTAAGTGGCAGCTATCAAATACAATCTCTTGCTGTAAGGTACCAACATAAATTGAGTTTGTTTCAGAAAATCTTTGGTGCTTACTTGGGTTTTAGTAGCAAACAAAAAATTACACAGTGCATAAATTGACTGAAGTCCTTTCGACCAATGAGATGTAGTCATTTCTGACTTACAACCCTGTTTATAACTGTCAACAAACACAAAATATATGTTAGCATTTACACAGTTCAAAAGCAGATACATGTACATACTGCTGGCATACGGTGCAACACACACAAACAGATGAAGTCCTTTTAACCAAATACTGGAGAAACTGCTGAGGGAAATATAAGGACAATATGAGACATTTGTGTACAGAACTGGAGAAATTTACATAGTCAGAAGCTTATGATGTACATATGACATTAGGAATATCATAAAATAATTTAATTGATGATGAAAACTGGCATATACTGTTGAATACATGCAGAAATGAGAAATATATGCCAAATTATATAACTGAAAAATTTGAAGGGATTAGATTATTTGGAATATCTACAAACAGATAAGACCATCAAATTAAAATGCACTGGAATGGGCAGAGAAGATGTGAATGGAGTGGATGTGTCTCAAGTGGATGTGTCTCAAGCTATCAACTGGTGGCAGACTTCTGTGAACACAGGCATCAGATGACTTCTGTTTTAAAGGCAAACATTACCTGAATGTGCTTAATACCAATCAACTGCACAAGAAAGATGCAAGTCAGGTTCAGGTGGCATAGTCACGTACAACTGTTGCTACAAGCATAGGATCCATGGTATTTCACCATGAATGGAATCTTGTAAACATTCCAGGCCTTCCGCCCCATTTTGTTCTTGACATCCGCAATTGATATAGTGATAGGAACTGCAGGAATTACACGTGTTGTTTGATGCTGCACTACTTGGTGGGTGGTGGGATTTTGTAGGTTAGGTAACTATTTCATCCAGCTTGCTTTTCCAGTGATAAAAATTAGTAACAATAAGGTACATTTCAAGATGGTGTTGACAGACAGGTGCATCGACTGGGGCCCCAGCAGCATAGAAACCAATTTGTCCAAATGACAAGTACAAATGTGAGAACTGTTTGTTCAGCCCTTTGTAACATCTGTAACTTCAGTGCTGAGAGGGATTCTACCTTTAAACCAAATTTTTGGAAGCTAAATTTTTGTCACACCTTCAAAGTGTATGCCCATCAGTGACCCACGTCCAACTAGTAACAGTGAATACCAGGTGGAACATCCAATCATAAATAATGTTAAGGTGAAAAGTCCAGGATATCTAGACCAGCTGAAATTCTGCTGTCTGGTCAAACCAGTCCTGTACAACAGTTACCTGATTGTACGCCAGATGCACATTCTTCATGGCCAGCATTGCCAGCTTGTACGCTCTTGTCGGATAACCCCTATGCTCCATGTATCGTGCAATAGTAAACAGCTGAGAGGAGGTCATTATATGCGATGCAGCATCAATGACGATCTGATACGCTGTCTCAAAGGCCAGTGCTTCATTCTCACACAGGGTCAGAGCATTCAAGGCACAGTTTGGGGGATCCTGAAACAAAGATGTAGCCTTGAGAGGACACTACATGATTTACAAACCTTTCAAGCCCCCCAACACACAACCATGCAGGTTAGTATTACTGATAATTCTGCCCAACAGCTGCCAGATTATTTGTATTCATATCAGTCATTGCTGCCACAATCTCAAGCCTAGTATGAGAATGATGGCAAGTAGCAGGTACTTACAGCTTAATGTTAGCTGTGACCCACAAGGGCGGTAAACCTGGTATTCTTCACCTCTCATTTTAATCCAAGAGCTGAACAATCAACAGAGAGATCTGAATGGGAAATGAACTCAAAGTGAATAAGAATCCCGTGTTTTACCAATGAGACCATCAGGCTGCCCTTTCAAAATAAACACATTTTAGGACATGTCCACTGTCTATCTAAAGAAAAGTCCCTTTTCTTGGTTAGTTGTGTCTGATATGTTGCAGAAACTTCCACGGATACAATGAAATTTTTCGGTGTCAAATCAGAGCATTTAATATCCCCATTCCCATGTGGTGAAGGTTCAGTGGCAATGTCTTCACTCACACGTGAGAACAACTCAAAGCCATCATGTGACTTAGAGAAGAACTGGCATAGGCTCTAATGACAAAACAACCTGATGTTCATACCAAATTTTTTAATTTGGCTTTGAAGCCAAGCAGGGACAAGAGATTTTTCAATTATCCAAACTGTCCAGACCCCCTGTGCAGCCCACCCAGCCTCATTATTCAGCAGGTACTGGATGTTCTTTCTGCTGCAGTAAAGCTGTTGGGGCATGATGTTGACCACTCCCCTCCTTCTAGTGCCAAGGTAAAGAATGATTGCAGCTATACTTCTACTCCCCCCACATACCTCTTCATGGCATGCATGGGGATGACTTTATCTTTACCATTAATTCGTTAAAGACAGATACACAAAAGCCAAATGATTCTCTCCATGTTGTGGTTATGAGGCACTCACTTTGGTGGCACACTGAAGAGCCAAGTTCCTGGCACAGCCAGACAATTCCTCCTGTTGAGCAAACGTCAGGTTCAGCCTCATTATGGTGCTATGGGACATGATGGTTGTTGCCACAGGACCTGCACATGGACAACAAAGTCTTAGACATGGTGTGACAAGCTACTCCTACATGACAAGATGGCATGTGCTGGTTTGTACCTGTTGCTTCAGTTGGTGTGAACAGTTGATACCAGTTCTGCATGATGGATACCAGTGCTTCCACTCCAACCTCAGTGGCACAAGTCACTAGCCAGCGAACCATTTCCCGTCGTCGCCAGTTAAGGGATGACAATGTCATCCGCATCACCTGAAGGAACCAAAAAGAATATTGAAAAACTGGGCAGTTCAGAAGAATCTCCACATCCAAATGCTTCTTTCATACTTTACTGCCTTCAAATTACAAACAAAAGAAATAAAATGCCTCAAAATTTCAGTCAATTTGATACAATGGCAGGATGTCTCACACAGCTAACAGTAAGAGGACTCTGGTTCTTCCCACGCCATGCAGACAACAAAATGGTCAGAACTGATGTGGTATGGGGTAGAAATAAATGAAGTATAAGAAAAGTAATATAATGCATCAGGTACAGGACTACCCACAGAATGCAAAACATATCATTACTGACTAGGGGAGAATTAGATTCTCACTGCCTTCTTATTCTGTTTTATATGTCATGCAACAGAGTGTAGTGTTGATATTCTGCATGTTCAACTTTCTTAATCACCCACTTGTAATGCCACCTTTATGGCCTTTCACAAATGACTCCAAAAAACTGGAAGAACATCACGTTACTGACAATCTGGCTTCCCCCCACTCTCCTGCGCCTGAACATTATCATCCTCAGCTCAGTCAAGCTCCTTCTTTCAATTACAACATCAACACTTGCCACCATGCACCATGCACCATAACTTCACACACATATGTAATACAAATCAATACCCCCTCAGCCTTGGGTAGGAGTTGGAATTTAAAAATTTAAAATTTATTGAATGTTTAAGTGCAGTTGATTGTTTTCATGATTCATATAGTAAAAAAACTCCTTCAATCATTTGGGGTATTATATGCCTCCACAAAGTGTTGGTACTTCACTAAAAATACATTTTTATGCATTTTATGCTTTCTATGCTTACTATATACAGTGTGTCTGGGCTAGAGGTATAAAAAATACATGCTTATGTTTTAGTACCCAAAGGCATTATGCAATTTATGTTTTCAACAGTGTACAGAGTAACTCAAAAAGATTTTTATGCACGTCCGTACACTTCAGTGTGTGCACCTGTTGTAGCTTGACAGATATCTAAACGATATTCAAGCTCTTGCCATGTGTTTATCAGCATGTGAGGTGTTATAAGCTCAACTGCTTCAATGATACGTTGTCTCAAATCAGCCAGATCTCGAACTTTTCTCCTGCACACAATGTCCTTAATAAACCCCCATGCAAAAAAGTCTAATGTTGTCAAATCCGGAGATCTAGGGGGCCAGGCAGCAGGACCTCCTCTTCTGACCCAACGTCCAGGAAAAGTCTCATTCAGAAATGTGGTAACATCTCTGCCCACATTGAAGTGTACGGACGTGCATAAAAATCTTTTTGAGTTACTCTGTACACTGTTGAAAACATAAACTGCATAAAGCTTTAGGGTACTAACACATAAGCATGTATTTTTGTATACCTCTAGCCCAGACACCCTGTATTAGTATTACTGGTATTTTGTAAGTTTTTGAAACCAAATAGGCATACCAAATTGAAAATGTATTCTGATATTCATGACTGTTTCATCTGCCCAATTACTAACAAATAAACTGGACTCTACTGTATCTCTTCTCACAACTGAAGCTCAGAAATGCAGGTGCAATTTGTGGTCTAGCATATATAGTAAATGCACTAATAATACAGACTACCAAGAACATCCATTCTTTGCCTAGGTTTCTAACAAAACAAATCGTTTAAAAATAATAACTGTCGATTTATTAGAGCAATCTTAAGAATGTGTACTCCTGTTGCAAAATTATCGGCTATTAGTAGTTCTTTACAAAGTATAAACAGCAATGCTTGATATGAAGGTCATGTCAGTTTGTCTGCATCCTATAATTGGCAAACTAAATCACTGGACAGATGTTTTCTACAGTCTGATATCAGAGACTCTCACTAAATGTTGATATGCACATCCAGCATGCAGCCACGCTGATCCATGATGAAGCCCAGTTAATGTAAGACCATATATGCACTGTCCCATGTGACACATAGATAACACTTATCAAGGTTTTCTGAAATTCTGACTTTCATAGATAACAAATCCTACTTAGCAAATACAATTTTCTATGTCACCCATAAACTTTGACAAGAGTTTCTTGAAATTCTATGTGAGTATTTTCATTTCCTTATTCCCATTTTGAAATAACATTAAAAGTACAAGCAGTTCGGTTTGTAATTCTATGTTCTATGCTATACGGTACATTCTTTCCAATCTTGCAAATGACACCAGTACCAAACAGTAATCAGTCTACAAGTTCAACGACAGACAATCCTGAACACAACATTGGATATATGCTGCTGCTGCTGCTGCCATATAGAAACTGGGATTACCACCAGCAACCACAGCAGACAGAAGGAAGACTGTTAGTGATGTTCTCAGTGACACAGTACACAGCCATTACCAAAGCATTTCTTACTTTCAAAATGGCACATGCTTCAGGGTGTCCACATAAATGTAATTCCACATAGGGCCATAATAAAAGCATGGCCCCCCCTGTCCCAATATTCAAGAAACTTACAAATACTCAACAGCATTATGTACAGATCCCTTGTACCACATGTCACTCAGATTTGAAAATAACCATCATGTGCAGATCTCTTGACCACATTTCACCCAAAACAGAAAATGAATGTGGAAAGAGCAGACAGAAATTCACTTACACCCCTACACAAGGCATAGTTTTCACCACACAAATTTAATATATATATATATATATATATATATACACACACACACACACACACACACACACACATACATCATAAATTTTTGTAAACATTTCGTGTACAAAATTTTAACCAAATCTGGTGAAAAGTGCAGAATATATGGGCAAAATTATACATTTTATGGGTTTCATTGTACCAGTTTTCAGGAAACTCCAGCCTGCTTCACAACTGTCTGTAAAGAACACCTATACTGAATTTAACTGAAGTCCATCAAATTGTTTAGTTGCTGATACTCAGTCACAGATACACAGATGTGATCTCTGCATAGGGCATTCTGCTCTTACTTCATAAAGAAAGCCTAAAAATACAAAAAACTGTGGCAGAGAATAGCAAGTATATGACAAACTTGTATACGTATTCAATAAATGGTTAACGACAGGCTACTAGCAAATGCCAGTCCAACGTATTCACTGTACCTGCAGTCCCAACTCGAAGGCCACGCTGAGGAGGGTCGGGTGTCTTGGGCCATTCTCTGGTGTAGCAAATCGAAAGGCATCCTGAGCCAATTTAAAGAGATGAGAAGAACTGTGGATATGTCGCTGCGAAGACTCTAACACCGTCCGCAACCTCAGTACTTCTCCTGCAACAGTGCAGTAACACGTATTTATATTGACCAATTCTGCGTCCCCAGTAGGTCTACATACTCAATATCACACACACACACACACATAAAAAGCTCTTAGAAATGACAGTGTCAATACACATTAATTGCATTACATTGCACACAATCACAAATGTATGTATGTATATTTACACCAGTTCCAAAAACTTGTTTTTAAACCCATAAATGTACAACCTGATGACACTGATGTTTTTATTATATATAATGCCGTGATTAATGGGTAGCAGAGGAATGGTATCTTCACTGTGGTGTTCCACTACCAAAATTAATGGGTAGCACAGGAACGGTATCTTCACTGTAGTGTTCTCCATAAGCCAGCTATGTTCCAGAACAAATAATTTTAAAACTAGCACCCTGTAATTACAGTGCCAGCACCTCATTTTCACATTGTTGTGATGGTATCTTCTCAGAAGACATTGCGCAACTGATGACAACCAATGCAACATACCTTCATCTTTAAGGCACAACAGTTAGTGCTGTGCAGTCTTTAAATATATACATGCATCTACCTAAAAAAAGTTTCATGTGAAATAAAGTCTACTTCATAACTTTCACTGTAAACCCCTCAAAATATAATTTAATCAAAATTCATTCAGCAGTTCTGCAAATTCAACAAAATTATTAATGTTAGGACTTGCCTGTGACTCCATGAAGTGTGTTAGGTGGGCACCAGCATATCAGATTGGCACTGATAATCACATACTGGGCTACATGGCACCAGCATATCAGATTGGCACTGATAATCACATACCGGGCTACATGGCACCAGCATATCAGATTAGCACTGATAATCACATACTGGGCTACATGGCACCAGCATATCAGATTGGCACTGATAATCACATACTGGGCTACATGGCACCAGCATATCAGATTGGCACTGATAATCACATACTGGGCTACATGGCACCAGCATATCAGATTGGTACTGAAAATCACATACTGGGCT
>Ga0123357_10012723_pt1 | contig 10871 bp, 7 predicted proteins | sample TergutEmb28metaG_FD_89873 | JGI IMG/M metagenome (GOLD analysis project Ga0123357, IMG submission 89873) | Embiratermes neotenicus P4 segment gut microbial communities from Petit-Saut dam, French Guiana - Emb289 P4 | ecosystem: Host-associated > Arthropoda: Insects > Digestive system > Gut ... | reverse complement strand
GCTAACCACGTGACACCCCTCTATCCGCAAAAGTTGGCACTAACTTCGCCTACCGGCGGCGGCCGCTCTGTCGGTATGGTTCGCTCGCGGACTAAAGCCACGGAGTTTAGTTTAGTTTAGGTGAGGACGGTTGTAAGTTCGAATACTTTCTCATTTTAGCTGGACCAAGGATGAAACAACAGAAAGTCACTTAACGGCCTTAGATAATGATTTATTTTCTCAAACGTCAAATCGGAATTACGTCCTTCTGCTTCTTATGGCCAATATTTGTTGTCGAATAATTTGGGAGAAGTCTAGTAACGAGTAACTGGTTTCGATAGTAAGATGTGTTACTTGCATACTTCAGGGCAAAGTACCAATATTACTCTGAAAGTTTCAGTAATAGTTATGAAAAGGAAAGGAGGGATAGTCGGTTTCTCCCCTACGAGAATTGAAGCGTGACCATCTCTACCAAAGTTAGAAATGTTAAACCTGCCGACTGCTTAACCTGCTTGGTAAAGCAATATGTAGGATTTATAATAGATGCTAACAAAATAGAGACGTTGGTAATAAAGTTGTAAAAATCAAGGACTGAAATTTGAGTAAGAGGCCAAACAGGTAGAACGTTTAATGATGGAGAGAATGACGTGAGTTTCTAATAGAGACCAAGATTACCTTCTTATAAATTGTGGTATAAAGAAGTAATTTCATAGACGAATAAAGAGAGACCAGCTTGATGTCACTTGCTTTATTATTTCATTATTTAATGCTCAACATGTTTCGGATGTTAATACATCCATCCTCAGGAGCTTGCGAATTATTTGTTGAGTTATTTTATGGGTTGTATTGCTCTGGTTCGATGTGTGTTGTTGTTACGTTGTGGTTTGACTGGGGTGGTGTGGTATCCGTATGCAGGCTGGGGAACTGCATACAAATGCATACAAACATTTAAGAGTATAAAATATTATATTATATTATATTATATTATATTATATAGTAGGCCTCCTACACGTTTCGGCCACACGTACGGATATTCCCACATTGAATTCCGTGAAGTGACATGTTCTGTAGAAATCCAGGTACAATGTCCCCTTGACGCATGGCACTGTGCACATTACACTGCAGTAATTTGTTATATTACCTCTGTTTTTTCAACACTGTCTTAAAAAATAAATACTTATCAATTCAACATTGTGGTTACCATGTTCTGTTGGGACTGGTTAGGGACTGACCATGACAACTTTATTTTATAAATAAGTAGCTACACGAATGCAACTGACTGGTGAACAAGAAATGTTCATTTGTTTATTTTATTATCAGTATGTGCTTATATTCATACAAATAGAAAATCGAGAGAGTGGGGGAGGGGGGGGGGGATGGTTTCATGATCAGAGAATATAAAACTTATTTTTTTGGAGATATCCCATACATATATACAAATATATATATATATATATATATATATATATATATATTCACATTATGTGGGATGTTTTCCAGAAAACTGTGAGTGCCAGTTGGTCTGGCTTTACCTGCGTAAATAGTTCGCCTTGGTGACATTGTCCACGTTTGCCGAAATTTGGTAGTTATGCATTTTAAAATGTGTAGATCATCTTAATTTAATTTCGGATTCAGTGACACGTTCTCACACTGTACGTCCATTTTGTAGCTGTCTAAATAACTGCAGTCATGTCTTTCTCACTGAATTTATTTTAAGCTTACATATAGTTTGCATTATGGGTCAGTAATTTCTGAGAGCTCGACAGTGTACCTATCGGCGCTTATTAGCCAATTAAAGCCTAGTGTTAAACATGTATACCTCCTGATCTGCCATATGAAACTGTAAATTCCTCCTACACGGTGTAATGTGCAATTTGTGCAATAAATGTTTGGTGCCGGAATTATTTTTTTAAATTTTAGCACACTCTGTAAATAAAATGTGAATAAAACAGGAACCAAATACGTTAGAATTATGAAACAAACTGCATTTTGAAGACAAAACAGCGGAGATTATATACCATGTTTAAAATATTCAGTGCCTATATTTGTTGAATAAATATATAAAATGCAACGTTTAGAGGTTAGCGGTGCGGTACGACCACTAAAGGAGTCGTTAGGCGTCAAAGGGTTAAGGTGATATTTTCTTCTTTCAGAAGTCCAAACTGAATTTTTGTGTTATTTGGACGAATTTCATTCGTCAAAGAAAGATCGTTAATATTTTGATTGCCAGTCTGAACATGTCTGAATATATTGCGCTAGCAATATAATTTTTTAAAGCTCATAGCAGAGGCCAGGTTCAATAAATAAAATTGTGTACTGCATTCCTGCAAAAGCAACGTTCTTTTTCTAAACAAGACGGTCAAGTTGAAAAGTTTCGGCATTTAACAGGCCTACGGTCCCAGTGAAATTCTCGTGGTAGCCGACTTAGATTTCTTAACAACACTGTTTCTTCTGCAGATTCATGCAGGCAGAATATTAGGTTGATATGATATTTATCGAAACGATTGCCATGGAAAAATAAGCATTGGAGTCAATTTTATCGGAAAAAAATACCTTTTTTTTTAGTTTTGAAATCAAAGTACTCATTTATTGTTAATCTTTTAAGTCATATGTTCTTTTTTTCGTAAAATAAAAATTATCTAACCATCAAATATTAATTTTTATTTAGACCTACTTAAAGTGATTTAAGTCTGAATTGGCGTAGATTTTAAAGTTTAATAGTTGAAGAATAAAAGACCAACTTGATGTCACTTGCTTCTTATTTCATTTCTTATGGGCTCAACATGTTTCGGACATTAATATATCCATAATCAGGAGCTTGCGACTATTCTGTTGAATTACCACATTGGTCGTATTGTTCTTGGTTCGATGTGTGTTGGAGTTTCGGTGTGGTTGTGTTGGAGTTGAAGCCTGCAACACGGATACCACTCCAAAGCAACCACACCGAAACACTAACCCACATCGACCCAAGAACAATACGACCAATGTGGTAATTCAACAGCACAGTTGCAAGCCCTTGATGTTGGATATATTAATTTCCGAAACATGTTGAGCACATAAGAAGTGAAATAAAATAACAAGTGACATCAAGTTGGTCTTTTATTCTTCAACTGTCACAAAGATGAACGGTCAAATAAACATAAGTGTGAAAGTTAACTTCCTATGCTGTACCAAACTCTACATTTCTTCTAGACAAGGAACAGTATATTTTTGTTAAATGGATTGTATTTATTGTAAACGATACCGGTTACTCTACATTGGCCGTCGTTTTTCTTAAATTATTAAAAGGCAGTTATGCCAAGACGACGTTCGTGCTAGTTCGAACACTAATTATTGCGAAGGATACGCGGTCCATGGGAGTCATCTGCAGTTTGTGGAAATATTTATCTCAATAATTAACCAACTTGATGCACAAACTTTTTATTTAAAATAAGTTTATTTCAAGCCTCTACACATTTCGAGCACATGTGCCCATTATCAGGAGGTCAAAATTGCTTTACACAGCCTCTGGTATCATCACGCCTATAGGTGGGATGATACCAGAGGCTGTGTAAAGCAATTTTGACCTCCTGATGATGGGCACATGTGCTCGAAATGTGTAGAGGCTTGAAATAAACTTATTTTTTATAAAATGTTTGTGCATCAAGTTGGTTAATTACTGAGATAAATATACTGTAGTTGCACGTTCAGCAAAACATCAAAATTTGCGGATCTATGTTTGAATAAAAGGCTAAAATTTTGTAGCCTAAACTGAGATGCAAATTCCGTATAAGCTAATATAAACACACACAAAATTATAATTTACAAATACTTGAAAATATATGGAGCAGTAGGTTCCGTTTCAGACAGTACAATAATTATAATAATTAGAAAACACTTTTTAAATTAGAAAAAATTGGGCAATCCTGGTGCCAGATTGGAGATATACAAGAAAGTCCTTGCCGATATTTGCACAGAAGACGAATTTTTCCTTGTCATCGCCGCGAAATGCAACAGAACTGTGGTGTGGACATTGACGTAAGACAGATATCCACAAACCCTACGATACACGTGGCAAAGCAAAGCGGAATATTTTGAACAGGTACCTCCGCCAAGGATCCTGGAGAAATCGACTCAGCATTCGTTCTATTCAGCGACAGATCTTGGTGTCGGCTCAGTAGATACGTGAACAGAGTGTCTGAAATAATGTAGCCTTTAATTTTTAACGGCCTATATAAGCTAATAGGTCTATACGACGAAACTGAAATGGGCTTACATATTTAAAGAAACTATTGTTTGTTCCAAGTTGTCTGCTGTTGATCGAAGGGAAGGGAAGCTACTGTTCATAAAGACCTACAATATGACACCTATGGGTCTCGGGAGGTGTATAGGATAAAGTTTAGGCCTATATCTTTTACAATACTGGAATGTGTGTTTTGACTGTAGTCTGCTATAATTACTTGCAATTAATGTTAGCTTCTTTATGTATTCCACAATACTGGATTAGTGTTCTTACGGAAATATTCCAAACAAACACCTAAATCATACGCTGGGTGCAACACTAAATCTCCTGGTAATATCCCTACTTCAACAATAATTGCTTCTGTGATGAGGTGCCATGTATCCAGACAGGAATTATCAGTCATTTCGGAGTATCCAGCTCACTCCATGTTCTTCCAGGGCAGAGTTACTTGCGAATGGACTTGTTATCTTTCTCCTAAACGTCGGCCCGTATTTCTGCCAGCACATAAGACGTTATATCCCCCAGTATATTATATATCGTAGTGGCCGCGATAAAATCCCGAATTCCCACACTCCGATAATACTTCATTTACTGCCTTAACCGACCTTAAATGACAGACAGGCTTAACATTTTTTACCTTGTCTAACTTGGAAAATTTTATCAAAGACCCGATATGTCCCGCGACACGGTGCAAAACACAAAAGCAGACGGTTTTCCAATTACATTACCGTCATCATCATCATCATCACTACTAATGTCTGTCACAGTTGTATTTATCGTACCTTATTTGTTGTCACACCAGTACTGTAGAACTGTGTATCGCAAGGCAAACTGCTGTGCATTTCTGGTAACTTTATTTTCAATTTCTGCCAATGTTTTATCTTTCTGTCTCAAAATCGCACGATATAATGTAAGCTTAATGACAGCCTTGTTCAAAAGTAGTCAATTACATAATACACCTAAAGTTACACGATTTAATTATACTAATAAATAGGCTAGTATGACTTTACGAATGTAGACAAAATAGAGCGCTGCGAGTTGAGTAAAGAGAGACCAACTTGATGTCACTTGCTTTATTATTTCTTTATTTAGTGCTCAACATGTTTCAGATCTTAATACATCCATCCTCAGGAGATTTCGACTTATTTGTTGAGTTATTTAATGGGTTGTATTGATCTGCATACGGATACCACACCACCACAGCCAAACCACAAAGTAACACCAACACACATCGAACCAGATCAATACAACCCATGAAATAACTCAACAAATAAGTCGAAATGTCCTGAGGATGGATGTATTAACATCCGAAACATGTTGAGCACTAAATAAAGAAATAATAAAGCAAGTGACATCAAGTTGGTCTCTCTGTACTCAACTATCAAGATGATGCACGGTCCAATAAACATAAGAGCATTGCGAATTTCGTAGTTCTGTGTGCACAGAAAAAACGTGTTTAATTCTTGAATGGCCGTGCATGTGTACATATTCGCAATTTCATAGCTCATAACGGACTTCTACCGTAATAGTAAGTTAAGTAAGAGCTTTGTCATGTGATAATATTAAATGTTGCTTACTATTTTTTTTTAATATTGGCGCTGTTTGTTGTTTGTCTGACATATGAGACCTGAATAGCATAAGTGTTTTTGGTGTCATGTAACAAGAATGAAAATATAATCTCTGCCTACTAAATCTATGGGCAAGAAAAACTTTTCATTGTCTTAACTGAAGAATAAAAACCAACTAGATGCCACTTATATTTTACTGTACTTCTTATAGGCTCAACATGTTTCGGGCACTACTATGCCCATCATCAGATGTTCGCGACTATGTTGTTGATCAACACATTGGTCGTTTCGTTCTTGGTTTACTGTAGATTGGAGGTTAGGTGAGGTTAGGTTAGAGTTGTGTCCGGGTTGCAGGCTGTATCCCGGACACTACTCCAGCCTAACCGCAACTAACCTCGAACACACAGCATACGAAGAACGAAACGACCAATGTGGTAATTAACATTATAGTCGCGAGCTCCTAATGATGTGCATAGTAGTGCCCGAAACATGTTGAGCCTATAAGAAATACAGTAAAATATAAGTGGAATCTAGTTGGTTTTTATTCTTCAGTTATCATAAGCATGCACGGTCCAATAAACATCAAATTTGCATTGTCTATCTGACGTAGTGGTAGTGTGGCAGTTTTGTAGCATGTGTTCAAGAAACATGTGAATAAGATAGGTCTAATTTCAAGTCCTTATAGGGAAATAAGTCTCCTAATCATTAAGCAACAGGACGTTTCTAACAAACTAATTAATTTATGCAATAAAAACCAACTTGATGCAATATTTGTCCTCAGTTTATTTCGTCAATCAACCTCTACATGTTTCGGTCATATTTGTAGCCCATCATCGGAAGGTGTACTGTATATATGTACAACAATTTGTACGTGTCGTACTTTTCAGTTGACTGTTCAGCCAACAGACAGCCAACAAAAAAGCACAACACATACAAATTTTTGTATATACACATTATACATCCTGATGATAGGCTACAAATATGCCCGAAACATGTATAGAGGTTGAATGACGAAATAAACTGAGGACGAATAGTGCATAAATTTGGTTTTTATTACATAGATATATCGACATGCACGGTCAACAAAATATAAAATAATTAATATTAAGCCCTACATTTATTCTTGAGGAAAGGTGACCAGTCCTATAGCTTATCTGCTGCCTCTTATTAGCAACGAATCAACTTTGTATCAGAGCAAACTCTCCTATGCTGGATTTAACGTATAATATATATCTGAGGTTTATTTAATTTACGATGTAACTTCTAGTACAATTAGCTGCAACTTTCAGACGAACATTGCGCGTCTCTCATAACAGGCAACACTATTACGAACTCCATATTCTGTAGCGGGCAGCGTTATTGTTTCATTAATGTAGAAAGAGGCTTAAGAATTGAGGAAAAATTATTTCACTGTACTAAATACGTAGACATTCACACTTCGTATTCTAAAGACGCAGTGTTTGTATCACAGATCGACTTCCCAGTGAGTTGCGACTTAAATAGACCTGTTGTCACTCAAATGTTTGTCTACACGTGTTCATTTGACTTTTTTTTCTAAAGTTTAAACAGGGCGGGTACGACTTCTATTAATACGCATTACGACTAAATGGTAACCCTGAGGACTTTTAAGGTTCATTTACTGAATGCATAGTAATCATACTTGCAACTAATGCTTGCGCTTGCCATGTAGGGATTTTGTTGCTTCAGGGCATCATACTTTCGTTTCTTTGGATCCTTATTCTCTGTGGCAGTTTTAAAGAAAATATTTAGAGTCTGTAAGCAACACGTCTCTGTTTGAATCCATCAGGAATGTGTCTGTAATTTACGCAGTACTGAATAGCAGGCCGTGTAAATGAGCTATGGAAACTGACGTGACATCACGATCAGTTTCGTGTGTTTGTGTAATTCTGTTGTGAAACGCTGTTTATGTTTAATAAGATACCAATTTTTGAAACAACCTGTGCAAGTTCTTCGTATTTTGCTTCGGAATAAAGGAAAGTAAGGAGCGTCTGAAGTCTGATTCAGATTTCGTACAATAAATGTTGATGGTTCTACGAACCACGGAATTATACGAAAGAGTAACTGTCTTGTAATTAAATCAGACACCAAGATCCAACATTCGTTACTACATCCTCTAGCGCCATTATAACCCTGTATATTTGGCTCTCTTTGCACCTTTCCTGAACAACTTATTGCTGCAGAGCCGATACAGGGCTTTACAAATTTCAGCCATGACATGTTAACCGCATGATGACATACCAAAATATTCTAATTATTTATGGAGCGGAAGTACTAACAGACTCACCCGATACGGCTTCTCCATTCAGTTCCTCGAAAGTCTTGCTCGTCATCTGAAAGAGTGCATCCAACGGGGAGGTGTTCGGTGTCTTCCCGCTACCCGAAGCCGACGATCCCTTTCCCGACGACGTCGCTCGTTGCGCCGCCGAGAAGTGCCTGTGGTGCTGGGCGACAACCGCCGCGTGGTGCCTCACCTGTGCTGCCGATGTGGTAGGGCTGTTGGTGATGGTGCAGTTGATGATGTCTGGGCTGGTGCAGCAATCACTGGCTATGCTGCCAGCCGTGCTGGAGCGTCCACTGCTACACGTCGAACTTAAAGTTTCACTAGCATAGCACAGGTCCGCGGATTTAGGCCGGTGATGCAGTGGCGGAGGAGACGACACGCCGTTGCTCGTGTTCAGGTCCCACGGTCGTACAATTCTCGCAGAGTTGGACTCGATGACATTTCGTTCTTTCGTTTCATTCCTCGGCCTGTGGTTCAGAATGTCCAGTATAGAGAACGACTTAACACCTGTACCTTGGTGACTGTTAATGTTCCTTGAGGCCGGTACTGACGCAACTGTCACATTCGTCGGCAGCTGTTTATGATTCTTCGACAATGTGACAGCTACTTTGTTGATTTGCATCATTTTGAGCTTCTTGAGGGGTTTGAAGTAGTCATCCTCATCGACTGTCTCTTCGCTGTGGGTGTCTTGTTCGGCCACCGTTGTGCGGGTGCTACTGAAGCAGGAAGATGAGCTGCTGGAGGTAGTGTCCACCTGCTGAGGGCCCGACGGTGCAGGAGACGGACAGCCCACACTGATATCGCCGTCGTCTTCTCCGTCCTCTAAAGACGCCCCATTGTTGTTGGTAGCGCAAGACGGTGAAGACAGAGGGCTTGTCGTGTTGCAAGGACTTGAAGATGATTTGGTGCTGGTACTTTGCACCACTTCTGAACCATCCATTATTAAGTTACTACACATGTGGGTGTGCTATAAATGTTCTGATCCAGTCATGCACTTTGTTACACTGCTGTACAATACGGAACTCGACAACAAATTTTTCTTGGATATTGACAGGCTGTAGTGAAGCTGTCACTTAATTTAAAACTCAGTTTTATTTCCACGTTTATTTTCCGAGTCCATATTGTCATCAGCACATAATTTTATCAATATAACACAACTCACACAGTGCGTTTTATGCACGGTTGCTGCCATCCGGTAATATCGTTTTGAATATTTTTCAAAATTTCATGATTCCTTTGTTATTTGCCTAAGTTTGGGTTAAGGACTGAGGTAAGCAAAGTGTCCCTTTAAATACGAGTCTTCCATACACTTACCATTGGTTGGTCAGTATTTTATTTCCTCTCACTTGTCGTTAAGAACAGCAGAACTATTAAGCACTGTTTTACTGCTCCAATCGAATGGAGAACACACGATCCAAATCGACACGAATATATCACAAACGTTTCGGCTTTCTCTTGCGACTGTCACTCGGCAATATGTGAAGAAATCAGGCGCCTGCCGTGGGCTGTCAAACGCTGGTTCATCAAAGCCGATAAATTACTGAACTACACTCACACACTCACACACTCACACTCTTCCTCCCGGAACCCCAAACGACTCTGATGATGATTATTACTCTTGTAGCTAGTGGGAGGGGTGTAGAATTGCCGATGGGATGGCACAGAGGTGGGATTTCGTATTTTTAAAACCTTTCCCGTTTACTTGAAGCTTATCCAATAGGGTTTGTAGGAAGTGATAATGGCTTAGAGTGGTGGTGGAGGGGAGGCAACCGGTGGAATTACTTTGTAGGGGAAGGTGAAAATTGAATTACTTCACTCTTAATAACTTGCAGGGTTTTGAATTTTAGATATCTGGGCTACAAGACGTGCCTATAGCTTTTGGTTTAGATTAGGAAAATTGTGACCAGAATATAAACAGTAATCTTCGAAAGAAGGAAGAAGGGAAGTGGCAGCTGATGGTCCTTCTCCTCGGCCCGCTCCACACATGCTTACACCAACGGCTATACGTGCCTAGCCGTCGCGACTAGAGGACTGGTCTTTAGAATGTTGTACCAACAGCCTAGGCCCACCGCCTCCCTCCACCCTATATCACCCCACCCCCATCCCCGCGACAACAACCGCACCCACAGTTCAGTTAAGAAGATACGTCATGTCCTACCCTAACCTGGGTATTGCGGAGCTCCACCTCCTTCTCACGGATTGGTTAACGACCATGCCACAAACCCTCCCATCTGTGCGGTAGACTGACCAACCGTTACCACGGCCCGTCCCCCTAGACGTCGGCTTGCTTTGCCCCAACCAGGCATGTGAAACTAATGGACTAACGTGACACTTTGTCGGATCTTTTCGTCAGCAAAAACAAAAGAGTCTCAGAACAAAAACGTTTTGTAGCGCGCGCGCACACACACACACATACACACACACACACACACACACGACCTTTTACTAATTATCTTTCAGTTCAGTTTTGTGATATGAAAGAGGCGATGACAGCCGGCATTCAGCAGCTACCCCTATTTAAAACAACGTTCCGTTTGCAGAGTATCACGAAGTGTCGGAATGGATTCGCGGTTGCGTTTTGTAAATGCTTCGAACTGCAGCTGGATTCGGTATTGATCCTGAAACTTCGGAATCCACAGCATAAGCCAGTTAGGCTATGGATCCAATTGAAGGCTTGTTCAAATATGCGTGAGAACAGTCGAGTAAAGAGAAAACCAACTTGATGCCACTTATTTTATTATTTTATTCAATGTTCATTCAATGCTCAACATGTTTCGGCCGTTAATACGACCATCTTCAG
>Ga0123357_10012721_pt1 | contig 10871 bp, 10 predicted proteins | sample TergutEmb28metaG_FD_89873 | JGI IMG/M metagenome (GOLD analysis project Ga0123357, IMG submission 89873) | Embiratermes neotenicus P4 segment gut microbial communities from Petit-Saut dam, French Guiana - Emb289 P4 | ecosystem: Host-associated > Arthropoda: Insects > Digestive system > Gut ... | reverse complement strand
TGGTAATTCAACAGAATAGTCGCAAGCTCCTGATGATGGATATATTAATGTCCGAAACATGTTGAGCACATAAGAAGAGAAATAAAATAGCAAGTGACATCAAGTTGGTCTTTTATTCTTCAATTATTACAATGATGCACGGTCCAGTAAACATAAGATTCGCCGTAAGTTATTGAAGTACAATTTTCATTGTTTTTTCCCTAATTTCCTCCAGTTTTCCACACATTGATCCACACGAATAGAAACCACGTCCGCGTCGTTCTGTTTCTCTAAGATCCCCTTTAATATTACTTACCCATATACGCTTAGATCTTCCAAGTTTTCTCTTCTTTCAGTCTTTTTCCAATCAAATTTCTCTTTGTATTCCTTCCTCCTCCATACGACCAAAGAGGGAAGTAAGTTTAGGCGTTTAACGCCAAGGAGCGTTGTTATTTTCCTGCGTGCATTCGAATAAGTGTGAGTTGATAAACATTTGTCTGGTGTGAGTTAATTCAACGTGTGTTTCCGGTCGAGTTTTCAGTGCGAATTTTCGTACAGTTGGCGAAACTGGAGTCTTTCAACTTGTCAAGCTGTCTCACAGAGAAGCAGTCATTCACTGCATGCAAAATAATACAATAATAGAATTTGTACTGCAACGTGAGACGTACTGCAGACCATTCCGTTATGGCGAATGCCGTACTGCAGCATGCAAAAGAATATTTGCCTCATAAAAAGACACGCTGACTCACTAACAAAAATTTGTCAATTAATGAATTTAGTTGCGCCCATGGGTGAGGAGAGGGGGTGTATAGGTCTTGGTGGGGAAACCGGGGGTAAAGAGGCCACTGGGGAGACCTAGGCATAGATGGGTGGATAATATTAGGATGGATCTCTAGGGGGTGGGATGTGGGTATATGGACTGATTGGGCTCTTCCAGGATAGAGGAAGTTGGCGGAAGCTTGCGAGTGCGGTAATGAACCTTCGGGTTCCGTGAAATGCGAGGAATTTCTAGACTATCTGCAAACCAGTTAGCTTCTGAAGAAGGACTCTACACGAGTAAGTAAGTAAGTAAGTAAGTGAATTAAATAAGATTTCTCTGCATATCAAAAGAAATTCCTAAAAGCAACAAGTGTGGAGATCATAGCGATAAATGTGGTGATCACATAAAAAGAAGTGTGGAGATCACGTGAAATATCAAGTATGGAGATCACATGAATCGGTAGATGTGGAGGTCACATGAAGCAACATGTATGGAGATCACAGTAGGAGTGTGAAGATCACATGAAACAGTAAGTTTGAGACCACTTTAAGCAGTGTGGAGGTAACATTGAAGAACAATTGTGGATATCACATGAAACAGAATGCGTGGAGATCGCATGCGGCAGCAGGTGTGATGATCACATGAGGAAGCAAGTGTGACGATCTCATAAGGCAGCAAGTGTGGAGATCACACGAAGCAGTAAGTGTGGAGATCACATGAAGCAGCAAGTGTGGAGATCACACGAAAGAGCAAGTGTGGAGACCACATGAAGCAGGAAGTGTGGAGATCACGTGAAGCAGCAAGTGTGGAGATCACATGAAGCAGGAAGTGTGGTGATCACATGAAGCAGCAAGCGTGGAGATCAAACGAAGCAGCAAGTTTGGAGATCACATGAAGCAGCAAGTGCGGAGATCACATGAAGCAGGAAGCGTGGAGATCATATGAGGCAGCAGGTTCAGCAGCAGGGTCTCAAAAAATGAGTCAGCAGAGGAGCAGCTGCTAGCAAGTCACGACACATTTCAACAAAATAAACGTAATAATTTTAACATATTGTTTGCAGCTCGAGGCTGACCGTCACTTGTGTTACTTCACTAACGAACAAACGAACACAATTGAAAGTTTTATGCAAAAAGTGTAGAAGTTCAAAATTACTTAATATGGACTAAAAAATTATCGAGATAGAATGTGAATTTAAATTCGTTTATATTGTTTACATTTACCCTAGAAACGCTCTACTATACATGTTCGTACATGTTATAAACATTTCAAACAAATATATATTCCAAACGGCCCCACGTTTAGATCGCCTGATTCTCAGATTGCGGCCCGTTTTGAACCCAAGTCCCAGCTGTACCACTCTGACGTCACTAAGGACTGTATTATACAGTGAGTCGTGTGTCAGTTCTTCTGTCCCTAGTACTGCTATTCCCACACTGCACTTCACGTGTACAATAGCCGATATTGTACTATCTCATGATTAGCGTTTTTATTTCAAATTCCCAAAGACATTTGTACTTGTCACGAAGTGCTGTCAAGACCCCTTAACTATCTGCAGCAAGCAAAACACGCGTTACGTTTATAGGCGTACACTTTCATACTTCCAGATTTTCACCTACCAATCCACGACGTCATCTTTATGGAGCATGTAGGTAAATCAATTTACTTTACTTTCCAAATCCTCTCCGGAAAAGAAACACGTTTAACAACCAAAACAATGAGCCATAAAGAAGGAGCAAAAAGTAATTAGTGAAAGCATGATTGTTTAAATCGTTATGCGTTAGGCAAGGGGATCACGTAAGGCATTTAATGGACAGACAGACAGACACACACACACACACACACACACTCTCTCTTGCAGGCTGTTACATCTGTTGAGGATTTGCTGAAAACAGGAAACACTGACCAGGAGAGTCTTAGAATTTGATTTTTTTTAATGGTTGCCATCCCGAAGTGTTTAACACATACATAAATATATAATGATGTATCAGTAAAACACAACAAAACTTTATTATGTTTATTATTGTATTAGGACAACATGTTTCAATTCTTATAGAATCATCCTCAGGCCCTTCTAAGATACAGATCCTTACTTAGCAACGTTCAAAATGCGCTGTTGGATCCAAAACGCTTACATTCTTGATATAACTGTGTATAAAATGCGTGTGTCGTTATGTTCTTATTGTACAGTCAGGATACTTATTTCTAAAATTTTAACCGGTACATATGAAGGAGGTTGCACGTGTGTATTTGAGGTGTGTTGTTATAGAGCGTTGAATATTGTTATATATACTGTTGTTAATTATAAAATATGTGTATAAGCGTTAAAAAGTTAAGAGCTTTAAAAAACTATGCAGTAATGTTGCGCTTGGTAAGTGATATCTTGGTAAGTGATATCTTGGTAAGTGATATCTTGGTAAGTGATATAATGATAAGTGATATCTTGTTAAGTGATATCTTGATAAGTGATATCTTGGTAAGTGATATCTTCCCTATGTTGATATTATATTCTTGACGAACGTTTAATATCAATATAGGAATATCACTTACCAAGATACAACTTACCAAGATATCACCAAGATACCACTTGCCAAGATATCACTTTCCAAGATATCACTTATCAAGATATCACTTACCAAGATATCACTTACCAAACGCAACATTACTGCATAGTTTTTTAAAGTTTTTAACGTTTTAACGCTTATACACATATTTTGTAATTAACAACAATATATATAACAATATCGAACGCTCTATAACAACACACCTCAAATACACACGTGCAACGTCCTTCATATGTATCGGTTAAAATTTTAGAAATAAGTACATAACGACAATAAGAACATAACGACACATGCATTTTATACACAGTTATATCAAGAATGTAAGCGTTTGGGATCCAACAGCGCATTTTAAACATTGCTAAGTAAGGATCTGTATCTTAGAAGGGCCTGAAGATGATTCTATAAGAGTCGAAATAGGTTGCCCTAATACAATAATAAATATAATAAAGTTTTGTTGTGTTTGACTGATACATAATTGTATATATAAATATCTTAGATTTTGAACTCGGAACTGTAGTTTCTAAGCATGTGTGTAACTGTCAGGCTGTACCGGCAAACTAGTGCCAAGAGTTGTGTAGAACTGTTGCATGAGGACGTCTCCTTTACACTTACAGCATCACACACAACACGTGTCTTGCAGCACAGTGCAGAAACGTGTTCAACTGCTGGTCACTGTGCTGCAGGACACGTGTTTTTTCCCCGTTAAGTGGCTGCATCTTGCAAAAATAGTACTAATAGTTTCTGGAGTTTTATGACAATATAAGCTTGGCCCACTTAATTTTCTAAACTAGACACAAGGTTGTTAATGTTGTGCTTCTGTTGTGCTTCTGTTGTGCTTCACGACGTCGCCGCGGCTTTCTGTACTCTCAGTATCTGCACATATAAATGTGATTTAATTTATGCCCTTCAGTCTTCCCAGTGCTGATGTTCACGGAATTTACAAATGTTAGTACAGGTTCACGTACAGATTTGAACAGGTTCATGTGCAGGTTTGAACAGGTTAATGTGCAGATTTGAACAGTTTCATGTGCAGGTTTTAACACGTTCATGTGCAGGTTTGAACAGTTTCATGTGCATGTTTCAACAGGTTCAAGTTCAAGTTTGAACAGGTTCATATGCAGTTTTGAAAAGGTTCATGTGCAGGTTTGAACAGGTTCAAGTGCAGGATTGAACACGTTCATATACAGGTTTGAACAGGTCATGTGCAGGTTTGAACAGGTTCAAGTGCAGGTTTGAACCGGTTCATGTGCAGATTTGAATAGGTTCAAATGCAGGTTTGAACAGGTTAATGTGCAGATTTGAACAGGTGCATGTACAGGTTTGAACAGGTTCGTGTGCAGGTTTGAACAGGTTCGTGTACAGGTTTGAACAGGTTCAACTGCAGGTTTGAACAAGTCAATATGCAGGTTTGAACAGGTTCATGTGCAGGTTTCAACAGGTTCATATGCAGGTTAGAACATTTAAATGTGCAGGTTTGAACAGGTTCAAGTGCAGGTTTTAACAGATTCATGTGCAGGATGGAACATGTTCAAGTGCAGATTTGAACAAGTTCATGTGCAGGTTTTAACAGTTTCATGTGCAGGTTTGAGCAGGTTCATGTGCAGGATGGAACAGGTTCAAGTGCAGGTTTGAACAGGTTCATGTGCAGGATGGAACAGGTTCGTGTAGAGGTTTGAGCAGGTTCAAGTGCAGGTTTGAGCAGGTTCATGTGCAGGTTTGAACAGGTTCAAGTGCAGGTTTGAAGAAGATCATGTGTAGGTTTGAACAGGTTCGTGTGCAAGTTTGAACAGGTTCGTGTACAGGTTTGAACAGATTCAAGTGCAGGTTTGAACAGGTTCATGTGCAGTATGGCACAGGTTCAAGTGCAGGTTTGAACAAGTTAATGTGCAGGTTTGAACAGGTTCAAGTGCAGTTCGAACCAGTTCATATGCAGGTTTGAACAGGTTCATGTGCAGGTTTGAACAGGCTGATATGCATGTTTGAACAGGTTAATGTGCAGGTTTGAACAGGTTCAAGTGCAGGTTTGAAGAATATCATGTGCAGGTTTGAACAGGTTCGTGTGCAGGTTTGAACAGATTCATGTGCAGGATGGAACAGGTTCAAGTGCAGGTTTGAACAGGTTCGTGTGCAGGTTTGAACAGGTTCGTGTACAGGTTTGAACAGATTCATGTGCAGGTTTGAACAGGTTCATGTGCAGTATGGCACAGGTTCAAGTGCAGGTTTGAACAAGTTAATGTGCAGGTTTGAACAGGTTCAAGTGCAGGTTCGAACCAGTTCATATGCAGGTTTGAACAGGTTCATGTGCAGGTTTGAACAGGTTGATATGCAGGTTTGAACAGGTTAATGTGCAGGTTTGAACAGGTTCATGTGCAGGATGGAACAGGTTCAAGTGCAGGTTTGAACAAGTTTATGTGCAGGTTTGAACAGTTTCATGTGCAGGATGAACAGGTTCGTGTGCAGGTTTGAAAAGCTTCATGTGCAGGATTGAACAGGTTCTTGTGCAGGTTTGAACAGGTTCATGTGAAGGTTTGAACAGGTTTCAAGTGCAGGTTTGAAGAGGTTCTTGTGCAGGTTTGAACAGGTTCATGTGCAGGTTTGATCAGGTTCATATGTAGGTTTGGACGGGTTCAATTGCAGGTTTGAACAGGTTCATGTGCAGGTTTCAACAGGTTCATGTGCAGGTTTGAACAGCTTCATGTGTAGGTTTGAGCAAGTTCATGTGCAGGATGGAACAGGTTCAAGTGCAGGTTTCAACAGGTTCATGTGCAGGTTTGAAGAGTTTCATGTGCAGGATTGAACAGTTTCATGTGCAGGTTTGAACAGATTCATGTGCAGTTTTGTACATGTTCATATGCAGGTTTGAAGAGGTTCATGTGCAGGTTTGAACAGGTTCAGGTGCAGGTTTGAACAGGTTTATGTGCAGGTTTCAACAGGTTCATGTGCAGGTTTGAACAGGTTGAAGTGGAGTTTTGTACAGGTTCATGTGCAAGTTTGAACAGGTTCATGTGCAGGTTTCAACAGGATCATGTGCAGGTTTGAACAGGTTAATGTGCAGGTTTCAACAGATTTATGTGCCGGTTTGAACAGGTTCATGTGCAGGTTTGAACAGGTTTATGTGCAGGTTTGAACAGGTTCAAGTGTAGGTTTGAACAGGTTCATGTGCATGTTTGAACAGGTTCATTTGCAGGTTTGAACAGGTTCATGTGCAGGTTTGAACAGGTTCATATGCAGGTTTGAACAGGTTCATGTGCAGGTTTCAACAGGATCATGTGCAGGTTTGAACAGGTTCATGTGCAGGTTTCAACAGATTTATGTGCCGGTTTGAACAGGTTCATGTGCAGGTTTGAACAGTTTTATGTGCAGGTTTGAACAGGTTCAAGTGTAGGTTTGAACAGGTTCATGTGCATGTTTGAACAGGTTCATTTGCAGGTTTGAACAGGTTCATGTGCAGGTTTGAACATGTTCATTTGCAGGTTTGAACAGGTTCATTTGCAGGTTTCAACAGGATCATGTGCAGGTTTGAACAGGTCCATGTGCAGGTTTCAACAGATTTATGTGCCGGTTTGAACAGGTTCATGTGCAGGTTTGAACAGGTTTATGTGCAAGTTTGAACAGGCTCAAGTGTAGGTTTGAACAGGTTCATGTGCATGTTTGAACAGGTTCATTTGCAGGTTTGAAAAGGTTCATGTGCAGGTTTGAACAGGTTCATGTGCAGGTTTGAACAGGTTCAAGTGCTGGTTTGAACAGGTTCATGTGCAGGTTTCTCGTACCTAGATTCGCCGATCCGACATTAAGCGTGGGAAGTACGGACAGATATTTGTTGAAGACCTACGGACGCAATTTAAAACTCACATGTGTTCTCTTTTGAAACACAACCAAGTGGATCTGTGTGTTTTAATGTACGTTCATATAAAAGACGGATATTAAGTGCTTTTAGTCATTCCGAAGTCGGCTGTATGAAATAAACCTTCTGATGTTTTGAGAATGAACAACAGCGAGACTGAACTCCCCGAGGACGGCATCAGTGGATTATGTAGAATCACGTCGGAGAGAAAATTATTATTTGATTTAATGTACCCAACATAGTGCACATAAAGATTGCGTTAGTAAATATTGTCTAGCATATGATGTAGGTTACGAACTATAAGAGTACTTTGAAGAATATCAATAATAATATCAATAATAATAATAATAATAACCTGCATAAAAGTTGGTTTTATTCATACAAACTTGAAGATGGCACAATGCATGTGGTCGAAATATAGTATTAGCTGTTTTTGAAGCTGTGGTGGCTTTAGAAATGTAATTTTCTATTTATATTATTATTATTATTATTATTATTATTATTATTTACTGCAATTGGTTTGTTACCCGGTGGCAGTGGTTATTTTACATGTAAACAAAACATGAAATTGGTTACTAATAAATTTAAATCGGGAGGGCTACATGATAAGCATATAAAGGCAACTTGGAATCTTGGGAACCATCTCAGCATTTGCTTTTAGGCACAAGGAAAGTAAGAAAAACCTGTGTCGAGGTGGCAGGTCGCAGGACTTTCCGGATACTGACTTCTAGCCAGCAGTCCGGCATCTAAAGTAAAAAACAGCAATACGCACATGGTACAACAAATACACATAAGATAACAACACACACAAAACAACTACAACAATACACACGGTCAACCAACAACAATTACACAAAAGACAACTTGAAACTAGCAAGAAGACACACGAGACAAATTTGTTCTAGTTATGTGCATATAACACAACGAGTGTCACATTCCAAGAAACCTGAACATCCCTTATTTTCCCTTTTTAGAGCCCCTGTTTATTACACAACAATATTTATAAACCAATTGACCAATCATATTCTTTTGCAGGTCAGCTGAGGCGCTGCCATGCTCATACGACACCCGGCGGCCATATTGGCCGCCATATTAGGATATTTCTCACCGATATTTTCTCAGGTATGTTCTTTTCCTCTTTGTCTGCCTTGGGACATGAGTTTCCCAATCAGCTGGTGGTGGTTCTGAACAAAAAGACATTCCTTAGTGAGAGAAAGTTGTGGGAAGAATGTACTGAATTGGCAAACCTGCTTGAATCTCGACACAAGGCTCATTGTCCGAAGACAAATGCTCAGAGTAGAAAGCGAATTAAAGCTAGTTTCATACATTGCCGAATGAAAGCAAAAATTAGACGTTGCTTTTAAATCTACACCCATTGCTGCCTATTGAATCACAGTTTCTTTGTTTCTGCATCGTTCATTGCACCGCGAAGTAAACACAATTACTCTCTGTTATAAAAACTAATCAGTTAATTTGTGTAGGGAAATAATCGCTGTTTGTTCTCAGATCCACACAAAACACATAAATACACTGTGTGGGCAGAACGTAGAATTGTTGAATGTTAAATTGGCGGTACATAGAGTGACCACTGGGCTTTAAAGGATTAAATCTCTGTTATAAAAACCAATAAGTTAATGTTGTGCAGTGAAATAATCGCTGTTTGTTCTCAGATCCACACAAAACACATAAATACACTGTGTGAGCAGAACGTAGAATTGTTGAATGTTAAAAATGGTGGTACTTATAGTGACCACTGGGCTTTAAAGGGTTAAATCTCTGTTATAAAAACCAATAAGTTAATGTTGTGCAGTGAAATAATCGCTGTTTGTTCTCACATCCACACCAAACACATAAATACACTGTGTGGGCAGAACGTAGAATTGTTGAATGTTAAAAATGGTGGTACTTATAGTGACCACTGGGCTGAAAAGGGTTAAATCTCTGTTATAAAAACCAATAAGTTAATGTTGTGCAGTGAAATAATCGCTGTTTGTTCTCACATCCACACCAAACACATAAATACGCTGTGTGGGCAGAACGTAGAATCGCTGAATGTTGAACCTGGTGACAAAGTACGCTGTATGCTTTAATGGTTAATTACCCACTGCAAATTAATTGCAATTACATTACAGTTAGTGATATCACTGTCTGTACGATGTTCTGCCCGCTCAGAACTTCTTATTACCTGAATACAAGCCAGCATCTTTCGCTGTTCCCACGTGTCTTCGCGTGTCTGTTTTTAGCCGGTGACCTAGCGCTGCCATGAGGTAATTCCCATTTTATAAGCTCGTACAAATCCACCAGGCGTCACTGCAGTCGCTAACTGGAATATTTGTTGCCTTTGCGAAGTTCTGGGCATTTTTTAAAAGCGTTGAAAACAACAAAATTTTCATTCACGGCTTTTTGCAAAAGTAGTTACGTGTTTCTTAAATTACAGGTCTGATTTCGACTGCCGGGTTAAAAAATTCAGTCTTTATAATCGGGTTTATACAGGGTCATGCGAATTTTAAAGAACTCGTCCTTTCGTAAATTTTATATTCATGGGTCCGTGCATCGTGAAACAAATTTAATAACTGTCCAACAAGATGCGACTTATTCAGTTTATAACATTTCTGTAGGCAGCTCTACATGTTTCGGGTGTTGACACCCATCATCAGGAGCTGGTACAACTGTAATTACAGCTTCTGGCATTGGTCAACCGGGTCTAGTACCGTCCGCTCTCGTTGTTGAGTTGGAACAACCCACTTTTCTTCATAATCGGGTTTATACAGGGTCATGCGAATTCTAAAGAACTCGTCCTTTCGTAAATTTTATATACATGGGTCCGCGCATCGTGAAACAAATTTAATAACTGTCCAACAAGATGCGACTTATTCGGTTTATAACGTTTCTGTAGGCAGCTCAACATGTTTCGGCTGTTGACACCCACCATCAGGAGCTGGTATAGCTGTAATCATAGCTTCTGGTATTGATTAACCGGGTCTACTACCATCCGCTCTGGTGTTGAGTTGAAAAAACTCAACGAGAGCAAAAACTCAACAACGAGACCAAGCGGTACTAGACCGGGCGGTACTAGACCGGGCGGTACTAGACCCGGTTGACTAGTGACAGAAGCAGTAATTACAGCTGTACCAGCTCCTGATGATGGGTGTCAACACCCGAAACATGTAGAGCTGCCTACAGAAATGTAATAAACCGAATAAGTCGCATCTTGTTGGACAGTTATTAAATTTGGTTCACGATGCGCGGACCATTGAATATAAAAATTACGAAAAGGCGAGTTCTTTAGACTTCGAATGACCCTGTATAAACCCGATTATGAAGACAAGTGGGTTGTTCCAACTGAACAACAAGACCGGATGGCAGTAGACCCGGTTGACCAGTGCCAGTAGCTGTAATTACAGCTGTACCAGCTCCTGATGATGGGTGTCAACAACCAAAACATGTAGATCTGCCTACAGAAATGTTATAAACTGAATAAGTTGCATCTTGTTGGAGAGTTACTAAATTCGCCTTTTCGTATTCATGATAAAAACTGGAACATGCTCTCATCGAGGGACAGTCTGCACATACTGTGTTCTTATTTATTACTTTCTACAGAGCGCCTAAAATTCGAAAAATATTCGCTCTCGCTCTCCCCCCCCCCCCCCGTATTGGGAATATTAATTTTTCCTTTCCACATACCCCCCCCTTTGCACCAGGGGGTTGCCAATACAAATTTGGCCAT
>Ga0123357_10012720_pt1 | contig 10871 bp, 7 predicted proteins | sample TergutEmb28metaG_FD_89873 | JGI IMG/M metagenome (GOLD analysis project Ga0123357, IMG submission 89873) | Embiratermes neotenicus P4 segment gut microbial communities from Petit-Saut dam, French Guiana - Emb289 P4 | ecosystem: Host-associated > Arthropoda: Insects > Digestive system > Gut ... | reverse complement strand
GCGTACAGTACGTCGACACCAATGAAGCCCACACTTTTCTCTGGCCATTATCTCCGTAACCGTTCAACTTTGGACATGGGTGTTTTGGGTTATATCGGTATAGTTTAACATAAGGAACACTCTTCTGAAGTCTCGCACATTCCTCCTGGGACACCCTGTATATAAATTATGCTCAAAAATATTTTAGCACGTTGAAGAATACATGATTATGCCAACAGTTATTGTTACATCACCACAACCACTTTCAATATTACCATAAGGGTGGTTTTAATACTGTCTTTCTCCATCTCTTCTTCCACGGTGCAGCAAACTTCCTTTCCCAAAACTGCCTCACAAAAGTGTGTTACTTTAATCCAATGTGTGCCTGAGCAGCTGAATCTGGTGTTCGAATGAAATAGTGCCAGTACTTTTCAATCCATACCCCACTGTTTGTCACACAAAATGTGTATGTCACATTAATGGTACTCATACAACACAACTAACAAACTGAAGCCCCCATGCTGTTACTGAAGCGTGAACTTAATTACTACATACATTATAAACCATTCCATTCTACATTAGACAGCACTGACTACCAAAGACTAGCACAACATTTATTTGTTGTTACTTGGATACAGAAATACACACAGATGAGTGGTGAATATGCAAATTTCATATTCAAGAGGACGTGACTTCAACTATCAGCCTTGAAGCCAGCTATCCAGATGGCATAATATATTTTGATTTCATCAGCTATGCCAGATAAAATAGACCATGGTACATCCTCATCCCACTCAACACTACATAACCTACACAACTGCAAGGGCAGTGTTACATAAACCAAAAAAACAAACAGTAACAAATATCAATCAATTTTGATTAAAATTTGTTAAGTCATATGAGCATATAGCTACCAAAAAAATAGAAAATGAATAAATACATAAATAAGCAATAAACAAATAAGTGAGTCCAATTTTATCATTCAAGCATACAAAATAATAACACTGCCTATGTAAAACACACACATAACATTCATTCCAACTATACTACAATACAACATAACCTAACAGTGACAAAATCATGGCCAACATTCACATGGTGATGTTCATCCATTCATCCCTTGCTTCAGCTATACTTCCTCCGCTACTTCACTATTCACAAATTTCGTCATTCTGCCTCATTCTGCTGACAACCTAGTCGCCTACTGAAGGACAACCAATAATATTATTTCATTTTTGTATACTGCCTAAGGTGTTTCAATAGTCTCATGCTCAAATGTTTTTACTCGCAACATATGATGCAAATATGCTAAACATGAAAGGTGTAAGAAAAAAACTCTCACATGCAAGACGCATCATTACTGCATTCCGCGGAGAGCCAACACTTAATATACATGCAGATTTTAATTCTTTTTCAGTCATAATGGGGCATGCGTACGTTTCATTATCAAACATTTACATCCCACCGCGGGATCTCATGCAAACACGTTACTTCGCAAACCAGCTTCTTCAGTAAAGAATTACAGTACCTGCAAAGGGAGACATGTCTGTATCTTGTCAACCAACTTTCTTTCCCTGCCCTCGTCGCCAAATATTTCCATTTTGATGGCATCATAGCATGCACAAAGTCTGCACAACTCCATGTAATTATCCGGGCCGCATGACATGGTGATTCTTCGTTAGGCAACTTCAACATTCCAAATATAACATCACGAGCTATAAGGTGAACAGACGGTGTTCTTGGCCATTGTCAGTAGCAATTCAACCACACAAAACGAATTTTACGAAGTCACATACTGATTAATACACACGCCCTTCCAGATAACACCCTTCGCCATCATATCTTTGTAACGATAAATACTAGTGCAACTTTTTATAAATAAGCAGTGTAAAGTAAATACGAAATACAAAACAAGCTACGCTAATAGATTCTTTCCGCTTTTGTCTACTGCCGCCATCTTGTACACATGTACTTTTGTGTTGGTTCCAAAAAACAAAAATGAAAAGTATACTGTGGACTATTAAGCCACAGGCTGGAACATTGATATGAACTGTACGTGAGGTGGGAATTATGATCGGATCTCTATAACGCCCGTCAAAAGCAATAACACAACAGACTATCTCCTACGCTTGTAATGTCAACTTTCAACACAACAGCACTGTCGATTACATTCTCTCGTCTCGAGGAACTCGATGACTCAATCTTCATGCAACTCGATTACGTCGATTAATATGAATCGATTGTAAAAGAGCGTCGACGTCACAGTTCTCAATAAAATTTGTCGATGCAATTTCAACAAGAAGGATATGTTTTTTTCTTTTGGAGTATTTTAATGAAATTTAATCTCATTAAGTGCTGTGTTAGCTTTAAGCCAGTCGTAAGGCAATGGCAGGGTACAGAAGGGTGAATTATTACGAACTTTGTCGTCTTTGTACATCAAGTGAAGGTACCAAAATGCACATATTCCGTGAAGAGGGACGTCGAAGGCAACTCCCAACAAAAATTCAGATCTGTCTGCCACTTCAGGTACCGTACGCCTTAGTTACGAAATGCTTGTGTATGGAATGTGAAAGCTTGTGGACATCACTAATTTCGTTTATCCCTGCTAAGTATATCATAATTAACAAATAACGAACTTAATTTGAAGTAGCTTCTGCACAAATCACGTACGACTAACCCAGTATCAGTATAAAATGCGTCAGTGGTGTTGGTACTTAACCTAGATTATCATTAATTGAATAGCCACCCTAAGACGGTTGTAAACAGATGCAACCCTTCTAAATTGCGATATAATATATCGAAAGTTGTAATAGAGTAGAGACATCGAAGTTCTTTTTCATGTATTGTAAAGCTACAGAACATAAATTTAGACCGACGTTGTCACGGGTTCTGTACGGTATTAGGAGAGGTTAGACTGTGTTGCCGCGTGTATTAAATTTAACAGTAGAATAGAACAGAATATGGAATTTACTTGCATCCTTAGATCCTTTGGGCCAAGCCAAAGGATGTAAATCTTTTATAATCCAAGTGCATAGTTTATTTCTTGTATGAACATAAGTTACAACTTGTCATGGTTATAAATACGAATATGTAGTTATGCAGACTGTTTGCATGTACTCTGTAACATGACACATTGTAACTAAACTATAAAAGTTATTTTGTATACAAATACCAGTGAACATTGACATACACTGTATCATAAGCCAACATTTGGAGTTTCCCAAGGATCAGTTCCAGTACCCGTACTTTACATATTATACATAAACAGCTTGCCTCCAAGAATAAGTACTTTATTGGAACTTGTGATATTTGCTGATGAAACAGGCATCATTATTTCTAGTAAAAATTTTGATGATCTGCATTTAAAGGCAGACATAGTTGTATCTCATACATGTAGATGGTTTACTGCCAGTTTGTCACTAAGTGTAGTTGAAACAAGTGTAATAAAATTTATAATGAATAATTCTCTACCATATGCATTAAGTATTGGTTATAATGACATAATATAGAGCGTAGTCTGTAAGTACAGAATTTGTTTGTGTTTCAACTGATAATCACTTGATTTGGAAGAATCGTATTGATCAAATGCTTCATAAGTTGTGTGGAGCATGTTATGCACTTAGGTTGATATTTCACATTAGCAACTCTGACACTCTCAGAATAATTTATTTTGCCTGTTTTTATTCTGTAGTGAGATCTTGAGTAATTTGGGCAGTAATTCATCTCACAGTAAAAAGATATTTATACTGCAAAACATTGTTAGAAGTGCAGTTGGTGCAAAACCAAGAAATCAGTGTTGAAATATGTCTAAGAGATTGGAAATTTTACCTCTTGTATGTGAATACTGTGAATACATATTTTTATTAATGAATTTCAGTATAAGTAACCTAGAAAAATTTCATATTTATCTGTACACACTATTAGCACAAGGAACAAGTACCATCTACATAGACCAATTGCCAGTGTTTCATATTTTCAGAAAAGTATATACTATGCTGGCATCAAAGTAGTGAACAGTGTGTTGTGCATATTCACAAATCTGATGAAAGAAAAGGCTTGTTTTATAGTAACATTGAGAAGGCACTTAAGTGCCCATTGCTTCTTCTCTGTTGGTGAATTTCTAATGTCTAAAAATTAGTCATTCTTGTTATCAGCTGTGTGCAGTGGATGTAGTATAACATTGGAATGCTATTTGTGAATTATTTACAATATTTTTATGACATAGGATCCTTTTTTCACTTTGACTGAATTCGGGATACATAGAATGTAATAATATGTGTGTGTGTGTGTGTGTGTGTGTATGCGTATGTTTGTGTGATTATATGTATGTATGGTAGTCCAAGAAATATATTTTATGTATCCTTATAAAGCTTCAGATTTTCAGTTGAGGTAAATTAATCAACAGAGTAGGAGTAAGGTAAGAAATACTCTTTTAACGTAGGTTTGAATGCTTCATGATTGCATCACAAAATTTCTGAACTCACCACTGGAACTGAAGTGTCATGTGGTACAGCTTTATGCCACTAGGTGACATAGTGTCCACTATCTTTTATGTCTGTATTCAGTTTTGCAGCCATTAACTTTGCATTGCTCTTTGGCAGGTGTTTATTGTATAGCATTTTAAGTACAACCCACAATTGTCTTATGAAGGAACAATGCATTTGTGTTAAGTTTAGCTTCAGACTTGGGAAAACTGAATCTAAAATGCACAAAATACTCACAATAGCTTTTGCTGACAATGCTGTGGTGAGAACTTGGGCTTTTGAGTGTCTGTCTCAATTCAGACTTGGGGAAATTTTGCCGGAAGCTTGTGATCGTTCAGGTCATCCTTCCACAGGTCACACAAACAAAAATTTGGAGAATGTTTACAAAATCTTTGATAGAGACCAGTGAAGGTACTGTTTTGGAGTTTCCTGCCGGATTAGTCCTCTCGTGTGATATGTGCCAGAAAATTCTATTGGAGGACTTGGGTGTGTTGTAGATGTCTGTGAAGCTTGTGCGAAGGTTACTCAGTGACAGATGGAGCAGCAATTTCTGGCCGCTAGAAATGTGGCTGTGGTCCTGCAACCTCCTCACTTGCCTGATTTGACCCCTTGTGACTTTTTTTGTTTTGGAGAATGAAACTGCAGTTATGGGAACATCATTTCCAAAATGTTTTGAAATTTAGGAATATTTATGTATCATCCTACATACAGTTCTAAAAAGTCAGTTTGACAGTACTTCCAGCAGTGGCAGAAATGCTGCATGTGTTGTATAAACTTAGAAGGGGATTGCTATGAAGGGAGCTGCATGACTCATGTAAGTTTAGGGTACATTTTTTATCGACACAGTCCAGAAGCTTTTGTATATAAATTCACTTGCAAGCAAAAATATATTAGATATCCTACAAAGGACTTTCTTGTAACAAGTGCCATCATTGTAATGACTTTTTTTGGATATTAACAACTTTATTACTTACTGTAATTTGAACGAACAAATGCACAGAACTGTATTAGATTTATAATAATATTATAAAAACTACCTACTCCTGCATGTTTCAGGCCTTATGGGCCCATCATCAGGGAGCATAATAATTGTATAAAATGATTGCTTAATATATTTGTCTCTTACATGTAGAAGAACTGCTGGAAATTTGTTAGTACCCAGCAGGCACAACAAATTTACCACTCACTTCAAGACATCAGAGAAAACTTGTGTTAAAACATTTGCCCCAATTTGGTATAAAAACACATGTTGACAACTATATTTGACTCCAAATTATATTTTGATAAAGGTGAATGGTACTAATTGTTGTTGTTTTAATGCATTAAGAGTAGCAGCCCAGTTCTGCATAAATTGAGAACTAAAGTATCTATATAAAAAAACAAAATCTAAATGAATGAATTTCCAGTAGCTCTTCTACATCCAAGAGACCAATATATTAAGAAATCATTTTCTGTAATGTACTCCCTGATGATGTGTCAATACAGCCTAAAGCATGTAGGAGTTAGTGTTTTTTATAATATTAATGTAAATATAATATAGTTGTGTGCATTTGTTAGTTTGAATTATGGTAATTGAATTGTAATGCACAGAATGGAGAATGTGAAAAACTTTATTAATATCTGCTAAATTTGTCCATATTGGTCCATACAACATTATGGCATAGTATTAAGGGAAGTAAACTAATTTTAAAGTATCCTTTTGTGTGGATGGTGTGATGTGTCCTCATTGCAAAGTTTGCAGAGCTTACTTTGAGTATAATATATTCAGTATATTTCTTCTGATTTCTATTTTTAATCTGTAGGCCAAGGGGTTTATTTGTGTCTAATTCCCCACTTTATTGCCTTGATTAATATTTAAATTAATACATGGTATTGTTTCCTGTATCAAAGGTTGTGAAGTGTAATTTATCAAAATTTGATGTGTGTGCGCATGTGTGCATGTTGGAACTCATTTGTTTAGGTTAGCAAAGGCACCAGTCATACAATTTTCAGGACAGAACAAGATTAGCAGTAATCACCTTTATATCATCAGCACAGAGAATATGTTTGGATTGTGAGTTTCTAGTCATGGGAAGATCTTTTATATATTTGTAGGAAAGTCCGGGAGCCAGGTGTAGAACACTGTGAAGCAAATAGTGTATCCAATTATTTTAATATTTTGGGTGATAATTGTGAAAGGTACTGTTTCTAATTCAAGCTTTTTACCGTAGTGAAACTGTTTCATTTTTTTTTTTAAGCTCGTTCCGTGCATCATAATTCAATGTGAATAAAAATCCAACAGGTGCAACAGTATGCAGACATTTATTCACTGCAAAACTACTCTACATGTTTCAGGTGTCACAGCACCCATCATCAGGAGTATCAAAAACTGTACTCGCAGCCTCCGGTACAGGTCATACTACTTGTACCGCTACTCCCCTCCTACGTGGTCTGATCTGGATGATGGGTGCTGTGACACCCGAAACATGTAGAGTAGTTTTGCAGTGAATAAATGTCTGCATACTGTTGCATCTGTTGGATTTTTATTCACATTGTTTCATTTTTATTAATTTTTTTGGCTACATTTCTCCTTCAGATGTATGTTCAGTGATTGAAGTGGGTTGGAATGTTGTTACTGTTTGTTTTAGAGTAATTAGAATGTTCTGTACTTAATTTCTGCAGAGTTTAAACCATTCCACTTCAACATGTCTTTTGCGAATATGCAGGTTGTCATGTTCATTTTCATTGTATTGAGTGTCACAGTCTCTACTGAGATCATGGAGATGAGTCTCATGAATTAGCTCTCTCCCATCTATCTCAAAGTGTTGTGCTTTTTCCTCCAGTTGTCAAGCTGTTCTGTGCATTAGAATGTTGGTAGTTACAACCACATGCTTACCTTTATTAGTGATAAGTGCTCTGGTCTGGTTAATGTGGGTCAAGGGATTGAAGGAGACTAAACAGAGCAACTGCAAACATTGAGAAGGCCTGAGTGCAGACATCCCTGCCATGTATATAACTTCTTTCATTGATCACATTATGGTGATAGCACACCTAATTCATATTTGTGACATGCTGGATGTGATTTGTGGCACAGGGGCCAGTTATCCTGCTAGAGTTCACATTCATCAGTCTATACATGAAAATGCTGTGATTAGCATACAGTAATTCATAGTTTCTTCCTCATTGTTTCTGATTTATCATTCAGTCATTCAGTGATATACTATAGAACATGGTTGCAATTGAAAACTGTTGTAGGAAAATCTGGTGATTAATTAAATTAACAGAATTCAGATATACACAACTATGTGTATATATAGACACATCATCTACATAAAAGAAAAATGGGCAGGATGTATTGTACATGTAGAATAACACTGACAAATAACAACAGGTTCTCACACTGCCACAGGGCACTAGAACCAAAATAAAGGCTGAATTTTGAGGGGTAGATGGAGTTATTAGTGTTGTTTATATTATAAGAGAAAAACTGGAAAAACAAGGCAAGAAGCAGGAAGAGATTGTGAAACCTGCAGAACGCCTTACCCCATCGATGGTGTTGAGCCATCTATGATTGTGGTAGAGGGGAACTTTCAAGTACCTTGTTCTCACCATTTTCAACAGCTGCATGACATTTGATCATACTGTGGAACTGAACAGTGCTACTTGAAAGCAGTCTGCAACCTTGTGGTAGAATTGATGCATAATACAGTTATTCAGCATGTCACTGTGTTATTTACCATTAATGATTATAGTTTCTTTGTGTTGAGAATGAATCAGCATATGACCTGTGAAGCCTTAGAAAACCATTGAAATCAGTTTTCTTGTTCATGGCTGAGGTTTAAATTTTTTGTGATTGAACAGGATGTGTGCTTTCATTATGCTGTTCCTTATTGTTTGACTTGTTAACATTGTCTTCGCTGATCATTGTGCAGTTCAGAAAAAATAATCGCCACGGTAGCATTGCCAGTGGTTTCTGATCACTTCCAAACTCATATTCTCTTACACTTTACATATGTTTTGGGGCCCATGTAAGTAAAAACCCTGTGTTAAGCACAATCATCATGCATGCTACACAAGGAGGAAGATTATTGAAGTTCTAAGTCTAACATGGCAGGCATTGCCATATGGATAGTTTTCTGGGTCATTACACCACGTAATAACCAGAAGACCATTATTTTAGGACTGTGATGGTAATTAGGTGCAGATGCTGACTCAACAGTTTTTCCAGATACACTGATCAATCTTGACCTCAACACATGTTACAGGCAATGCCCCTCCAGAATATGCTGCAGCAGCAGTTTCCTGTCCACAAATGAATATTTTCTCTCATTGGTACACTATCCTCTTACCCATACATTTGTTGTCAAGAAGGACTACCGTGAAGATTCAGGTCAGGGGTCTACTTTGGCTGCTTGGGCCTGAAGATTAAGGCCTTGCGATCCTTTAAAACACTGGATATTACGTACTGATTAACGTGGTGTTACATACCAGAAGACATGAAATCTGTAGCAACACTATTGTGACAACCACCAATCTCATGTGAACCACCATTCTTTCATAAATTTCACATCCTGTGATTTCAAATATTTGATGGCTGGTCATTCATATTTGGCTAATTCCGTGTGGAGTATTCATGTTAAAAATATAAAAATGCCACAGTATTGTCAATCCTGGGTGGGAGGGGGAGACTGAAAACCAGTCAGTTGCAAATGAGAGAAGATTCTTATTGTTTTTTATGTTTTGCTGACCGTGCATTCTGGTACAACTCTGGGTAAATGACCAACTTGATGCACAATTATGTTATATAAAACATTTATTATTATAATCCTCGACATGTTTCAAGCAACACTGTGCTCATCATCAGGAGGTCGAATTGTATTAATACAGCATCTGGTGTAGTTCTCTGTGTAAGTGACTGTCCAGTGTGCAGATTGAGAAGGAGTTCCTTCTCAACCTGCACACTGGACGGTCACTTACAGAGAGTACTATACCAGATGCTATATTAATACAGTTCGACCTCCTGATAATGAGCACAGTGTTGCTCGAAACATGTAGAGGATTATAATAATAAAAAACGTTTTATATAATGTAATTGTGCATCAAGTTGGTCATTTACCCAGAATTCTTATTGTTTGTTGCTTCCATGTTTTTCATTGTTAGTGGCATCACTTCTGAGGTTAACTGGAATTCACTGTTCTGTCCCATGCATAAGCATAGTAGAACCCATACATTTTAGGGCTTCACATTACTAAACAAGTTCTGAGATAACCCAAGATTTTCTTGAGATTTGTGGATTCAGCATGTTTTTTGTTAACATTAATATTCATCATTGTTGTGCAAATTTTACTGGAGATAAAACTTGATATTAGTGTCTAGCATCCAATCATGCTTCAAAATTTGTAGTGAATTTTTATAATTTACTACAAATTTCTGCAGGTTTGTGAAGATGACTCATTGCCCAAGATCATATGCAGTCATTGTGTGGACAAACTGGAAAGCTTTTACGACTTCCGGGAGTCCTGTGTCAATGCAGAAGCTATGTTGGAGAGTTATTTCACATCCCTTCGCTACTCAGATGATTTCACACGTGAAGGAAAGGTAATTAATTTAGTAGTGTTGTCTTTGAGTTTTCTTCATGTCATCTAGCAGTAGATTAAAACTGTTCTGAACATTTATACACACATTTCTTATACTGATAATGTGCATTTTTTACTGCTTTTCCTGTAACTGGTGTGTAATTTTTTAATCAATTTACTGCAAGCATATGCTTTATTTTAATGCGGCACCTATAATGAAAGAAGACATAGTCTGGTAGAAATGTATAGATCAGGGAAGGCAACAACACAGCTTGCGAACTGCGTTTGGCTGATGCTAGTTGCCTGTGAAACATAGTATTCCAGTAGTATATACGTTCACAAGACTGACTGTGAACATCATTTTAAAAGATTTTCTAGTGAACACAGACTCATAATGGTTACTTTTTATAGTTGGATGAACAGAAATAAGAAGCCATTAAATGAGTAAAAAATATTTTATTGTATGAATGGATTAGTGGATTATCGAATAAGTAGTTGGTCCCAAGGTTGATAACAGAAAATGTTGTATGTGTTCTCTCATGCAGTGAGCACTGTTGCTGCCACACATTTGACTTGATAAATTAAGACATGGCTCTTGCCTAAGTTGTCTCCTGAAGTTCAGTTGCCATATTTTATCTAGCTGGCCACTTGTGGTGTAGGTATTTCTGATTGTCAGGATAGCTGACCTGCTGTGATGGAGGATGCAAGATGTTATGAAACAAACCATCTGTCTAGGAGGTGTGTCATCCCCGTTGTGTGTGAATGAGCTTAGCTGGATTGTAGTCTAACACAACTGTGTCAATATAAGTATATTTATTGACTTATTTTATTACAACTACATGTTTCGGCCTTT